>Ga0214923_10001694_pt1 | contig 30829 bp, 33 predicted proteins | sample LL1510_MetaG_FD_177993 | JGI IMG/M metagenome (GOLD analysis project Ga0214923, IMG submission 177993) | Freshwater microbial communities from Lake Lanier, Atlanta, Georgia, United States - LL-1510 | ecosystem: Environmental > Aquatic > Freshwater > Lake | place: USA: Georgia | collected...
AAATATCCCATCTTCGCAGGAAATGTTGAAGATGGGATATTTGGCCTCCAGCACAGTATTTGTATCAGTTGCGCACACGGCCGAAATTGTTGAAGGGTACTTCCACGCACTCAACAAGGTATTTCAGCTTATCCGGGAGTGTGAGCAGGGAAGAAACGTAAAGAGATTGCTGGAGGGACCGGTTTGTCACGGAGGATTCAAAAGGCTCAATTAAAGGATCGGGGGGGAAATTATACTACTTTGAAAATACTTTTTATCGTTCTTGCCTCTAACACAATCGGATATGGTCATCTTAACCGATGCGTTTCACTTTCGCTCGAAAAGCAACTTTGCAGCCACATTAAAGATTGGATCATCTTAGGAGACTTGAGCACACAAAAACTGACGGAATGGCCTCCTGAGCAGGCTCGAAAATATCTAACAGAAGACTTTGCCTCTTTCTCGATTGATAAAATGAGAAGTTGCATGGCCGGGGCTGATGTTATTGTGACGGACATTGTTCATGGCGTATTTATAAATCAAAAGGCAGCCGTGCAAAACTTTTTTCAGGCCGTGCGAGCATCAGCAAAAATCTGGGTGGCCATTGACTCGGCCGGGGCACAGTCCATGGGGGCCCAGAAACTGGCGGTGGATCCGGACATCCTTGTCATTCCGTATCTGACGGACGAACCGGGACCCCGCTCTTTCAAGGGCAAACTCTTGCGAGGGTCCGAGTACGCCCTGTTGGCGCCCTGTTATCGAGGGAACGCAGGCCGGCAACACCGATCCAATGCCAACCGCATTATGGTTTCTTGCGGCGGTAGCGATCCGACGGATTGTACTATGGTCGTTTTGGAGGCATTAGATAAAATAAAAACTCCCCTCGAAATCAGATTGGTTGTAGGCCCGCTGTTCTCGGATTCACTAAAAGCTAAAATTGCTCAAAAGCTCGCGTTTTCCAGCCACAAGTATGTAAATGTTGTTTCGCCTCCTCATTTGCGGAATGAAATGTTATGGTGTGATATGGCTATCACGACAACGGGCTTGATCAAGTATGAGTTAGCTGCGACACGAACCCCGGCGGTGGTTTTTTCCATTGATCCCCTGCATGCCTCCCTCAACGATCCTTTTGCCGCCGGAGGATCGGTTGTTGATCTTGGCGTGAGACCGGGTGCGGAAAAGATAGCAGAGGAGGCCGAGAAACTTCTGGAGAGTCTCCCACAGCGGAAGGCTTTAGCTATGGCGGGCGCCAAAATCGTGGACGGAAAGGGGGCTGAGCGGGTCGCGGCAAAAATCGTGGGGACCGAGGCATGTTAAGCCCAGAAGTTGAAATCGCTGGGATCAAAGTCGGTCTAGGCTTTCGGCCTTATGTGATCGCGGAAATTGGATCAAATTTTGACCAGAGTCTTGACCAAGCCCGGCGGCTGATCGATGCGGCGGCGGATGCGAAGGTTCAGGCTGTAAAATTTCAACTTTTTCAGGCGGACTTGCTTTACCCTGGCGGAGGGGAAATGCATTCGATCTTCAAAGCCATCGAACTAAAGAAGGACTGGGTTCCTATCTTAGCGTCCCACGCCAAGGAGCGCGGGGTTCACTTTTTGGCTTCGGCTTTTGATCTTCATTCGGTCACCGCCCTGGAAGATGTCGGGGTTCCCGCCCACAAAATTGCTTCTTCTGAAACCGTGAATTTGCCATTCGTCCACCGGCTAGCTTCGACTGGGAGGCCTTTATTAATTTCAACCGGAATGTGCGACATGGTCGATATCGAAGAAGCGGTTAACATTTGCCGGGGAGTTGGGAACACGAAGATCGTCCTCATGCAATGTGGTGCAGTTTATCCTTTGCCTCCGGAACAAGCCCATGTGCGTGTTCTTTCGGGCTGGATCGAACGCTTTCGCTGCCCGGTGGGGTTTTCCGATCATACGCTCGGGCGATCAGCCTCCCTTGTGGCCGTGGGGGTAGGGGCCCGTGTCTTTGAAAAACATTGTACGCTGGATCGTCGCGGCAAAGGACCGGATCACTTTTATGCCATGGAGCCTGGTGAACTAAAGGAATATGGGGAACTTCTTCAAGAGGCGTATCAAGCGCTCGGCTCACCGGATAAAGCGATACTACCCAAAGAGAGGGAGTTGGGGAGACGGGAAGGGGTCTATGCAGTCCGGGATTTGGCACCGGGTGAAGTAATTCGTGCAGCGGACGTTTGTATGAAGAGGCCGGCTTTGGGAATTCGTGCCCGCTATTTGTCATCGGTAGTGGGATCTCAGGCAAGGCGAAAGATTCAAAAAGATCAGCCTGTATATTGGGATAGTGTCACATACGGAGGAACAAAATCGTGACCGCCCTCCCGAGCAGTGCATCCCAATGGAATCAGGAAATTCAGCGGGAAAAAAAAGAGGAAAAGTTTCCCAAGTGGCCTAATGAGGTCATGTTAAAAGTGCTTTTCGGAGGTGGAGATTACTTGTTGGAACCCTTTAAACCGAAAAAAGAGTGGAAGGTTCTTGATGTTGGTTGCGGTTTCGCAAACAATCTTGTGCCTTTTGCAGATTTGGGTTGCGAGTGCCACGGAGTTGATTTGCATCCAGAAATGGCCTCTACGGTTCAAGACATCATGGATCGACGAGGCTACAGGACAAGAATTCAGGCGGGTTCCAACCGCGCGCTTCCCTACCCGGAAGCCTGTTTTGATCTAATTCTTTCGATCAATACTTTGCATTATGAGGGGACGGAAGAAAATATCGATAAGGCTCTTCGTGAGTTTCGGCGAGTCATCAAGCCGGGTGGCGCGCTATATTTATCCACCGTCGGACCCGCGCACACCATATTTACCCGAGCAGAAAAACTTGGGCCCCACCGGTATAAGGTGAAAAATTTCGACTTCCGGGACGGACAAGAGTTTTTCTTTTTTGAAGACGAGGCTTCCATCCAAGAAATCTGCAAACGAAGTTTCCCACGCATCGAGACAGGACGGGTGACAGAAAAATTAATGAATCTTCCCCTTGATTTTTTAATCGCCCTGTGTCGCTGAAAGGAAGTTTATGAAAAAAGAAATCGTGATTTTTGGATCTTCTGAAATCGCCTCTCTGGCGAGGTATTATTTTGAGCACGACAGCGACTTCAAGGTCGTCGCTTTTACCGTGGATGATTCGTATGTATCCGAAAACTCCTTGGAAGGAGTACCCGTGGTTCCATTTAGCGAAACATGTATCAAATACCCCCCTTCTTCATTTGGCATGCATGTGGCTTTGTCTTACCGGGGGCTCAATAAGCTACGGCAGGAAAAATATGCACAGGGAAAAAGAGCAGGCTACGAGATGGTCACCTACATAAATAGTCATCTCAGCTCATGGCCAGATCTTCAAATTGGTGAAAACTGCTTTATTTTAGAGAATCAAACCATCCAACCCACAGTGAAAATTGGCCACAATGTTGTCTTGTGGTCAGGAAACCATTTGGGTCATGGCAGCCAAATCGGTAGCCACACATACCTGGCCTCTCACGTGGTTATCGCTGGGCATTGCAAAATAGGGGAAAGGTGCTTTTTGGGTATCAACTGCTCGGTGAAGGACTTTACGGAAATCGGAGACGATTGTTTCGTTGGGATGAATGCCGCGGTGACGAAATCCCTTCCAGACGGGTCTGTTGCCCTTGGCCAACCCGCCGAAATTTATTTGGAAAATGACCGAAGGGCACGAGTGATTAAAGCACAGTTCTTCAGGTGAAAAAGCCAATTGGCATATGATACGGTGGAAAAAAATGGGCCTGATTATTCGGCCCGATCCAAGACTTTTCTGGTGCAAGACACATGCCATGATCCCTACTCCCTTCTCCATCGGGGACGGAATCTATAAAATATTTTTCTCGGGTCGGAATGACCAAAACCAGTCGCATATCGGCTTTGCTGTGGTTTCAATTCGGGGGAGAGTGGAGATTTTGGATATTTGCAAAAAACCAGTTCTGTCTCCTGGAAGGCTCGGCTGCTTTGATGACAATGGAGTAACACCATCCTGTGTACTCCAGATCAATTCCAAAGAGCTAGCCCTGTATTATATTGGGTGGAATCCTGGATCCACGACACGGATGAATCTTTTTGGTGGCCTAGCCATTAGCCGGGATGGAGGTGGCACATTTAGGAGATGGTCAGAAGCGCCCATTCTTGAGCGTTGCAAATGCGATCCATTGATCAACACAGCACCGTGGGTTGTGAAAGACAGGCAAATCTACAGGATGTTTTATGTTTCCGGAAAGGATTGGAAACACAAAGACCTTCCACGCTACAATATTAAAACTTGCGTATCAAAAGACGGGAAAAACTGGTACCGGGAAGGACAGGTCGTGGTTGATTTTAAAAACAGCAAGGAAAAGGCTCTCGCCCGGCCTTATGTTTTAAAAAACAAAAACCTTTGGAGGATGTGGTTATCTCATAAGGGGGAGGCGTATCGGCTTGGGTACGCTGAGTCACGTGATGGTGTCCACTGGAAAAGAAATGACCGGCTGGCAAATCTGAAACCCTCCATAAATGGCTTCGATAGTGAGATGATTGAATACGCGGCCGTAATAAAATATCAAGGGCGGCATTTTATGTTTTATAATGGGAACAATTATGGCTACGAAGGCATTGGTTTGGCGGTAGAAGAAACATGCGGGTAGCCATCATGCAACCGACTTACCTCCCTTGGGCGGGGTACTTCGGATTGATGCAGGCAGTGGATTTATTTATTTTTCTCGATTCAGTACAATTTGCCAAACGATCGTGGCAGCAAAGAAACCAAATCAAAACCCCGCAAGGACCCCTTTGGTTAACCATCCCTGTTCTTTCTAAGGGAAAACAAGAGCAGACCATTCGCGAAGTGGTTATTAACCAAGATTCCGACTTTCCCAGCCACCACAGGAAAGCAATCGAGTTAAACTATAAGAAGGCACGGTTCTTCGACGCTTATGAAAAAAAGCTGTTTGATCAATTGCAGAGACCCGCAAGCCATATGGTTGAAATTACTCTTGGACTAATTTATGAGATAAAAAGCACGCTGGGGATCGAAACGAAAACAGCACTATCAAGCGAATTGAAAGCCCAGGGAGCGAAAGCAGAGCTTTTAGCCTCCTTATGTCAGGCAGTGGGTGCGACTGAATATATTTCCCCACCCGGATCAAGGGAATATCTGAAAGATTCAAAAGCTTTTCAAAAGAATGGCCTTAATGTCAGCTATTTTGATTTCCGCCATCCTGAATATCCACAACTTTTCGGGGAATTTCTTCCCTATATGTCATGTATAGATTTGCTTTTTAACTGTGGCTCCGACAGCCCGGAAATAATCAAAAAAAACTCTTTTATTGTAAAATGAAAAGGCTGGCCATCATTCCTGCAAGAGCGGGATCGAAACGAATACCGGGAAAAAATATCAAAAACTTTGCCGGTCGTCCGATGATCCATCATGTGCTTCGAACTGCCCAAGAAAGCAAACTATTTGATACAATTCATGTTTCAACAGACAGCCCTCAAATTATAGAAATTGTCGGAAAAATGGCGCTGGGAGTCGAGTTTATGCGACCTGCATCCTTGGCCGACGATCAAACTCCCATTATGCCGGTTTTAAAATATGTAACAGAAGAATACCATCGGCGGGGGCTTGAATTTCAGCAGGTCTGGATGCTTATGGCTTGTGCACCTTTGCTCGAAGTAGAGACTTTGCAAAGGGCGGAAAAGATGTTTACCGGAGCCGGGGGAGGACAACCTCTTTTGGCGGTTTCGGAATATCCCTCACCGATCGAATGGGCCCTTAGAAGAGATTTGGCCGGACAAATGACGCCCCTGCAGCCCGGGATGTTTGCGGTCCCATCGCAAAGCATTGAAAAAAAATATTATGATGCAGGGTGCTTTGCAATCTTTCCTCCTGCAGCTGTGCTAAATTCCCAGGGAGCAGGAAGCGACCAGGGATTCCTGGGTTACGTCCTGCCGAAATCTATGGGCGTGGATATCGATGATGAGCAAGATTGGGAGATGGCCGAAGCGATCTTCCATTCGAAAAAGAAATTGGATTGAGGTCATAAACATAAAAAAACATTCGGTTTTATTAATAGGGCTAGGAAAGATCGGCATGGGTTATGATTGGGACGTCCCCGGAACCGGGCCGGCTCTGACCCATGCAAGTGCTTTCTCGCGGAACCCTGGCTTTCAAGTTCTGGGGGCCATTGATCCCGACCCAAAGAGACGACAGGAATACACGGGGCGATATCAAAAACCTGCATGGAAACAGATGGATGAAGTTAGCCCCAATCTCTCTCCTGATGTCGTAGTAATTTCAACTCCCACTGATACTCACCGAAAAACATTGGAGGGTGTGTTGGAAAAAATCCCGCCCAAGCTCATATTGTGTGAGAAGCCGATTGCCGACACGGTAGCAGATGCCGAGAAAATGTGCCGACTGTGTTCGGAAAAAAATGTCATGCTGCGTGTTAATTATCCGCGTCGCGTCCATCCCTCCTGTCGTGAAATCAAGGAGCGAATTGAGGATGGTCGAATATCCCGGCCCATTCGTGGGGTGGTTTGGTATTCAAAAGGTCTCTTACATAGTGGTTCACATTTTTCAAATCTTCTTGAGTATTGGTTGGGCCCCGCGATTTCCCACAAACTGGGGCGAGCGGGAAGAGTTCTGGCAGGGAAGGACAGCGAGCCAGACTTGCAACTATCCTTCCACGAAGCAGAAATTATGTTTCTCGCTCTTCCTGAAGAAAACTTTTCCTTTCATGAAATTCAACTCATCGCCCCCAATGGCGTTTTACGCTATCAAAGAGGGGGAGACAGGATCACATGGCAGAAGCGCCAACCATATCCTTCCGGGCAGGGATCTTTTTTCCTCTCATCAGAGGAAGAGGTTATCACCCGCGGCGTCTCAGGGGATCAAGGAGTGGTAGCAAAGGAGGTTATGCGGTGCCTAGAGGGAGCGAAATCCGACCTTTGCACAGGAGAGGAAGCCCTGCGAACATTGAGCGTATTAGAAGAGGCGGTAACAAATCCGAGATGAAAAAAAACAAAAAAAAAGTGTGTCTAGCGCTTCATGGCGGATCCAAGGCGATCCACACCCGATTCACCCCCTATCGATCCTTAGCGGCAGAAGAGGTGCAGGCAGCACGGAAAGTGGTTCAATCAGGGCAACTGTCGCGTTACCTTGGGTGTTGGCATCCGGATTTTTATGGGGGCCCCCATGTTCAATCCTTTGAGCGAAAATGGGCTAAATATTTCAAAGTCAAGCATGCGATAGCCGTGAATTCGTGGACCTCCGGGTTGGTTGCTGCTTTGGGGGCGATCGGGCTTGAGCCGGGGGATGAAGTCATCACCACTCCATGGACGATGGCCGCTAGCGCCACGGCCATTCTCCACTGGAACGCGATCCCCGTTTTTGCCGATATCGAAAAAGAAACGTTTTGCATCGACCCGAAGCAGGTTGAGAAAAACATAACCCCTTATACAAAAGCGATTCTTGCCGTGGATATTGCCGGGCAGTCCGCCGACATGGAGCGACTTATGCCTTTGGCAAGGAAGTATAAATTAAAAGTCATTTGTGACACTGCTCAGGCACCGGCGGCAAAGATCCGAGGTCAATATGCAGGGACCTTGGCGGATATTGGAGGGTTTAGTTTGAACTATCATAAGCATATCCATACGGGTGAAGGGGGGGTTGCTGTTACGAACGACGATGATCTGGCAGAAAAAATGCGGTTGATAAGGAATCATGCAGAGGCGGTGGTGAAAGAAAAAGGAACAAAATCATTGATCAATATGATCGGTCATAATTTTCGCCTTGGCGAAATCGAGGCGGCGATAGGGATCGAGCAACTTAAAAAACTTAGCAAGCTTGTGGCAGGGCGTCAGCAAATAGCGAGACAACTTGATTTGGGATTGGGAGTTTTGCCGGGACTCCAGATTCCCAAAATAAGGGACGGGTGCACGCATGTTTACTATGTCTACGGCATGCAACTGGACACAATCTCGCTCAAGGTAAGCCGGGCGAAAATCCACGCGGCCCTGGTGGCCGAAGGGGTTCCCGCCTTGACCTGCGGATATCAAAATCTGCATCTTTTGCCGCTTTATCAGGAAAAAATTGCCTATGGAAGTAGAGGATTTCCATGGACCTCAGATATTTGCCACCGAGAGGTGAGCTATGCGAAGGGAATTTGTCCGGTGGCAGAGGATCTTCATGATCAAAGTTTCTTGGGGTTGGGCATTTGCTCGCATCGCTTCTCGCAGCGTCAAGTAGGCGAAATTATCAAGGCCTTTCACAAGGTTTGGGAAAACATGGATTCCTTGAGATGATTTATTCTCTTCCCGGAGGGTATTTCGTGCGGGGCCTTCAGGAAAAGGATCTGCAAGGACCCTACCCGTCTTGGTTTGAGGACCAAGAGGTTTGCCGCCTTAACTCCCACGGAAAGTACGTTAAAACCAAAGAATGGTTTCGGAGCTATCTGCGCGCGATCGACGAAGAGCATCAGGTGGTATGGGCTATCTGCCATTCGGATGGGGCCCATGTGGGAAATATCAGCCTCCAGGGGATATCCAAAATTAATCGGCATGCGGAGCTGGCGGTTTTGATCGGAAACCGGAAACATTGGGGCAATTCACTTGGATTTCATGCGGCGACAGTCATGCTGTCCCATGGTTTTCAAAAATTAAATTTGGAGAGAATCTTTTGTGGAACAGCCGCCAATAATCATAGCATGAAAAAATTGGCCCGTCGGCTTGGGATGAGAATTGAGGGGCGCCGGCGTCGGCACCTTTTTTTGGAGGGAAAATGGGTCGATACGCTGGAGTACGGGATTTTGCGCCGAGAGTTTACCCTTAGAAATCAGTCGCGCCGATGATTGGTGTCGTGGCGCACGATGCCGGTGGGGCAGAAATTATTGCGAGTCACATTCTGGAAAAAGGATGGGACTGCCAATACCACATCGATGGAGCAGCCAAGGGGGTTTTTTCAAGAAAAATTGGCAACCTTGAAAGCCGGCCCCTTCCAAGTCTCATTCAGGATTGTGAATGGCTTCTTTGTGGAACCAGCTTTCTTTCCGATTTGGAGTGGCAGGCCATTGGATTAGCCCGGACAAAAGGTAAAAAGAGCGTAGCGGCCCTGGACCATTGGACGAATTACCGGCAAAGGTTCTTTCGGAGGAACGCCGGGAATTTTCCCGATGAAGTCTGGGTTGGAGATCGTTGGGCTTACGACCTGGCCAAGATTCATCTTCCGGAGGTGGGCGTGAAACTGTTGCCCAATCCCTACTTCACTGAAATTCAGCGCGAAATGCTGCTTCTCCCGCAGGCATCACGATCTTCGGAAGGGTTAAGAGTTTTGTATGCCTGCGAGCCGTTAAGAGAAGATGGGATCGCTTTGTATGGCGATCCTCATTACTGGGGTTATACCGAGGAAGAGGCGGTACGGTATTTCCTGAAAAACCTATCAAAACTAGGTTCCAAGATCGAAAAAGTAATCTTGCGACCCCATCCACAAGAAAAAGTCGGCAAGTATGATTGGGTCTCCCGTGAATTCAAGGGGCCAATCTTTTGTCGGGAACCGGGAACGCTGATTGAGCAGATTCATCAAAGTGATATTGTGGCGGGATGCGCGACAATGGCGATGGTTGTGGGTTTGATCATGGGGAAAAGAGTCATCAGCTGTATCCCCCCTGGGGGAAAAGCAGAGCATCTGCCCCATCCGGAAATTGAAAAAATAGAAGATTTGGAGCTTTCCTCAGTCCCCCTATAATACTTGTATATGTTAAAACACTGCAACGCTTGCAATCTCCCTGAGACATACGAAACGTTGGAATTTGATGAGAAAGGCACCTGCAACATTTGCACTCAGAAAAAGTTTAAAGACGAGATAGTGGATTGGCCCGACAGGAAAAAACAACTCGATCGATTGATTGAGATGCATCAGGGAAAATATGACTATGATTGTTTAATTCCTTTTTCAGGAGGAAAAGACAGCACCTACACGCTCTATTTCCTAATTAAAGAATATAAGCTTAAGCCTCTTGTTGTGCAATTTAACCACGGTTTCATGAGAAGAGGGCTGTTGCAAAATAACGAGCGGACATTCAAAAAACTGGGGGTGGACGTGCTGTCGTTCACGCCCAATTGGCATGTGGTAAAACGGCTGATGTTGGAGTCTCTTGTCCGGAAAGGGGATTTTTGCTGGCACTGTCACACGGGAATTTATTCCTATCCCATGCAGGTTGCCCTGGAAAAACGGATTCCCCTGATTTTCTGGGGAGAACCATCCTCCGAGTATACGGCCTACTATGACTATCGGGATAATCAGATTGAGGAGGTTGACGAAATCAAATTCAATCGTTCCACCAATCTTGGGATCACGGCGGAGGACATGGCCGGAATGATCTCAGGTGATTTTCCCTTGGATCCACGCGATTTGAAGCCATACCGCTATCCCCCTCTTCGAGAGTTAAAAAAGCTTGGGTATCGTTCGGTGTGTTTAGGCTCATTTATTTCGTGGGACGTAAAAAAACATGTAGAGATCATTCAAAAAGAGCTGGGCTGGCAAGGTGACCAAGTGGAAGGCATGCCTTGGGATCTGTATCCGTATGAAAAAATTGAATGTTACATGCAGGGAGTCCGGGATTACATCAAGTACCTTAAGCGGGGTTACGGCAGGGTAACCCAAATGACAGCCTTGGATTTACGAAACGGCCGAATTTCTATGGCCAAGGCTCAGGATCTGATCAAGAGCTTCGAGGGCAAAAAACCACCATCCTTAGCAATTTTCCTTGAATATTTGGGGATCACCGAAGATGAATTTAATCGAATTATAAGGAAAACCGTGGTTCCACCGCATATCCCGGATTTTTCTGCATCTGAAGCACCCAAGACCTCGGATTTTTCCAGTTGGTATCGGGAAGCACCGGAAAATCAGGGAATTCAAAAAGGAAAAACAAAGGCCCTCCAGAAGCCTTGATTGGAATTGTTCATTTTGGTGTGGGCAACATTCGATCCGTGGCTAACGCCGTGGAGGAGGTTGGCTTCGACTGCAAAATTTTAAGTAATCCGGAGGAGTTGGCCGATGTTTCACACCTGATTTTACCGGGGGTGGGAAACTTTGCTGCAGCGGCGGAAAAACTTACGAAATTTGCATGGCGAGAAGCTTTACAGGTTTTCCGAAAAGCACAAAAACCGATTTTCGGAACATGCCTTGGAATGCAGTTGATGTTAGAAAAGGGATCGGAAGGAAGGGTCAGCCAAGGGCTGGGCTGGTTGTCAGGCGAGGTGGTGCCCCTTCAAAAGTCCAAAGAATGTCGGGTTCCGCATGTAGGCTGGAATAATGTTAGCTTCTTGAGGAAACACCCTATTTTGACCGGGATTCCCGCAGAAAAAGACTTTTATTTCAACCATTCCTACAAGGTCCAAGTGACAGTAAGGGAAGCCGTTGTCGGAACAGTGGAATACGGCCAAACGGTGATTGCCATGCTTGGCTGGAAAAACATTTTTGCCTGTCAATTTCACCCCGAAAAAAGCCAGGTTCACGGATTAAAAATCATGGAAAACTTTTGTCGTTGGGACGGAAAGTGTTAAAAAAAAGAATTATTCCCATTCAATTGCTCCAAGGCCAACGCCTGGTCAAGACACGAGAATTTTCCGACCCCCGGGATGTGGGTGATCCAATCAAAAGTGCCGCAGTCTATAATTCTCAAAATGCGGATGAATTAATTTTTCTCAATATCGATAGAAACTCAGATCGTCTTGACGAATTAGTGCGAATTCTTCCAGAAGTGGCAAAAGTATGCTTTATGCCCTTGACGGTCGGGGGGGGGATTTCAAAGTGGGCGGATGCAGCCAGACTTTTTGAGCGTGGCGCAGACAAGGTGGTTTTAAACTCAGCGACTTTTAAAAATTATTCAATCATTGAAAAAATAGCCAGCCGTTTTGGTGCCCAAGCCGTCGTGGTCGCCTTAGACGTGTATCGGCGCGGTTCCGGAACCTACGAATTAGCCTCTTCATTTGCAAAAAACCCAGAAAAAATTGACCTCAGAATACATATAAAAAAATGCGAAGAATGTGGCGCCGGGGAGTTTTTCGTACAGTCGGTGGAAAGAGAGGGTTCCATGGCGGGCTTTGATCTGGAGCTGTTCCGGCTGGTTTGTAAAGCAAGCAAGATTCCGGTAATCGGTTCGGGGGGTGCCGGCCATTATGAACATCTACGTTCGGCCTTTTGCGAGACCCCGGTAAGCGCGGTTGCCTGTGGCAGTTTGTTCAATTTTTCGGACAGTAATCCTTTGCGAGCAAAAGCTTTTTTAAAAAACGCCGGAATCCCTTTAAAAGTAATCTAAGATGATTCTCCGGCATCCCCTGGTCACAAATCGGTTGAGATTGAGAACTCTGAAAAAAAAGGATGTAAAACCCAAATATTTGGCCTGGCTAAAGGACAAGAAAGTTACGCGCTATTTGGAGGTAAGATTTCAAAAACCCCTCTCCTTTTATTCTTTGCGCCAATTTGTTCGGAAAAACAACTCCTCTCCAAATAACTTACTTTTGGGAATATATTCGTTACCGACAAACCATTTTATCGGAACTATCAAATTGGGACCGATAGACCTTCATCACAACCGCACGCCGATCGGTTTTATGATCGGAGAACGGTCCTTTTGGGGGAAGGGCCTGGCTCCAGAAGCTATCCAGGCAGTCGTGCGGCACGCTTTTCAAAAACTAAAACTAGAAAAAATAACCGCAGGTTGTTACGAAAACAATTTGGGCTCCAGAAAAGCCCTGAAAAAAGCCGGCTTTCGCTTTGAGGCTCGAATCCCGAATCATGTCCGCTATGGCAAAAAACGTGTAGCATCCCTATTTTTTGGACAGGACCGACCCCGCAAAAAGAAAAACCGGAAATGAGTATCCAGGAATTTGCTGCGCATAACAAAAGAGTCTTTGGTGGGAAAAGGCCCAGCGAAAAAGCCCAATCTGTCATCCTGCTTGAATTGAACAATCTTGGATCTGCCCATATTGCATACAGTTATTTTGCTAGGGCCATGGCCGATTTATCGGGTGCGAGGTTAGTCGCATATGATCCGGAGGTAAGGACACATTGGTCTAGTTGGGTCTTTCGCCAAAAAAACAGCCTCAAAAAAAAGAAAATAAAAGAAGTATATGAATCCTTTGGTGTCGGCGAATTTCTGCAGATCAATCCAAGTCTTACGAGGTTCCTAAGAGCGCACCAGTTGGCCGTTCAGCTGAAAGACAATATTCAAACTAAGCGTTCCATTGAAAAACTGAAAATCAAAGGCATCCGGATCGGAGATCTTCTCTATGATTCTTATTTAAAAGATCTTCGCCGGCCAACTATCCGATTAGAATCAAAAGAGTGGTTTCTTTATCTAAGAAGATTTCTAAACCATTTTCTTTTTTGGGAAAAATTCTTCACGGATCATCAGGTGGCCGCCGTAAACGCAAGCCATTGTGTCTATGAGCTCGCCATACCCCTAAGAATGGCGGTTTTTCGTGATGTACCAGCATTCCAGGTTAACGTGACCCATGCCTACCGTCTCGGCAAAAAAAACCTGTTTGCCTACAATGATTTTTTTAGTTTTCCACGGGAATTTCAGAAGATTCCGGTGGGTGAAAGAAAGAAAGGAATTCAAGAGGCAAAAAAGAGGATCGGGCGGAGATTCAAAGGGGAAGTCGGCGTGGACATGGACTACTCCAAGAAATCTGCCTTTGGAAAAATATCTAATAAGAAACTACTAAAAAAATCCTCCCGAAAGAAAATATTGGTGGCCACGCATTGTTTTTTCGATAGTCCCCATAGCTATGGCGATAATGTATTTCCTGATTTTTATGAGTGGCTTGAGTTTCTCGGGAAGATTTCAAAAAAAACAAATTACGAATGGTATATTAAAACCCATCCAGATTACTTACCGGGGACCCTGGAAATCATTCAATCCTTTATCCGAAGATACCCTCGTTTCTGCCTTTTGCCTTCAGATACATCCCACCACCAGATCATCCAGGAAGGAATCGACTTGGCGCTGACTGTTTATGGGACCATCGCCTTTGAGTACGCACTTTTAGGGGTTCCGGTTCTGAATGCCTCCCGAAACAATCCCCATGCCGCCTATTCGTTTAATTTACATGCGGGCAGCGCAGCAAAATATAAAAACCTTTTACTTAACCCGAAGATCTTCCATCATAAAATTCCCAAGTCTCAGGTATACGAATACTATTTTATGAAGCACATCTTTAATACCGAAAATATCTTTTTCAAAAACTATGAAAAAACGATTTTTGAATTGGGCGGATATGAGCATCAGTTTGGTCCCGAGGTCTATCGCATGTGGATGAACGAATGGTCGGCGGAGAAGCACGAGTTGATTTTGAAAACCTTCAGGCGGTTCATTCTTTCCGGCGATTTTCGAATGAATGGGGACCATCTTCCAATCTCGGCACTGCAAAAGAAGGGAAGAGCCTAAAAATGAAAGTAGTACTTCTGGCCGGGGGACTCGGAACGAGAATTTCCGAGGAAACCCAGCTGAGGCCCAAACCCATGATTGAAATTGGGGGTAGACCCTTGCTTTGGCATATTATGAAGCATTATTCCCACCACCGGGTGAACGAGTTCCTGATCTGTTGTGGTTATCGGGGCTATCTAATCAAGGAATACTTTGCCAACTACTTTCTTCACATGTCAGATGTAACTTTCGATATGAAAAAAAACCGAATGAAAGTTCACCACAAAAAAGCCGAGCCTTGGAAGGTCACCTTGGTTGACACCGGAGATGACTGCATGACAGGAGGCCGGTTAAAAAAGGTCGCAGAGTACCTTCAGGATGACCCGGCGTTTTGCTTTACATACGGGGATGGCCTTTCGGATGTCGACATCACAGGTTTGGTGCGATTTCACCATTCCCACGGAAAATGGGCCACGGTGACGGCGGTCCAGCCCCCGGGGCGCTACGGAGCTATCGAAAAAACAGTGACCGGCAAAGTAGAAAAGTTTTTGGAAAAGCCGAAGGGGGATGGTGGCTGGATCAACGGTGGCTTTTTTGTGCTCTCTCCAAAAATCTTCGATTTGATCCCAGGGGATGAAACGAGTTGGGAAGGGCAAACAATGGGGAAACTCGCCCAACAAGGGCAAATGATGGCTTATGAGCATAGAGGGTTTTGGCATCCAATGGATACTTTGAGGGACAAAAGACAGCTTGAACAACTATGGGCTGGTGGGAAGGCCCCTTGGAAGAGTTGGGACTGAAGTCAACCTATCCGCACCCCAGCAAGGATTTTTGGAAAGGAAGGCGAGTGTGGCTATCAGGCCACACCGGCTTCAAAGGCGCGTGGTTGGCCTTTTGGCTTCAAGAGCTCGGAGCCAAGGTTTGCGGATGTTCTTTGCCTCCTCCTACCCATCCCTCCCTTTTCCAAAAGCTTGGGCTTGGGTGCCTCCTCGAACACCAAATCATGGACATCCGAGACGAGGACGGAGTTCGTCAATCCATGGAAAATTTTCAACCCGAAGTGGTTTTCCATCTTGCGGCACAGGCCTTGGTTCGCCCCGGTTACGAAAATCCGGTTGGAACCTTTGGGGTCAATGTGCAGGGGACGGTCCATATCCTGGATGCCATGAGGCACGTTCGTTCGGTTCGGGCGGCGGTTCTGGTCACCACCGACAAGGTCTATCGAGACCTTGAAGACGGACGTCCCTTTCGTGAGGAAGACGCCTTGGGGGGCCGGGATCCCTACAGTGCCAGCAAATCAGCTGCCGAGATGGCGATCAGCTGTTACCGCAAATCCTATTTTTTGGCTCAGGGTGTGGGAATCGCAGCAGCTCGGGCTGGTAACGTAATTGGAGGTGGAGATTGGTCGAAGGACCGAATCCTCCCTGATGCTATTCGTGCTTGGTCGAAGGGAGGGGTCTTGACCGTCCGGAATCCGCATGCCACCCGACCCTGGCAGCACGTGCTGGAGCCGTTGGCCGGCTATCTCCGATTGGGGCAATTTCTTTTTCAAAACCCATCCACGGCAGGCGAATTTAATTTTGGTCCAGCCGTAGGTCAAAATGCCACAGTACGTGCGGTCGTCGAAGCCGCTTGCGAGAAATTTGGATCGGGAAAAGTTGTGTGGGGTGAATCCCAGCCGGGGCCCTATGAAGCTTCCTGCCTTTCCTTGGATCCGGACCGGGCGGCGAAGGAACTTGGAGTCTTTCCCGTTTGGGGGTTGTCGCAAGCCGTGGAGCAGACCATGTTATGGTATCGAAAAGATCTTGAGGGTTGCGAGGCCAAGCAACTTTGCCGGGATAACCTGAAAAATTTTCTCGCTGGAGGATAAAAAATATTACTATCAAAGACTTGCCACTGGCTGGATTAAAGATGCTGACTTTGCAGCCCTTGGCTGATTCTCGAGGAAGTCTAAACCGGATGTTCTGCGCAGAGAGGCTAAAGTCGGTCTGGCCCGGGAAAATCATTCAGATCAACCATACAAAGACCGTAACGCGTGGAAGCGTCCGAGGGTTGCACTTCCAACACCCCCCCCATGCCGAAAGGAAGCTGGTCACCTGCCTGCGTGGGGAGGTGTGGGACGTGGTCGTGGATCTGCGGGCCGATTCGCCCACATTTCTTCGTTGGCATGCCGAACAGCTCTCGGAATCAAATCACCAAGCCATGTTGATCCCTGAGGGGTTTGCCCATGGATTTCAGTCCCGCACGCCCGATGTGGAATTGCTCTATTTGCATTCGGCGGCCTACGAACCCAAGGCGGAGGGGGGAATTTCGGCCCTGGATCCACGCCTCGCGATCCCATGGCCGGAAGCTATTACCCAATTATCCGAAAGAGACCGATCCCACCCACGGCTGGATAAACATTTCGCCGGGCTTGTTGTATGAACTGCCGCTATTGTGCAGCCCCGTTAAAACTCTGCTTTTTGGACCTGGGGGTAGTTCCGCCCTCGAATGCCTATCTATCAGGTGCCGATCTTCAAAATCAGGAGAAAACATATCCTTTACGTGTTTTGGTTTGCACCCAGTGCTGGTTAGTTCAGACCGAGGATTTTCTTGGGGCGGGTGATTTATTTCGACCTGACTACGCGTACTTTTCCAGCACGTCATCAAGCTGGCTGAACCATGCCCAAAAATACTGCGACTTCATCATTTCCCGCCTGGGTCTTTCGACGGATAGCTTTGTCGTGGAAATTGGAAGCAATGACGGCTATCTGCTGAAAAACTTTTTGAGTGCAGGGGTCCCCTGTGTGGGAATAGAGCCTACGGCCAGCACTGCGGAGGCCGCTGAAAAAATCGGGATTCCGGTGATACAAAAATTTTTCGGTGAAAATCTGGCCTCTTCGATGGTTTCCAGCGGACAACAGGCCGACCTGATCGTCGGTAACAATGTTCTAGCCCATGTCCCAGATATCAATGACTTCACCCATGGGTTGGCAAGGCTGCTTAAGCCAGAGGGGGTTGTGACCCTCGAGTTTCCCCACCTTCTCCGTCTGATTGAGGATTGTCAGTTTGATACTGTCTATCACGAACACTTTTCCTATCTTTCCTTGACGGTCGTTCGCCAAATTCTGCACGCTGCTGGAATAAAAATCTGGGATGTTGAGGAGTTGCCCAGTCACGGGGGAAGTTTGCGCGTGTTCGGGGCTTTGGCATCCAGCCAAAGGGATATTAAACCCGGGGTGGCACGGATCATGGAGGAGGAAAAAAACAAGGGACTGATGGATGTAAAAACTTACCGAGAATTTCAGTCTAGGGCAGAAAAGATCAGGGATCGGCTTTTACGTTTTCTCAAGGATTGTAAGCAGAAAGGAAAAAAAGTGGCGGCTTATGGTGCCGCAGCCAAGGGCAACACGCTTATGAACTATGCGAGGGTGACGAGCGACTTATTACCTTATGTCTGCGATGCGGCGCCTTCCAAGCAGGGAAAATATCTGCCCGGCAGCCGGATCCCGATTTATGACCCCGCTATTCTGGTTCAAGATGAGCCTGACTTTATTTTAATTTTGCCATGGAATATTGCCAGTGAGGTAGTGGCGCAGAACCGCCCGCTGTTAACCGCAAAAACCCAATTCATTACTTGCGTTCCCGAAATGAAAAACTGGTGACCCGGCGGATTCTGGTTACAGGAGCCACGGGCTTTGTCGGCCGGCAGGTCTTGCGGGAGCTATTGAAAGAGGATGTCCTTGTCACTGTCGTGGCCCGCCAACCAGCCTTACAAAAACTACCAAAGTCTCCAAAAATAGGGCCACCCTGTGTGACGGGTGACCTTTTTGAGGAAGACGAGTCTTGGTGGCGGAAGAATCTGCATGGCATTGAGGTTGTGGTGCACCTTGCCTGGTATGCGGAGCCTGGAAAGTACCAGCTTTCTCCCAAGAACATGGATTGTCTTTTAGGGACCCTTCGGATGGCTCGGTCCGCGGCGGCGGTTGGCGTGAAGCGCCTGGTCGGGGTGGGCACGTGCCTAGAGTATGCTCCTTCCAACCGGCCTTTGGCAACGAGTGCGCCCTTGGGGCCTTGTTCGCCTTACGCGGCTTGCAAGGCGGCAGCGTATCTGGCCCTCGCCCATCTTCTGCCGCAAGCTGGAACCAGTTTTGCTTGGTGCCGGCTTTTTTATCTCCATGGAGATGGAGAGGATCCACGCCGGCTGGTTCCCACGCTGCGAAAAAGTCTTGTGAAGGGCGATCCGGTGGCCCTCACTCACGGGACCCAAATCCGGGATTTTCTTGATGTGCAGGAGGCGGGCCGGCAACTGGCGGGGGTCTCCCTAGGAAGGCAGCTTGGATCCCTCAATGTATGTTCGGGGAAGCCGATTACGGTGCGGGCCTTGGCAGAATCGATAGCTGATGAGTATGGACGCCGTGACCTGCTGAAGTTTGGTGCCCGGCCGGAAAACCCTGAAGATCCACCATGCATGGTGGGAATCCCCTCAAAATTTAAGGACTAAAAGGCAAAGACTCTCCTCCCGATGATTCTTTACGAACAAAGAAATCTTCCTGTTTTGCAAAATCGAATGTACGATAGCCGGGAGGAGGCCTTGGCGAGTCCCACAGGGGATATTCGTTTGATCCAAGATAGGGCTACGGGGTTGATTTATAATCAAGCTTTTCAGCCTGCTTTGGTCCGGTACGACGCCTCCTACCAAAATGAACAGGGCAAAAGTAGTCATTTTCAAAAACACTTGGGAATTGTCATGAAAATGATCCAGCGTCTTTTGGGATCAGACGGACTTATTGAAATTGGTTGCGGTAAGGGTGTGTTTTTAGAGTTGTTGGCAACCAACGGTTTTGCAATCAGCGGCTTTGATCCCGCGTACGAAGGAAATAATCCACGGATCCATCGGAAGTTTTTTCAAAAAGGAACAAAAATCCGGGCTCGGGGCCTGATCCTACGTCACGTACTGGAACATATTCCTGATCCAAGCGGGTTTTTGCGAGATCTTTGCGAAGCCAACCAGAACCAAGGCCTTATTTACATTGAAGTTCCATGTCTCGACTGGATTTGCCGCACCCGAAGCTGGTATGACATCTTTCACGAGCACGTAAATTATTTTCGAATACAGGATTTTCACCGGCTTTTCGGAAGGGTGCTGGAAATTGGCAGGGTTTTTGGCGGCCAATATCTTTATGTGGTGGCGGAGCTTTCGAGCCTCCGGCGGGCGGAATTTGGAAATGAGAAGTTATTTCGTTTTCCCCCGGATTTCTGTGCGGGCATCCAAGCGAATCCCCGGGAGAGCCAAGCTACCTGCGTCGTTTGGGGCGGGGCGTCCAAAGGGGTGATCTTTTCCCTTTTACGGAGCCGAGCGGGGTTTCCCGTGGAGGCTGTCGTGGACATCAACCCCGCAAAACAGGGAAAGTTTCTCCCAGGGACCGGCTTGGAGGTCCAGCCACCCGCCCAGGTTCTGAAATCCCTGGCAGCCTCCAGTATCATCTACGTGATGAACCCGAATTATTTAGAGGAGATAAAAGCGATGACGAAAAACAGATTCACCTATATCGTTCCCGGGCATGAGTAACTTTGCTGCGGAGCGGGCCGAAAGGATCGCGAATAATGCCACCAATGCTGAACTTGTGGGCTCGGCCCGGTCCTTCCTCCGGGCATCTATCCTGCCGCGGTATTCCTACAATTTCTCGTGGATGAACCGACCGATCATCCAGTATCCCCAAGAAATCGTGGCTCTTCAAGAAATTATCTGGGAGACCAAACCAGAGTTGATCATTGAAACAGGGGTGGCGCACGGAGGTTCCCTGATTTTTAGTGCCTCAATGCTGGCCTTGCTCGACCTTTGTGAAGGAATCGAGACTGGAAAAGCGATTCAGCCTTCTTTTTCACGGCGAAAAGTCCTGGGAATCGATATCGAAATACGCGAGTCCAACCGTAAGGCCATTGACGCTCATCCTATGGCTTCTCGAATCCAACTCATCGAAGGCTCCAGCATTGCGCCGGAGGTGATCGCCCAGGTCAAAACAATCTCATCCGGTTACAGTCGGGTTCTGGTGTGTCTTGACAGCAATCATACGCATCAACATGTACTTGCAGAATTAAATGCCTATGGGTCGATGGTCTCCAAAGGAAGTTACTGCGTGGTCTTGGATACCATTGTGGAAGACCTTCCCAAGGAGTTATCCCCGGGGCGCCCTTGGGGTCCGGGAAACAGCCCCAAAACAGCGGTCCATGAGTTCTTAAAAGTAAACAAGCAATTCGTAATCGATACCGATATGCAGAACAAACTTCTCGTTACGGTGGCCCCTGACGGATACCTCAAAAGAGTTCTTTAAAAAAATTGCGAAATATAATCTAATGTCGCCGTTGGTGTCCATTGGCATACCGGCCTTCAACGCAGAAAAAACATTACCTGCGACCTTAACTTCAGTTTTTCAACAAACGTTTTCTGATTACGAAATCCTCGTTTCCGATAACGCATCAACAGATCGGACAGCAGAGATCTGCAGAAAAACTAAAGCTGAGCGCAAACAAATGCAGTACGTTCGCAAGGAATCCAATTGCGGCGCCTTTCAGAATTTCAGAGATGTTTTAAAGCAAGCCACCGGAAAGTATTTCATGTGGCTCGGCGCTGATGATCTGATTTCCGAAAATTTTCTTAAGTGTAATGTGGAAAAACTTGAGGCAGATCACAACAAGGCCATTGCCTCAGCGGGGTGGAACTTACATCCACATCCGCTGTATCAGGGAAAAAAAATAGGCTTTTCATGTTGCGGCACTAAATTTCAAAGGCTCTCCGCCTTGCTTAGTAATATTTATGATTCTCATGCGATTTTCTATTCAATAATAAGAAGAGAGGTAATTATAAAATTTCCGTTTGGCAAGCGGGGGTTCCCGGCTTGGGATTGGGCCGTGGACGTTCATTTGGCCGCCTGGGGGGACATTCAGAGATCAGAGGAAGCTAACATCATTTTCGGGCAAGGCGGAATGAGTCTTCGAGACGATGGGTGGAGGTTATTTCAGTCATCATCTTTGGACCGCCTTTTGCCTTTAGGGCGATTTTCCATTTTTTTTATAAAACAGCTTTCGGGTATAGCCCTGCCAAGAAAAATTCAACTCTTGGCACAACTTTTTCGACTCAACCAGAGGGTTTGGCACGACCTTCGGAATTCCAGCCGTTATGGACAGGGTTGATTTTCTCACCCACCCGCATCACCGCCTCACCCAGAACTTTGACTGGTTACATAAGGCGCTTGGGGTGGAAACGAAAGTCATTTACGGGGACCCAGAAACACTCGAAAAATATCTGGCAAGTCTGCAGGTTGACCCCCCCCGTTTGCTTATTCTGTTTCAACTCGAATTTGTTGCGGCATGGGCAAGTTGCTTTTGCCCGGTTTTGGCCTTTCCCATGCATGACTTCACCCGCCACACACCGGATGCTTACCTTGCCTCCCTCCGTCGGGTGGAATGGTTTTGTTTTTGCCGGAATCTGCATCATCGTTTGTCCGGGTTAGGACTTTCCAGCCGTTACGGCCAGTACGCACCGGACCCCGCAGATTATCCCTTGGTTTCATGGAAACAGCCTCCGAAAGCGTTTTTTTGGGAGCGAATGCCCGAAGAATTCGACCGAGAAGCCGCGGCATCCCTCCTGAGGACTATCGGCGTAGATTTGTTGGAAGTTCGCACGCTGGATGATGCTTGTTTTTCCACTTCAAAAAAGAAATCGCTTGGCTCAAGGACGGGTGAGTGGCCAAGGCGCGAAAACTATCTGGAAAATTTAAAGAGGTTCAACATCTTTGTTGCACCCCGGAGGCATGAGGGGCTCGGAATGACAGTGCTGGAGGCGATGGCGATGGGCATGTGTGTGCTGGCGGAGGACTTACCCACGGCGAACGAGTATATTTTGCCCGGGTATAATGGCCTGCTCTACCGTGGTGGGGAATCGGTCGTTTTTCCGCTATCCAACGTCGCTCCGTCCTCTTTAGAGCAATTCGGGAAAAATGCCCGGGAGACTGTCCAAGAGATTCATCAGGAATGGAAAAAAGAGAGCCCGGCGATCTCACGATTGGTAAGCAAGCTTTTGGCCGGGCCGCGGGAAAAGGTAACTCCTCCCCCTGGGTTATTGGAGGCAACCGCTAATTTTCCATCTCGACCGGAAGTCTTGTGGCGAATGGCTTCCTCGTCCGCGCCCCGAAAAAGCATTTGGCGGTCCCAAAGGATCAAGCAACGAACTTTAAAAAGAAAAGGGCTTTTTGGAAAAGCGCAGTGGTTTCTTGAAAATCCAAGGGCTTTTCTTGCGGACTGCTTCAAAAAGGTTTCCTCATAAAAACCAGAAATAAACGAGCTCTGATTCTCGGTGTCTCCGGCCAAGATGGCGCCTATTTGGCCCGCCTTTTGCTTGCCAAAGGGTACGAGGTTCATGGTTCTTCCCGGGACCATGAAATCAATCCTTTTACCAATCTTGTTCGATTGGGAATTAAAAAACAGATCCGGCTGCACTCTGTCTCCCCGGCTGATTTTCGCAGTGTGATGACGGTTTTAAAGCAGGTCGATCCGGGGGAAGTTTACTGCCTTGGGGGGCAAACCTCCGTAGGCCTGTCATTTGCCAACCCGGTGGAGACTTTTGAGAGCATCACCGTGGGCACCCTCAATCTTCTTGAGTGTTTGAGAATTCTGCGCAAACCGACAAAAATGTACCATGCAAGTTCCAGCGAATGTTTTGGCAACACCCCTTTTCCGGCAACTGAAACAACACCTTTCCACCCGCGGAGTCCCTATGCGGTGGCCAAGGCCGCCGCCCATCATGCCGTGGTCAATTATCGGGAAGCATACGGGCTATTTGCCTGTTGCGGAATTTTATTCAACCACGAATCTCCGTTGCGTCCTGCCCGATTTGTCACCCAAAAAATCGTTTCGGCCGCCCGGCGCATTTCCCAAGGGTCCAAAGAAAAGCTGGGTCTTGGCAATCTTCGGGTCCAGCGGGATTGGGGATGGGCCTCCGAATATGTGCTGGCGATGTGGAAAATGCTGCAAAAGCCGTCACCGGATGACTTCGTTATCGCCACCGGCAAAAGTCATTCCTTGGAAGAATTTGTGGCGCGGGTATTTCGGGAAATGGGCTTAAATTGGAAGAGTTTTGTCTTTCATGACCCTGAACTCCAACGTCCCTCTGATCTCCAGGTAAGTCGGGGCAATCCCTGTTGGGCCCGGAAAAAACTTTCTTGGGAGGCCAAAACCTCTTTCTCCCTGCTTGTCAAAAAACTGGTACGTCAGGAGCTCTTCTAGGAGGTCTCATTTGCACAATTCCAGGCAACAGACTCCTCGTGCGGCCGCGGCAAAATCCGGGCCGTAAGTCCGGGTGGCATGCCAGTCAAAATAGGTGGCGCTCGCCAGCTCGGTGGGATCCGCCGAGCACCAACCGGAGTGGGTGTACTGAAAATACCAAGCCTGACTGGCTTGGGGTGCGAACGCCGAAATCAAACCCTTTACCGCGGTGGCATCAAATACCTGTAACCAGCCCAACTGTGCGGATTTTCCATAGGGGAAGGTTAACCAAAGGTGGCCTCCAGGCCGCAGGATGCGGCGGAACTCCCGCATGGTGTTTTCGGCCTCTTGTGGTGAATTTTCCCGGAACGTCGGATCGGCGGTATACAGGCGGGTATTATCCATGCCCACATGCTCAAGAGTGGAAATACACACGATCTCGTCAAACCAACCGTCCCGATATGGCGTGGCCCGAAGATCGCCGAACAAATAGGAAACCCCGGATTTCCACGCACAATACTTTTCCGGTGCCAAGGTAAGAATGTGGATGTTTTTTTGCGCCAAAGAAGGATGGGAAAGATAAATTTCCTGGTTCAGTGCAGATCCTGCATCCAACAACCGGCTTTGGGTTGGCGGGATTCTTGCAAAAACCCAGGGAATTTCGATCAGACGCTCGTCGAGACGAAAACCGTAGTTCGGAGGTAAATGCTGAGGTTGAAACGTTCCTGCTTCAAGGATGCGGGCGATTTCCCGTGCCTTGTGCTCCTCGTAACCCCGGGTCCATGGAAGAAAGCCGGCTTTTTGGAATCGCCTGATTACTCTCTCCTTCCTCCAATTCCGCAACCAAACGGGGGTGGTCATGGTCTCAATCTCGCGGAATGCTCCGTAAAAAGCACCGGGTCATATCGAAAAAAGACTTTTCACGTTGAAATCGGACAATCCACGAGGCCGGCGAAAAAATCCAGCTTTTCCCCGGTCGGGATCCCCGTAATCGGTTGAGGAGGCGGCGATGGATCAGGTAATGGCGGATTTTTTCCCTGAGAAGGGCATCGGATGGGGCGGGGAGACGTTCGGCGAGCAGAAGAAGAAGGCGGGCCGTATCCCGCGGATGGTTGGCCGGACGGGCGGAATCATGAGACAGAAAAGAGGCCACGGGCCGGGACGAATAAAGAAAATTTGCCGTGAAACAATTCTGGTAAGACCAAGCTGTGTCTCCAAAGGATTTAAAACACGCCGGGAACGGATTTCTTTGAAGATATTTGCGGGCAAACACGGCGCCGGCCAAAGATCCCAAAAGGTTGGAATCCCCGGCCAAAAGCTGGAGACGTGCCATCATCCGCCGTGGTACAGGGCGGCTCTCGAACGATCCGAGGATGCGAGCGTAACGAAAAATCGGCCAGACACGGAGGTCTCCCGCGGTTGTCCGGGGGCTTCTTTCGGGGGGGCTGAAAGCCACGTCCACCCCGGCAGAAATAGCCGCCCCGATAAGTTTGTTTAGAAGAAGCGGTTGGCAGACATCTCCGACCGTGTTGAAGTAAATCCAATCTTTGCCGGCCTTGCCAAGAGCCAAATTCCACGCCTGATAAAGGCCAGGTGGTGTTTCCAAATATTCCCCGCCCAGCTGTCGGGCTGTTTTTCTGGCCAAATGGTGGGCGCCGTCCGCGCTGGGGGTGGCCACCCAGAGGGTCTCACCGCAGTTTTCGTGTAAAAAGCGGTGGTTATGGATGTGAGATTCCAAAACCTCCCTTTGCCCAAACACGGGAACGATGACCGTAAGATCGCGCAGACAGGGGGTTTCCGGAGCGGTGGCCGGGTTCACCAGTATGCCCCATTTTCCATCCGCATATAATTAGCCGGCCGTTCTTCCGGCAAAGGTCGAATCCAAGCCTGGTTGTAAAAATTACCCCGCTCCCAACGGCCGCCCTTGATGCCAAACAAAAGCTGCAACTGCCCGCCAAAATGCAGACCTTTTTTCCCCAGCTTTTTGGCATGGGCAACCAAGGGCAGGGACCAGGCTCCTGCTCCCACCAAGGCGATGTCAAAGGACATGGCTTCCATCTTAAGCTTCATTTCTTCGAGGGCCTCAAACCAGTCCCGGTGCACGGGGGGCTCGAGGTACGGTAACTGAGGGCAACGAAGAATCTGACAGTCGGAAGCCACCTTCGGGAGCAGGGAAAGGGCCTTGGGTGGATAGATCCCCAGGTTCCCAAGGTGGGGCAACTGGGAGCGGATGGTGGCAGCAAAAGGGCTAATCACCAACCATCGAAGGGCACAGAGATCGGGAAGCCACGCTGCCGGGGGGTGAACCGGGTGCAAGGCGTTCAGGCTGATCCGGGTGGCTTGGGAGACGCTCTTTGCCAAAAACCTGTCTTCATAGGCCGACAAAAAAGTTCCGGGAGTTTGCCATTCCGCCACCAGGTCAAGCTCCCCCAGCGAGTTCACGTAAAGGGGAATCCAGGAAGTGATGGCCTTTTGGTCGATGGGGAAAAATCCGGAACACTCATAAAGACGGGTGGTTGGACGTCGCCAAGAAGCGGACTTGGGCCAGGGAAGTTGGATCGCGCGATCAAAGTACTCGAGGACCATTAATTCCGTGGTTCCGATCTTCCCTGCGGCAAAGGGGCAGTCGGCTTGAAGTCCTGCAGAAACACGAAGCTCATCATCAAGCACCGCAGCCTCTGATTCATGGGCTTTTCGACTCCAACGCCTCCAATTCCAGCCCGTCAACCGATTCCAGCGTGGCAAATTCATTGTCCGGGCAGCTTGTTGCGCTTGACCAGCCTCCATTTGGTCAAAGGGAAGAACCAGCGTTTTTGGGTAATTGGCTTAAGGGGGGAGGAAAAAATCCTGCGGAAAAAATTCACCAAAAGCTCAAGATTAAAAGCCGCATTCGGCTGATTTTGAACAAAGGGTGTGGCGCGTACATATCGGGCGTAAAGGTCCGGAGATTCGTCAACATGGATGACATATTCGGCCAATTCTTCCAAAGATTTGAAGTCGTGGGCCGAAATGAATGAATGGGGGTTAAAGTATTCCTTGGCCCGGGGATCCCCCCAATGGATGGGGATGGTGTGCACGTGAAGCGGATCCACCAGCTTCTCGGTGGTCCACCCGGGACAAAAGCGGTTTTCGAAAGCGATGTTGAAGCGGTAGTTTCGGATCCAATCGACTTTGCTTTGGTAGCGGGCGGTTTTGGGTATACGGATGCCGGTGTTGTTTAGGGCCGCGCCCGTGGAATCGACACGACGGCGACGGTTTAAAAGCTGAAAAAACCGGCTTCTTTTTTCGGTGGTCCGGTCCGAATAAGCGCAAAGTAGCGAACAAAAATGAGGCTTACTGGCCCGAATCTGAAGGAAATCCGGCGTTTGCGATCGAACAAGCTTTTCGGCTCTTCCGTCAAAACCGTAGATCGGCAAATAGTAAGCCCGTGGATCATCAATAAGTTTGGGCACGATCGCATAGTCGCATTCCCGCCAATCCGGACCGTATAACTCCTGGGTCCAGTAGATTTTTATGCCGTTTTGCAGGCGATGGGCGTGTCCAATATGACCATAAATCACGTATTCGGCCGGATCATCCCAAACCAGGTTGAAATGTGGCGAAAGAAGCTCTGTAAAAAAATCCCGTCCTCCCACATGAAGATCGCAGAAACCGAGTGAAACAGAAGGTCGGTTCATCTAAAAAAGTCCCGCGCCTTTCGTGTTAGATCCGCAAGAGGACGGCGAAAGGCCACCTGTTCGATCACGCGGCTTTGGAGCGTTTGAAAGCCTTTCCACAAAGGGGGGTTCTCCACCAGGCGTTTGGCAACCAGCACGCCCTGAGCCAGGGATCGGCAATCCAAACCAGGCAACAAAGGGGAAATATGGGCAAGGGAAGCTGCGTTTCCAAGGAATACCGATCCGGAAAGTATGGATTCCACCGCCCAATTGCCCCAGCGGGGCCAGGCGGTGGTGTGAAGACAGACCCAAGCGTCAAACATCTTTCTCAAATATGCCCGGGCATCTCCGGAAAGACCCTCAAGGGGAATATTGGATGATGGCAAGGGCTCCGTCCAGCTGTTGCGTTCCACAAGGATGGTCGAGCGTGTGTCGGAAGCCCCCACCGCAGTCCGGAGGTCCCGCCATGCCGCCGGTGATTGGAATTGTAGGGGAAACTCCAGTATGTGCGGCCGATTTCTCGGGCGACCGCGGTATCGGCGGAAACCGTGATTGAAAAATATCTGATAACCAGCTTGGGGAGCGCGGAGGGAGGCTTTTTGAAACGGACCGCTGGTTTCCATGGAATAATAAGCCCAGAGAGTGCGGGGGCAACGGCTGACAATCCGGTGGGGCACGGGAATATCGAAGGAAACCACCAAATCGTATTTATGCCAGGGGATGTCATCGACCCCGGGCAGGTGCCTTCCCGAAGGCGAAGATTCCAACTGGTGGATTTCCTCCAGCAATTTGTTGCGGAGGGCTTCGGGGTCAGGGTCGTAGGCAAATTTTTCCCTCCATGCGAAAGTTTCGCTCTCCTGAGCCTGTTTGACGACAAAGTAGTCGGCCTGCATTTCTGCGAGAAACGAGAACGGACCTAAATGACAACCGCTGGAAAGGACAATCTGGGCCCAGTCTTTGTTCCCGGTTTCCGTATAAAGAGCGTGGTAGGCCGTTTGTTTAACCAAGGCGATCCGACGATTGCGCCAAAAACCAAGATTTTCCAACACCGCAGTGTCGGGAATTTGTCCCGGACAGGCATGCATTTCCGCCCAGTCCAACCATTTCCTTGGCAAGATGAATCCCAACTTCTCCCAAGATTGCCCCAAAGGAATGAGCCGGGGAAAACTAAGCGCGAGGTCCATAAAAGAGATTCATATATAGCAGTGGTCATCGTCACGGCGAGTAGAACCACCTGCTTGGATTCAGGAAATCTTCCTTGAAAGGATTAAAGGCAAGCTGTTTCGCGCGGAAAGCCAGAGGCTGGCTTTATCGAAGATATCCAGCGTGGAATAAAGCCTTGTTTCGCAAAAAAAGTGCCGGCTACGAAAGGCGCTGGAATCTTGAGGAGGATGGCTTTACCAAGGAGGGGTTTTTTAGGATTTTCCAAAAGCGTGTTTTGTCCAAAATTCGGCCCGGAAAAATGTACGAATTGGGAGCAGGGGATGGTCTTGTGGGGAGCCTGGGGATTTGGTTGGAAAATTCCGCCATGGGCTGGGAGGTCGAAGCGTGGGAACACCGGGCCATGGCAGCCTCTTGTTTTGCGCGGAATCGCCCCAGAACGCCCCTGCACCGTCATCGGTTGACCGCTTGGTCCGATGCGGAGCGAGGACCGGATCCGGTGGTCATCACCACACATGGTTGTCGGGAGGCCTCCGCTCTTCACCGAGTTATTCGTTACCAAGGGATTCGCCCACAGCTGTTGGGAATTTGGAATCCGACCTGTCGACCTGTCTGGTTCCACAGGTTTTCGCGCAGGGGTTATCAGCTATGCCTAGTTTGGCACCGAACAGAATTTTATCTGCGTAGGTAGCCCCATGATTGTGGCCTTTCATTCCCACTCAATGACTCTACGAGGGTCGGAAAATGCCCTATGGGATTATGCCGTCTTCAATGAATCCATTCTGGGAAATCGTTCGGTGATTTGCCATCGAGAGGAGTTGGGCGGCGTGGATAATCCGGTTTTTGCCAAGTGGCAGGGAAAATTTTCTCTGATTCCCTATCGTTCCCGGAAGGAATTGGCGGAGCGCCTGCGAGATCTCGGGGCGGCGGTTTGCTACCAAATCAAGCCAGGACCTTTTGACGGCTTTACCGTTACCGGCTTGCCCAACTGCATCCATGCGATGTTTTTGACGAATGAGTTTCACGGGGACCGTTTCGCTTATGTTTCAAGATGGGTTTCGCAAGTCATGACCGGCCGGGAAAACTCCTTTGTGCCGCATTTCGTTCCACGGCTAAAGGCACGCCGGAGCCGCAGAGAAGCACTTGGGATTCCGTCCGGCGCCCGGGTTTTCGGACGGCACGGGGGTTGGGACACCTTTAATATCCCGTTTGCCCGAAAGGCGGTTAATCAGCATGCCCGGAAGCATCCGGAGGACCATTTCGTTTTCCTCAACACTCAGCCGATTCCGGGAACTACCAAACTGCCTAATGTCCACTACTTGCCAGGCACAGTGGATGCGGAAGAAAAGGCAGAGTTTCTGGCCACATGCGATGCCATGCTGCATGCGCGTTGGCATGGAGAAACCTTTGGTTTGGCAGTGGGAGAGTTTGCCGTGCTCGGAAAGCCGGTGATAACCTTTGGCGGCTCGCGGGAGCGTGCTCATCTCGACATGTTAGGGGACCGAGCCCAGATTTACCGGGATGCCAAGGAGTTGGGCGAAATTCTCCGGAGGTTTCAACCGCAGGCGGCCGGGGAGACCGCTTATGAGGCCTGGGCCGATCCGCAAGCTGTCATGAAAATTTTCCATGAGAGGTTTCTGGAGGGAAGGACGTGAGAATTTTAGGTGTTTCGGCCTTTTACCATGACTCTGCCGCCGCCCTGGTGGTGGACGGAAAGATCGTGGCGGCAGCCCAGGAGGAGCGGTTCACCCGCAAGAAACATGACGACGCTTTCCCGGTCAAAGCTGCGGAGTACTGCCGGCGGGAAGCTGGCATCCGCAACGAGGATCTCGACTTCGTGGCTTTCTATGAGAAGCCGCTTCGGAAGTTCGACCGTTTGCTGGAAACCTACCTGGCGTTGGCCCCGGCCGGCTTTCCCTCCTTTCTCCGGGCGATTCCCATTTGGCTGAAAGACAAATTATTCCTGGCAAAGAGAATGAGGGAAAAACTCCCCGGATACACCAGGGCCTTTGTCTACCCCAGCCATCATGAGTCGCATGCCGCGAGCGCCTTTTTTCCCTCGCCCTTTCAGGAGGCGGCGATCCTGACTATGGACGGGGTGGGGGAGTGGGCTACGGCCAGCATCGGAGTTGGACGAGGCAACCGGATCGAACTGCTCAAGGAACTGCACTTTCCGCACTCTCTGGGCCTCCTCTATTCGGCCTTCACCTACTTTTGCGGGTTCAAAGTCAACTCCGGCGAGTACAAGTTGATGGGTCTGGCCCCCTACGGAGAGCCGGTCTACGCCGACCTGATCCGCAAGCACCTGGTCAAAATCTTCGAAGACGGATCCCTCTGGATGGACCAGTCCTACT
>Ga0214923_10001695_pt1 | contig 30815 bp, 25 predicted proteins | sample LL1510_MetaG_FD_177993 | JGI IMG/M metagenome (GOLD analysis project Ga0214923, IMG submission 177993) | Freshwater microbial communities from Lake Lanier, Atlanta, Georgia, United States - LL-1510 | ecosystem: Environmental > Aquatic > Freshwater > Lake | place: USA: Georgia | collected...
TTCATCAACCCGTTCTATATCCGCGAATATCTCAATTTCTGTTTGACTCACGAAATTTTTCGCCCGGATGATGAAGAGGGCGAAACCTGGATCTTCGACTCGGCTAAAGCGCAAAGTGCATCGCTCTCGCACGGAATCGCTTCACTTGTCTCCGACCGAATCGCAGAGCTGAGCACAGAAACCCGACAGTTGTTGCTGGTTGCAAGCGTGGTTGGAAACGAGGTTCATCTCGGTGCCATTGACTTCTTGCTGCGCGAGAAAAACATCAACACTCCGCTGTTGCGCAGCTTGAGTGAACTTTCAGAGCAACATCTTATTTACTTCGGCCGCGAGACACTGACATTTGTTCACGACAAAGTCCGCGAGGCTGCCTACCAAATGGCCGGGCATGAATTGCGCACCGATTGCCACCATGGTTACGCAGTTTGGCTCGACAGAAGGATGAAAGAAGAGGAAAGCAAAGATACAGGCAGACGGGTTGTGACCGAACCCTTTGAATTGGCGTATCACCTGAAAAACGGTCGTCCGCAAAGAGATCCGGCCTGGGCAAGACGCATTTTCTTCAACGCTGGACGCCTTGCTCTGAAAGTCTTTGCCTACCAAAAAGCTCTTGAATACGCACAAGCTGCGCATCAACTCCTGCCGCTCAATTTCAATGTATCACATGAAACAACACTCGAGTTTATTCAGGTGACCGAGCTTTTAGGAGATGCACGGGTTCTGAACGAAGATCCGGTTGGGGCTGTTGATCTTTACACAACAATTCTTGAGTTCAGTAAAGATGATCTTCACAGAACAGAAATCTATGGCAAGCTCTGTGAATGTAATTTAACCCTCTTCCGATACGGCGATAGTATTTCGGCCGGCACAAGCGGAATGCGCCTTCACAACTGGACAATCGACACCAACGAAATAAAATCCATTTTTGTTATACTTGCTTATCTTGTCCCATTCACTCTTGGCGTACTTCTTTGGCCTTTGATTGGTCGATCCAATAAAAAGTTTTCCTCGCGCAAAGAGGAGATGTTTTACAAGCTTTTAACTAATATACAGGTCGCATTGTTTTTTGCTCGCCCCATCTGCGCTATTAGCAACCAAATGCGCTACACTTGGCGCATTCTTAGACAAGAACCAAATGAATATCGAGCAATTCTCCTCGCTTATTGGGCTGTCGCTTCAGGGGTTTTTGGCTTCGCGAAAATCTCTAACGCAATCTATAAGAACTCTTTGCAGTATTTTGAGCAACACCCCAACCCAATCCTACGTGCATTTTTGCTTTTCACTTGGGGATATCTCAATGAATTCCCGCGGGCACGATTGCGCGAAGCCCACTCAAAACACGTACAAGCACTGGATCTCGTCGAAACTGCAGGGGAGTCTTTTTGGCGCGTTCTAACCATGCAGGGTCTTATTCATATGGATGAATATGGACTCGGCAATGGCGAATCTTATGCACTCCTTTCTCGCTACACAAATCTAATTTTTAGAATCAAACAGACTCCAACGATTCTCGATGCCGTCTTACGCCATCACCTTCTCACGAAAAACAATGATGAACTTGCTCGCTATGAAAAAATCGTCGCCGATGCTGCCCGCGCCATCAGTAGCGATAAATTTGATACCATTGACTCCTGCTACGCAAATATCTCGCTTGGCGAAATCAACTTGCTGCGCGACGATCCGCAGTCGGCTCTGCCGTATCTGAAAGAAGCGTTTAGAATTATTATCAGCCACGTCCACCGGGTGTCCTATTGCATTTTCGGCCCAGTGCTGCTGGCCAGTTGTTATGTCCGACTGGGCAGACCATTTGCAGCATTGCTACCGCTCGCATTGGCATGGGTGAATCAACTCTTTGCCGCCCGACTTTTGCTCCCAAAAACTCTTTTTGTCAGCGGCGAGCTACTCTACCGCTCAGGAGCGTTGACAATAGGTCGATGGATTGCCCAACGCGGCGTTCACAAGGCGCAGCAACTCCGTCTTCCCGCAGTTGTATTTGAGTTACGCATGACTCTTGCAGGGCTCATTCTTGAAGAAGACCCAGAATTTTCGCAGGTCCTTTTCCGCATGTGCCGTGAATATTTCCTCGAGCGTCAATACACATTTTTTGTTGAAAAATGCGACCGCGGAATACTCCGCTCACAGATGATCTCAGAAGCAAAGCAGGACAGAATTCATCGAACCGGCTCAAACACCAGCCGCAGCACAAAAACGGAAGTGATGCGCCAGAGGATTGAACTCGAATCACTTTTACAAGTTTTTCTCAACCTCAGTGCTCTGAACGAGAAAGACCCTCTTTTGGATTCAGTTCTTGATTCCATGTGCAAGTGCACCGGGGTTGAATTCGGAGTGCTGTTTTTGAATGAAGGAAATGAAGTCAGGCCAGTGCGTGCACGCGGAGCAAACTTAGAAGAGCTCAAGATCAACCTTGCTCCTGCTTTGGGTGTCGATAAATGGTTTCTCGAAAAATGTTCGCAAGAAGGGAAGCGAGAGCCTCGCATTCGTCCTTCTGCCTGGCGCACTCCGCATCCGGCATGCGATGGCTCAGCCATGGTGGTGCCTTTGCCCTTCAAAGAAAAAATATACGGCTATTGTTACTTGGCGAATGTCGAGGTGAGCGATTATTTCGATGCCCGATCGCAGCGCGTGGTGAGTCCATTAGCTGCGCAAGCAGCGATTGCTTATCAGAATTTTATTCTTGCCGCATCCAAAGAAGAAAAAGCGCGTATTGACGCTGAACTTAGCGCAGCTCGAGCAGTGCAAGATGCATTGCTTCCAAGCCCGATCGACGTGCCATCGACCTGCATTTCATATTTCTATGAATCGGCATCTCAAACCGGAGGCGACTGGTTCCATCATCATTTTGATTCAGCAAATGCTCGTCTCTTTGCATTTGTCGGAGACGTGACAGGTCATGGTCTTCCCTCTGCACTGCTCACTGCCGTGGTGAGTGGGGCAATTCAGTCGCATCTGAAAAAAGATTTTGTCCGCGTCCATGAATCAAAATACTCAGTCGAACAGAGTTTGCGTGAGCTTGCAGAGATAGCAAACTTTGCTGTTTTTTCTGCCGGAACAAAAAGCAACCGCTTTATGACAATGTGTTTTGCATGTCTTGACCTGAACAGCGGCGAGCTTGGTATTGTGAGTGCAGGTCACACACCGCCGTATATCACAAATCGCACTGAAAAACGGGTCCGCACTTTGCCTTGTAGCGGCTCTCTGCTCGGGTTTTCTGAAACCGCGAGCTTTGGCTTCGCAAGTCAAACACTTGCTCCAGGTGACACCGTTTTTCTGTACACAGATGGTTTGTTGGAAAATTCGACAGCCTTGGGGCCCCTGATTAGTTCGCGCGGACTGCGCAAAACCCTGCAGAACTCAAATGAACCTAAAGATTGTGTCGATGAACTTGGAAAGCTCATCAGCAGCGCAGCACAAGAGCAACCTTTAGATGATGATGTGACTCTCTATATGTTCCGCTGGGATGGCCCACTTGCGAGTGGCAGGGAAAATCTGCCGCTGGCGAGCTAGTTCTGTGCAATCTGTTTGCGGAGATTTTTGATCGACCACAATTGAATGCGTGAGAGCACGAGATTCACAATAAATGGTGGAAGTTTTCCGCCCGGTTCAACATACATTTCAATAGTTAAATTCACTTGCTTGTCATCGACGGGTTTAACCGTCCACAGGCTTTCAAACTTGCTAACACGAACGAGACCGTCGGAGACAGGCAACTGAGAGCTTGAATCGGAAAGCTTCGCAGTGAGTTCATTTGATTTTGCGTCGCGATTGAGCTCGACACGACTGAACAGCTCACGATTTTCAAAGGGCCAAGGAATTTTGAATGTGCCGTAAAAAACAAAATCAAAATCTTTGAGCCGAGTCACTTGCTTGGTCTCGATACTACCGTAGACCCATTTCTTGTAATTGACAGGGTCGCTGAAGTAAGGAACAAAATCTTCAACACGCCCGTTCATGAGTGCCTGTGCGCGCACTTCTTCATAAGGGCTTTCACCACGCAAACGTTTAAAGACAACAATTCCTTCATCACTTAAAGTTTGTTTCCACTCCTGCCCCGCTTGCGCAGAGACCTGCATCTTCAAGCTAAGCAGCAGTGAAAGAAAAACCAGAGTCCGGAATTTTGCACGAGTCACACTGCTCATGGAGCGCCAGTGCCCTGGGCTTTGGCCCACGTATCACGCAGGGTAATGACTCGATTGAACACAGGCTGACCGGCGCTCTGCGACGACGCATCGAGACAAAAATAACCAACCCGTTCGAATTGATAGCGGCTGAGAGTCGGAACACCCTTTAAGCTCGATTCAACGAAGCACGTGTCAACCAACTCAAGGCTCTTCGGGTTGAGAGTCGCTTTCCAGTCATCAATGTCAGCTGGATTCGGCACTGTGAAAAGCCGGTCGTACAGACGCGCAACTGCAGCAAGTGAATGCTTTGCACTCACCCAGTGAATCGTTCCCTTGACTTTGCGATTTGAGCCAGACATCCCGGTTCGCGTTTCAGGATCAAGAGAACAGTGCAGAGTCGTGATCTGTCCGGCGGAATTCTTGATCACTTCCTCACATTTGATAATTCCCACATGGCGTAAGCGAACTTCTCCACCAGGAACCAAACGGTGAAAGCCTTTCGGCGGAACTTCCATGAAGTCATCTTGTTCAATGTAAACTTCGCGGGTAAAGCCAACTTTGCGCGAACCCATTTCGGGTTTTTTCGGATGCCACGCACAGTCTATCCACTCTTCGTGATTTTCTGGAACATTGGTAAGAACAACTTTCAGCGGCTTGATCACCGCCATTGCGCGGGCACAGTTTTCATCAAGATCTTCACGCACCGTTGATTCAAACAACTCAATTTCAATAGTGGTGTTCTTTTTGGTTACACCCACGCGCTCGGCAAAATTGCGAATGGCCTCGGGTGTAATACCGCGTCTGCGAATCCCAGAGATTGTTGGCATCCGCGGATCGTCCCAACCCTCAACATGTTTCCCTTCCACCAGTTCAAGCAAGCGGCGCTTGCTCATCATGGTGAACTCAAGATTGAGCCGGGCAAATTCAATTTGCTGCGGGTGACACGGAGTTTTAAGGGTATCGAGTATCCAATCGTAAAGCGGGCGGTGATCCTCAAACTCAAGAGTACAGATGGAATGCGTGATGCCTTCGAGCATATCTGAAAGACAATGCGCGTAGTCGTACATTGGGTAAATACACCATGTATCGCCCGTCCGCTGGTGATGCGCTCGACGGATTCGATAAATAACCGGATCACGCAAGTTGATGTTTGAAGAATTCATGTCGATCTTCAAACGGAGGGTTTTGCCGTTATCGGGAAACTCTCCGTTTCTCATGCCAGCGAAGAGCTTGAGATTCTCTTCAATGCTCCGGCTGCGGTACGGGCTTTCCTTGCCGGGCTGAGTCAGAGTTCCGCGGTAGTCCCGCATCTGCTCTGCCGTCAGCTCACACACGTATGCTTTTCCCAACTTGATGAGCTCAACAGCAAAATCGTGCAGCTGAAGAAAGTAATCCGAGGCATGGAAAAATTTATCTTTCCATTCAAAGCCGAGCCAGCGCACGTCGTTCATAATCGAGTCGACATACTCCTGTTCTTCTTTTGTCGGATTGGTGTCGTCCATGCGCAAATGGCAAATACCGGCATAGTCGCGGGCAAGTCCGAAGTTCAGGCAGATCGATTTGGCATGACCAAGATGAAGATAGCCATTGGGCTCGGGCGGAAAGCGAGTCACGACCCGACCTTGGTTTTTGCCGCTCGCTCTATCTTCATCAATAATCTGGCGAATGAAGTTACTTGGCTTACTTTGTTCTGGTGCCTGTGTGTTCATTATACTGCTCATTAATTATGCATTACAAAGTTGCAAACGCTGCGGGTCTTTGGCTTCAATGTCTGGTACGTTTTCAGAATGATCAAGTCAAAGGCGTCTATTTTCCGTTCATAGATGAAGCTTTGCTGCAAGGGATGAATTCCACATGTCGCTCACCTTTCTTCTGATGACCATTGTTCCGCTCCTGGCATTTGCAATTGCAGACGCCATGGCTGGTCTGAAAACCGGAGTCATACTTGCCATCGTTCTTTCCGCCGCGATGTTCGCTGCCAATTGGTGGATGATGGGTCAATTTGATCCCATTGGCCTGATCGAACCGGTGTTCTTTATCGTCCTGGGTTTTGTTTCACTGCGCCTGAAGAAAAGCATCTACTTCAAATTCCAACCGGTGGTGGTCAACGTTCTCAGTGCTCTTTTGCTTGCAGGCTTTCAAATCGCTGGACAGCCGCTTCTCGTTCGTTGGGCGCCGCTTATGGACAACATGGTGCCGTCGGAGCAGAAAGGAATTCTGACAAGTCCTCTGATGCTTGCCAAGTTTGCAACGCTCTCACACGTGCTCATTTATCCGTTTCTCATTCATGCGGCCTGGGTGGCTTGGGCCGCTCTCAAGAAAAGCAACTGGACTTGGGTTGGGGTGCGCCTCGCAGGTTACCCGTTGCTGCTGGGCACGGTGGTGCTTGTCCTCATCTTGGGTTAAAGAGGCGGTTAGAAACAAACAACGGAGCTTTGCATGAAGGTGCGCACCACGCCGGTTGAAGGGTTGCTGATTTTTGAACCCAAGGTCTTTGGCGACAGTCGAGGATTCTTTCTTGAAACCTACAACCACAGCCGCTACGCCGAGGCAGGCTTGAAAGAAACTTTTGTCCAGGACAACCTTTCATTCTCGCAAAAGAGTGTCCTGCGCGGACTGCACTTTCAAAAACCCTACACCCAAGGAAAACTCGTGAGCGTCATTCAAGGCCAGGTTTGGGATGTTGCGGTTGACCTTCGAACCCAGTCTCCCACGTTTGGTCAATGGTATGGCCTGTTTTTGGATTCCGACAGCAAAATACAGTTTTACGTTCCGCCAGGTTTTGCGCATGGCTTCGTTGTCACAAGCGAGGCAGCTCTTTTCTCATATAAATGCAGCAACCTTTACCATCCTGAGTGCGAAGGCAGCCTGCGCTGGAACGATCCCGATGTCGGCATTCAGTGGCCAGTTGACATTGCCCAGCCACAGCTCTCGCCTAAGGATGCTCAAGCTCCCCTTTTACGCGATATTCCTCGCGTAAATCTTTTTTAAGAGCATGCACATGAAAAAGATTTTTTATATCGCCGTCAGTCTCATTACTACGCTCAGCACGCATCCGCAGCACGCAGCAGGTTCTGACAAACCAACTCCGGTTGCAAGCTCTCCAGAATTGGGAGTCCTTCTTTTTGGTGACCAAGGAGATGGAGATGAAGGGCAAAAACATGTCGCCAATGCAATGAAACGCTTCTGCCAAACCACCCGCTGTGATTTTGGTTTGATTCTTGGGGATAATTTTTATCCCAATGGTGTGCGCGGCGCTGATGATCCGCAATTTAAAAGCGCCTTCGAAGAACCCTACAGCCCGCTTGCAATTCCGTTTTATGCGGTGCTCGGAAATCATGACTATGGCTACCTGGGTGTGAAGGGAAACATACAAGCGCAAGTTGACTACACTCAAAAATCAAAATTCTGGAAAATGCCTGCGCGCTATTATGCGTTTGAAGAAAAAGGCGTGCAGTTTGTTGCGCTCGATACCGTTGCGCTCGAAGACGAAGTTCAGCAAGAAGAATGGATGGTAGCCACATTAAATGAATCTAAAGCGAAATATAAGGTCGTTTTTGGTCACTTCCCAATTCACTCGGGCGGCATTCACGGCGATACACCTTTTATGCGCAAATATATCTCTCCGCTGCTGTGCGGACGCGCCAGTGTGTACGTCTCAGGTCACGACCACGACCTTCAACATCTGAAAACTGATTGCGGAGTTCCCTTGGTTGTCAGTGGTGCTGCATCTTCTCATCGAGTTGTTCTTGATACCAAACAATCCGAGTTCTCAAAATCAACCTTGGGATTTGCTTATTTAACGATGAATAGTGCAGGTGAGCTCAAGGTGAGCTATGTCAATGACCAGCTACAAACACTGGCAATATTTCCATTGCCTGCAGCCGGCGCTGTTGGATCCAGCAAAATCAATCGCAAGCAAAAACTGTCAAAGTGAAGAATCGCTGTCCACGTCGCCCGCGACTTGGCGCATCGACTTAAAACGCTCCATGAAGCGAGATGCAGCGATTGCAAAAGTTTGCTGAGAGCTTTTAACTGCGGCGATCTGTTGCTTCACCCGCGAGCGATTCTTCAGCAGAGCTTGTTCCATGCCGAGCGGGAGATTGCTGCGCAAATCTGTAAAGAGGCCCTGGCATGCTTCGCTGCGTTTGATTTTCAAAACGGCCTTGGCAAATGGAACAAAATTGTTCACCGCCTTTTCCGAACGGGCCAATACTGCAGTCGCATGGCTTTCCATGCCGCGCTGAGCAACACTGTATTCACTCATCCGTTGTTCAAAGGCCTGCAGACGTCGCAGAGTTTCTGAGTTTTCTGCACCCTTCGACTGATTCAACAGCTTACCAAGCCGCATGAGCTCGGCTTGCAGTTGAGCAACCTTTTGTGTCTGGGTATGCATCAATCCTTCATCTTTCAAAGCGCGAGCAGGGCCGTCACCGGCAAGCCCGAGTTCATCCATAAGTGCCAACTGGGGTTGCACAATAGATTCAATGTCTTTGCGGCACTGTTTTCTCTCGAGATCCAGCTTCTCCATTTTTTCCAAATACTTGACGCGCAGCGCGGCCCCTTCTGTTGCAGCCCCCATCACTCGCTCTCCTCGTGCCGAGGCCAACTGAGGAACGAACGTTGCAATTGCAACCAAGGCCGTGAACGCAAATCGGACGTGTCCAAGAATGGCTTTCATGGGATTCTCCTCTATACACCCACAGAGCGCGAACTCACCGACCCGAGGAGCAATTTGCGAGCCAAGAATTCCAGCCGGAATCGTTGTCTAATTTTCAAGCACAACGTAAAATCGCCCATTTTGAATGCATGAAAACAATGACTTGTCGAAAGAATAGACAACTCTGACGCAGAGTCAAAATGCCGACTGGCACACATTTACCTTCCAGACAGGGGGGAGCATTTTGGTTGATGGGCCAATTGCAACTCATTCATGTTCGGAGGATTCCACATGGTACGTTCGACCCGTCTTGCCTTTGCAGCGCTTTCTGTCTGCTCGCTTTCCGCACAAGCGTCGATCTTGCCTCCGAATGATCTCGACAAAGAAGACAACCTCGAAATGATCGCCAACATGACGCAAAAGGAATTCAAGGAGATCATCAACGGAGTTATTAGTTTCTATAACGAACCAGCTGCAAACCAAGGCGCGAAGATTAAGGTCAACGCAATGTGGGACAACTCAACAGTCAACGCATCTGCGCAACAGATGGGTTCAAGTTGGGTTATCAATATGTACGGCGGTCTTGCACGTCGTCCTGAAGTCACGCCCGATGGCTTTGCCATGGTCGTTTGTCACGAACTTGGCCACCACTTTGCTGGCTTTGCGTTTAAAGGCAGCAGCTGGGCCGCGAACGAAGGCCAAGCAGACTACTTTGCAACGCACGCGTGCGCGCGGCGGGTTTGGGGCAAGCAAAAAGAAGTTAACGCAAGCTTCAGAACCCAAGTGGGTCAATTCGAAAAATCAAAATGTGATGAAGCTTATTCTGTTCAAGACGACCGCGACCTCTGCTACCGCACAACCGCCGCTGGTTTGTCGCTTGCAACACTACTTTCAAAGCTTGGCAATTCAGGCGAACCACGCTTCGAAACTCCAGACGATAACAAAGTTGCCCGCACCAATGACAACCATCCAGCAGCACAGTGCCGTCTGGATACTTATTTCCAGGCAGCACTCTGCGGCAAGCCATTCGACCCAATGGTGATTCCTGCAAAGAACCACCCACGCGGACAAGGCAGCCTGGACGCTGAAAAAGAAGCTGCAAAATATACCTGCACAGAACTTGACTCAAAAGCGTTCGGTTTGCGTCCAACTTGCTGGTTCCGTTCACGCTTGACGTTGAAAATGTAACAGACCTCAGAGACACTCAATATATCAACCGCCACCCTCGAGCGTCGTGGGTGGTCTGTTTCGTTATGAGATGGTGAGGCTCTCAAAATGCGCGCACTTTTGTTTCTTCCTGACCTTCCCAAAACCAGCAAAAACGACTTAAGCGTTGTCGTTCGCTCTTCGGGAATTTCTCTAGTCGAATGCAACACGATGGATGATCTATTTAAGCTGATGAGCGAATCGGAAATTTCCCATCGCCGCAGTTTGTTGATTACCGATGAAACGCATCATGACCTGGTCGACAAATTCAGCCAACTTTACCCAAATTGCCTCATCATCCTCACCATCCGTTCACCCATCGGTTCGCTTCCTGCAACATTGCGCGATTGTCTTCCTGTGCAGTGCTTCGTTGCCTCCAACAATAACGAGTATGAGCCGCACGACCTACAAACAATTATCCGTAAGTTCCAGACGTCAGATATCTTTGGTCTCGAAAAATATATCAAAGGTTCATGCGATATCTTTCGCCAGGATATTCAAAATCATCACGACAAAGATCTTGCCATCCAGCGGGTTGGTGATTTTGTTCGTTACTTAGGTGGCAATATCGAAAATAACCGCTTTCAGGAATATGCGCGACGGATTTCCGAAATGATGGATGAGCTCATTCTCAATGCCGTCTTTGACGCGAATTATCGTTACAAAGGCCAACCGCATCGCACTGATTTTGCCCTCGACCAAACCGACATGGTGACTGTGAAATGGGCTTTTGATGGGGAGCAGTTCGCACTGTCTGTCTCCGACCGCTTTGGGCGGCTCAAGAAAGATACAATTCTTCGTTATCTCGACACAACTCTTGATTTGGGCGATGTCGATGGACGCAAGAGTGGTGGGCTAGGAATTAAATTTGTATTCGAAAGGCTTCACCAGTTTGTAGTGAACGTGCACAGCGACCTGATGACTGAAGTTGTCTGCCTTTTGCGTTTTGAACGCAGGCTCAAAGATTTTGATGCTCGACCTAGGTCATTCCACTACTTCTCAGTTTGACCTGCGCGAGAGGAAAAAACTTCGCAGCACAATGAAAAACAGCACCACAAGACATTTTTTTTCAAGGTGTCGGCTCAATAACCGGTTTAAGTTTATCATCTGAAAAACGCCGAGCTTTGTTCACATCGACGCAGCGGCATTTGTCATTGCACTCAATCTTATAAAAAACCACCGAGTCGGGGTCGCGAAAAAAAGCTGGTGCGCGATCGTTTTCTCGTGGCACAACATCCGGCCCTTTGCCAAGAACCTCTGGCACAGGACTTTGCACAAGCTCTTGCCTGTCACCAACTTTGTAAGCAAATGTAACGATGATCCATCCACCCGCTTCGGTATACACGTCATAATAAGAGCGAGCATAACCTGCGCACAAAGCCTCACCTTCGCTCGGCTGCTTGCATGCAGAATCAACCTTCATTGAACACCAAACACTGCTCGGAACAACGTAACTGAGGCGTCGACCATTGGCGGCCGAGTAAGGAGCGAAATCAGCGGAAGCGCTGCCTTTGGCAGGTATTTTTAAATTGCCGGTGTCCTTGCCTTGCCGCTTAAGAACAAATTTCTCAGCTCCTCGCTGCAGCTTGCTTTGGCCAACTAAAATCTCCATTGGGTTGTCTGCAAGATTCACAAATTTTGCAGTGAGTGTCTCGCAGCGCTTGCCACAATTATGCTCAACTTGCACCTTCAATTGTCCATCCCCAAATGCGGTTGGCGCCTGAGGCAAATCCGCACCGGACGAGCGCACGCCTGTCGATAAACAGCCCGTTAGATGCAAAAGCGATAAAGGTAACACGACTGCAAGAAGCTGGCTTTGCAAGCGAAAAAGCATAGATTCCACTCCTCAAGGCGGACGGCACATTCTGCCGACCTGTATGGTGACACAGGCCTTCGTGCGGTTGCAATTGATCATCACGCGAGCTCTTGACGCTCTCTCTGAGTCCCTGTTGAATGATGACAGTTGCACCTTTTTCAGCGGAGTTCTGCCATGAACGTGCTTTGCCAGGAAACCAACGACAGATTGGTTGTGACTCTTGACGGACAATTGGACGAAACTGCCGCAAGCGCTTTGCCGAATCGTCTTTCGACGCTCTGCGACGGAAAAATCCAAAGCAAAATTATCCTCGACATGAGCACATGCCAGATCGAAGGTGGACTTGGATACGGCGCTCTTGTTGCGTTCCGCCTTCTGCCCGAAGTTCTTCGCAAAGAAGTCACAATTCAAAATGCGCTTCCAGCTGTGCAGTCGGGTATGAAGGCTCTGCGTTTCGAAAAGCTTTTCAAACTCGCTTGAAACAGGTGAACATCGTTTGAACAAAGACAACCACGCGCGGCGCCGCGCCTTCTCGCTTATTCGCACTCTCGGCAGCACTGCAGTGCGCGCAGGAAGCGAAAAAATTAAACGCACTTTGAGCGGAACTCCAGCTCAAGACATCCTTGAAAGTGCAGCGGCGCTTCGCCTGGCCCGCGGTTTGGACGAGCTCAAAGGCGCGGCAATGAAAATGGGACAAATGCTGAGTCTGGCCGATGATACGGTGATACCCAAGGCGTGGCGCGACGCGCTCTCCAGGCTGCAATCCGATGCAAGTGCAAGGCCGTGGAGCGAAATTCAACCGCTGATATCCACCGCACTCAACGCGCAGTGGCCGTTTGCTGACATTGAAGAAACCGCTATCCATGCCGCGAGTATTGGACAAGTTCACAAAGCAACGCTTCTTGACGGAACTCCTGTCGCGGTAAAAGTCCGCTATCCGGGACTTGAAGCAAGCGTGAGATCTGATCTTGAAAATATTCGCCGGGTTTTACTTATCGCCAACGTGCTTCCAGCAAAGGCGAACTACGATGAACTTTTTGCACGGGTTGAAAATCTTTTTCTCCAAGAATTGAACTTTGAAAAAGAAAAGGATTTCTATCTCTACTACGCAGAAAAGCTCAAGAACAATTCCAACATTGTCATTCCGCGTATCTACACAGAATTCTCCAACGAAAGTCTTTTGGTGAGCGAGTGGATTGTCGGTGAAAATCTCAAAGACTGGATGACACGCATTGGCGCGCCACACGTCTCATCTGAGCTCGAAAAGACACGCGATGCGATAGGTCATACGTTGCTCGACCTTCTATTCTTCGAGATTTTTGAAAATTCTTACATTCAATCCGATCCAAATCCGGCTAATTTTTTGGTCACACCAGAAGGAAAACTTTGTCTCTTGGACTTTGGTGCTACAGAGCAACTAAGCACTCAGCTGCGCGACAACTACAAACGCCTCTCGCAGGCTTGTTTACTGGGGAGCAAGCTAGATGTCGTTCGCGTAGGAGAAGAAATGAACTTACTGTTACCAGATGATTCGCAAGAGGCACGGGATTCGTTTGTGCAGATGATGGCTGTGACATGCGAACCGTTTGCGCACAATTATTTTTCATGGAACGGATGTCAGCTGACCAATCGACTTAAAGACAAGATCCTCAGTTATGCGAAGGCCACTCTACTGCGCCCGCCGCCTGCAGAATTAATGTTTCTCAACAGGCGGATACTTGGAACTCAAATGATTTTAGAAAACCTTGGGCCCACCATTTTTGCCCGTAAAGTTGTGATGGATAGAATTAGCGCAACTTGAATTAAAAACAGCCCCGCTGAAGCCGCTCTCAGAGACATCGTGAAAATTTTGTAATTGACTGTTAAACTTTAAACGGCGATTCCTGTTTCGCGAAGAACTTCGTTCAGGCTGACTTTGGAATCGGTCCGATCATTGCGCCAAGCGATAATATAAGCACACTGCAATTGAACGTCGCCTCCCGGGAACGACTTGGTTCGGGTTCCTGGCGCCACAACCGCATTCGCCGGAACATACCCGCGGTATTCAACGCGCTCAGGCGAAGTCACATCATAAATAGGGGTCGTTGCAGTGATGCACACGTTCGCACCCAAAACCGCTCCGGCACTCACAACCGCGCCTTCAACCACAATAGCTCGACTTCCAACAAAAGCATTGTCGCCGACGATCACCGGACGAGCGTTGGCGGGCTCAAGCACTCCACCAATTCCAACTCCACCTGCGAGGTGGACACTGGCGCCTATCTGCGCACACGAACCAACGGTGGCCCAAGTATCAACCATGGTACCGGCGCCAACATAGGCACCAATATTTACATACCCTGGCATTAAAATTGCCCCCGGAGCCATAAATGCACCTTCGCGAATCACCCCCGGAGGAACAACCCGGACGCGCATTTCTGCATGGTCGGAGCGGGTGTCGAGTTTGTCGTGGAAAACCAAAGCATCGCCATGAATTCGACCTTGCGAAACCGACTGTTCACCAGCGTATGCGGAAACACCAGTCGACATGCGCGGCGAACGCCAGCGCAAGGTCAACAGCACTGCCTGCTTTACCCAAGCGTGAACATCCCAACTGCGCAAGTCGCCACTGAGAGGTGCATGAGTATGAGTTGCTTCAGTTCCCAAAGGAGTCACAACCCGCAACGCACCATGCTCGAGCGCTCGGAGAATTCCCACGAGTGTTTGCTGAGTGGTTGCATCTTTCAGCTTCTCAGGGTCGTTCCAAGCAGCGGCAATAATATGCTTCCACTCATTAATTTTTTCTGGGGGAAGTGAATTTGGCATAGCGATTATCCTTTACGTAACACGCCTGTGTCGATGGCATTCTGCCACAGGCCAATGCAGAGGTGAATTTTTTCGGCTGTGGGAACAAGCGCCAGTCGGAACCAGCTGCGCGAGCTGTCGCCCAACGCATCACCGGGAGTTGCTACAAGACCAGTGGCTTGCGCAAGCGCTTCACAATAATCCTCTCCGCTTCCGTAGGAATCAGGCGATTGGATCCATACGTAAAAAGTTGCGGTTGATGGCAAGACACGGAAATTATTTTTCTGCAAAAATGAGTCTACAATTCTGCGCTTTTCAGCAAAAATTGAATTCCTCTCGTGAACATGGGCTTGATCTGCCCAAGCAGCAATTGCCGCACGCTGAACAAACTCCGGAGTTCCAACTCCGACATTCGGACGATATTTTGCAAAAGCTGAAACGAGGCTGACATCACCGGCAACAAATCCTGAACGATAACCAGTCATGCCCGAGCGCTTGCTCAAACTGAAAAATGCCAGCAAATTTTTGAATTGGTTTTGTTCAGCCACTTCCAGCAACGAAACCGGCTTTTCACTGCCAGGAAAAAACATGTCGACGTAACATTCGTCAGATAACAACACGAGGTCGTGCTCAATGGCCCAGGCATAAATCCGTTCAGCATCCGCACGCGGCAGCAGAGCTCCAGTTGGGTTGTGCGGGTAGGAGATCCAAACAGCTGCAACTTGCGGAAGAAGATCGACCGGAATTGACTCAGGATCAAAAACATAATTTCGCGCAGGATCGAGTGTGTATTGGTATGGAACGCCGCCAGAAAGGAGCGTTGAACTGCGATACACCGGAAAACCAGGATCAGGAAAAAGCACCAACCGCCGCGCGCTTCCACTGTTGAGCAACACATGCGGAATATGAAAAATTGCTTCTTTGCTTCCATTGCTGGAAATAACTTGCGTGGCAGGATCAATGCTTACAGCCAGTCTGGCAAAACACCACTCTGCGCAAGCTTTGCGGAAATCCAAAGAACCTTGCGACAGCGGATACTGACTGACTTTTGGAATATGTTGAGCCAAAGCCTGACGGATAAACTCAGGGGTTTCTTCCTGCGGATCGCCAATGCCAAAATCAAAGATTTCCCGACCCGCGGCTCGCAAACGCGTCTTGCGATCATCATTTCTGAGCAGCGAATATTTGGGCAACAGATCCAACCATGAGTTGGAAGGCAATCGAGACACAGAACTCTCCTTCAGTGCATTGCACCCGTCGGCCCTGCAAAGGCTTGGCGGAGAACCTGCCCCAAGGCCGACGTATCTGCAAGCATTTCAGCGCGTGTCAGAGCATCAAGTGCCTGTGTGCGTTCATTTCGAACAAGATGCAAAAGTGCCGAGAACACATGCAGATCAACATAACGAGGGTCGTGCCGACGCGCGTTCTCGATCTCAAGAAGTGCTCTATCGGGTTGCATTTGTGCGAGATAAGTTCGCGCGAGTTGCAGCCGACCACGCGCGTGGTCGTAGTGTCGACAAGCTTCCTCTGCAGCTTCCTGTGCGCGAATAAGAAGATTCAGTTCAAGCAAAGCGTTGCTCAATTCTAAATATTTTTCCGCCGCAGCGCGACCCACTGCCACCCCCAAGGATGCAGGTAAAGCGCCCATAGGTGGCTGTGGAGCACCTGGAGTGCCCATCGACCCTGCTTGTGAAGGCGTTGATGCATCCAGAAGTCGGGCAGCGTCGAAACGTTGAGTGGCTTCATCGTAATAACCAAGATCAGAAAGAACTATGGCGCCGTTGAGCAAAGGCTCTAAGAAATGCGGATCTGCGCAAATCGCGCGATCAAACGCGGCTAGTGCGTCTGAGTACTGACCTTGTGCAAAATACAGCAAACCGAGCTGGTTCAACCAACGCGCGTCGTCGGGGCTTTCCGCAAGGGCTTCCACAACCAGCTGCTCAGCACTTTCAAAATCTCCCGACGCGTATGCGACGGTAAATTCTTGCAGGCGAATCTCCATTCTTTCACTCCTTGTCGGGGAACCCTTCCAATCTAACGCACATCAGAATGCATAGCCACACATCCAGTTCGGCACACAGTTGCCCACCCTCGCCGGCTGAGCTACCGTGCGGAGTTTGCTCTTGACCTGAAGGAGACCCGCCCATGCGTTCCATGCTGATTCCAGGCAAAGCCACCGCGATTCTCGGTTCCCAATTCGGCGACGAAGGCAAAGGCAAATTCGTTGACTTGCTTGCTCAAGACGCTGATTTGGTGTGCCGAGTGCAAGGCGGAAATAACGCGGGCCACACCATCTGGGTTGAGGGCCGAAAGGTTGTGACTCATCTTCTTCCCTCAGGCGTTCTTCATCCGCAATGCGAAGTTGCAATTGGAGCTGGGGTTGTTGTTGACCCACTTGTTTTATGCGACGAAATTTTGCGTTTGAAAGAACAAGGGTTCGACCTCGCACCAGAGCGCGTCCACATCGATTTTCGCGCAACCGCAATCTTGCCCGCACATAAAGCGCAAGACCTCAAACGCGAGTTCGAACGAGGTCAATCCGGAAATGCAATTGGTACAACCGGACGCGGAATTGGTCCGGCTTATGCAAGCCGTGCACAACGCGATGTTCCGCGCCTGGCAGAATGCTTAACGCCAGGTTTCCTGGAAAACTTTGCGCAAAGTGAAAGCCCACTGGCTGAAGGCCTCACCCCAGAAACGCTCTCTGAATTCATGGAAGCCTGCCAATTCCTCAGGCCGTATCTGAAAGACGTTGCAATGCTCGTGCACAACCGTTTGAACGACGGAGCAAGGGTGATGATTGAAGGCGCGCAAGGCGGACTCTTGGATGTCTCCTACGGCACGTATCCTTTTGTAACCTCGAGCAACCTGATTGCCGGATCATGTCCGGGCGGCATCGGCATGCCACCCACAAGAGTTGGCAATATCATTGGCGTCGCCAAGGCCTACAGCACTCGGGTTGGACACGGACCTTTTCCCGGCGAGCTGAAAGGTGCGCTTGAAGAAAGCATCCGCGAACGTGGTCACGAATTCGGTTCAACCACGGGACGCTCGCGCCGGATTGGCTGGCTGGATCTCGTTGCACTGCGCTACATGGCTCAAGTGAATGGCTATCAAAGCTTGGCTCTTATGAAATCGGATGTTTTGTGCGGGCTGGAACACGTTGGAGTTGTCACTGCCTATAAAGATTCACGCACCGGACAGCTGATGCAAGGCTGGCCGATGACCGCTGTGGCTTGGGAAAGCGTTGAACCTGTCGTGGAATTTGAACCTGGCTGGGAACGTGTGTTAGGTGTTAAAAATACACTTGATGAGTCGCTTGAACGATTCGTTAAACGTATCGAAGATTGGATAGGCATTCCAGTGAGTTATATCTCGACTGGAGCTGAACGTTCTGAGGGACTCTGGCGCAATCTGCGCTGAAGCACGGCCTCCTTGCGAGGTCTAGTGCCATCCTCCGGATGCTCTGAGTTCGATACACCGACTCACGCTATGGAGGGCCTACGCTGTGTCTTACGCTGCTCGTGCAAATGCTCTTGTCCTTCAGTCCGGTGGTCCAACGGCAGTCATCAACCAGACTCTCGCGGGAATTCTGACTGCCGCCCGACGCAATGCAAAACAAATTAAAACTGTTTATGGCGCGTTTCACGGCCTCCATGGACTTCTCAACGAAAATCTTCTCGACCTCAGTGAACTTCCAGAGCATGTGCTCGAAGGTCTCGCGCAAACACCTGGCGCAGCGTTAGGTTCCGCGCGCCTTAAACCCAAGCGTGAAGACCTCGACAGGCTCTTTGAAGTTTTCCATGAACACCGCATCCGTTACGTTTTCTATATTGGCGGTAACGACTCTGCGGAAGCTGCTCAACTCATTCGCAGTGAGGCAAATGAGCGACATCACGGTCTGCATATTCTTCATGTCCCAAAAACCATCGACAACGATCTTATGGAAACCGACCATAGCCCCGGTTATGGGAGTGTAGCGCGAGTTGCTGCCCATGTTCTGTTGGGCGATGACCTCGACAACCGCAGTTTTTACAACGGAATTAAAATCAATATCTGTATGGGCCGACATGCTGGTTGGATCGCTGCCGCGAGTGCACTTGCACGCCGCTGCGTCGAAAATGAAGACCGAGAAAACTGTGGCCCGCACCTCATCTACATGCCCGAACGTTCTTTTAGCGAAGAACAATTTATTCGCGACATCCAAGAAACCTACGACCGAATTGGTCGCGCCACTGTAGTGGTTGCTGAAGGTATTGCCGACCAATTGAGGAATTCGCGTTTTGCGGGCGAAAAAGATGAGTTCGGCAATGCCCAACTGTCGGGCTCAGGCAAACTTGGTGATTACCTTGCGCACAGCATCGAAAAGCACTTGCGGGTTAAAAGCAACCTGGGCAAACTTCGCGTGCGCTCCGATACATGGGGCTACTTGCAACGCTCACTGCCGGGCATGGTCTCGGTCGTCGATAGTCAAGAAGCATTTGAAGTTGGCGCCGCTGCGGTTGAATTCATGCTGCAAGGAGCAACCGACAAAACAGTTGTTCTCAAACGTGTCAGTGATATTCCATATTCATCGATGCCAGCACTAGTTGACCTTGCTCTTGTGGCGCAAAAAACCAAGCATGTCCCAGCCCAGATGATCAACGCTGCCGGCAATGGCGTAACAAATGCGTTCTATGACTACGTATTACCGCTCGTGGGTGAACTCCCGAAAGCATATTCTCTCGGCAGTGTTGGCAAAGTGAATAAAAAGCTCACAGCCTATGTTCGCAGCTGAGCGAACATAGGCTGTGAGCCCCGAAAGGCTTTCCTCCAACGCTGCATTTCCGGATTTTTTAAAAAACCAATTCGATAGCTTAGATGAGCTCAGAGGAAAACTCAGAAAGCCCTTCTCAAGTCGGCCTGGCGAGGATCCGATACCAGTTAGCTATGGGAGGAAGCTGATGACAGAAAGGTTTAAATTTGTTCAGTTCCTTCAAAATTCATGCTCGGTCAGCTGCATCGTAGCCTCTCTAACGATGGTTGGAGCTTGCAAAAGGAACCTAACCTCTGATGTAGAGAGCGCAGATTCCAGACCCGCGATTATTAGCGGATTCGTCACACGTGAAAATGGGTATGTTGATACTGCAGTCGGCCGCAAGCATGTTGTGTCGATGGCCGCGCGCATTGGCGTTAAAAGGTTGTTTGTCGACATGTGGTCGCGCGGCTGTACTCTGTTCAAATCCTCGGTCGTAAAGGAGGCCGGAGGCCCAGAAAAATGTCCAGAAGCAGAGGGCGATCCACTTACTGATTTCATTAAATATGGAAAAGCCCTGAATGTCGAAATTGTCCCTTGGTTTGAGTGGGGAAATATTCTTCCCGCAAGCTCACGCCTATGGTCCGCCAACAAAAACTCCGGTTGGAGCGGATTCCCAGAAAACTTTCACTCTGTTCCTTCCATTCGCCTGAATCCCTATGAAGGCACATTTGCAACATTTATGTCTTCATTGCTGCGCGAAGTTGCCGTTAAATATGGTTCAAAAGAAATTCATATTTGCGATAATTTTGCTCCTCATATGCGCACTGGCAAATCTGCTGAAGTTCTCAAAGGACCGAAAAAATTTACGACCTTTATGCAAACGCTCACAGCTCCGGCACGCTCAGCAGGCGCAAAGTTTTCACTCAGCTCACAGCGGAATCTGAATTCGCTCCAGGACTTCAGCATCGACTGGAAACAATGGTTGAAGAACGGCACTGTCGAATGGGTTTATCCAGAACTTTACCACGTTAAAGAAGGCAAACTCGATCAATTTTTCAAAGAGGCCAGATCCGAGCGCGAGGCAGGTGCAGTTGGCATCGCTATCTATTCGGGACCAACAGAACAGCGCTGGTCGCTTGAAGGCTTAGGTCGGTTTGTCAAATCCGCGCAGAGTCTTGGATTAGAAACGGCACTGTTTGATTTCAATACTTTGCTCAAAGATGAAAAGGCAAACGACAATGCAGACGTGCAAAGAATTTCTGCACGCTTGGGAACACGCATGCGCACAGATCTGCCAAGTCTCGATAGCACATCATCAGCTAAAGCTTCGTCCGCTGGAAACGCAAGCGCTGTGCCACCACCCGCTCCTAGTCTTCCACCGCCCGCTCCTATTCTTCCACCGCCCGAAAACACAAACGCGGGCACGCCGCAGCCCAATGCAACTGAGACAGTGGCATCACCCTCTGCTCCGGTCATCAAAACCCGATTATGTGAGTATATGAAAATCTCCGGTGCGCCTGAGGGTGGCATTCCAACATATGCCTCTGCGGGAAAAGGGCCGATCATCGAATACGTGGGAAATGATCAACTGGTTTATCGTTATCTCACGCAGTTGAGCGAGGATGGCGAAAGTATGATGTACGTGACTATTCAAACCGGTGCAGCAGCCAACAGAGTTCGCTGGTTGCAGGCGAAATATCTTGTTGAACGAAAACCCGACTCGCTGACCTGTGAGCCTTGAACCGCTTTCATCCTTTGCGATGCGGGCCTTCGCTGTGGTTCGGGGGCAGTGCAAGGTCAGCGGTCACCGCAAAAAAATCGTGCAAATGCGGATAGCGCTCGCGCACTCTTAATGCCCAGTAAAGTTGCCGTCGCGGCTGATCGTGACGGAGAAAAATCCGAAGTAACAATTGTTCATCGGTACTAAGAATAGATTTTTGTGCCTGAGCGCGTTTGAGCTCGGTGTTGGCAAGCATGCGAATCTTCTTTTCAGCGGATTGATGCTTTTGCCGGTAGCTCTCTAGATCAACTTGCTCGCTCTGTTGTTTGTGAAAAGTATCAGAGTAATGCATCCAAGCACCCGCCAAGAGCGCGAGCGAAGGCACTTCTTTGCCAAAATGAGTGAGCAACTGCAGCACGTGCTCGGTGGGATGTGATTCGGAAAGTAATCGAGCATAGTCGAGCTCCTTATTTTCATCGAGCTCACCACGTTCGACCCTGGATTTCATGAAGGCATCAAAAATTCTCATTGCTTCATGTTCAATACTTCCAGGAATCTCATGCGCAGAATGACCGTTCGAATGCGTGTGCTTACCGTGCTCCGCACGACCACCTTCAATTGAAACAAGGCCCGAGGGGCCGTGCCCGGCGGCGCTTGGTTTTGCGCTTTTGCTGCGAGCAGGAAAAACCAATGCTTCCTGAGCTGTGAGTCCGGACGACTTATTGCCCGACGCCGATTTACCGCCGCGTTTGTTCTTCGCGCTCTCGGAGGAAAGCTTATCCGTGTCGACAGGATGCGAACCATTGGGAACCGGAGGTTGTGGATGCAGCGTGCGAACATTGCGCGCATCTCCTAGGGCATTGCGCGATTTTCTCTCTGAGACCTTGGCCAGATTCCGCCACTGAGCGGGGTCGAGATTCATTTTCAAAAGACACGTGGAGCCGTTTCTTTCAGTCACATGAACAACCCCAGATTCGCGGAGCTCGACAAGTGCAGCTTTAATTTGCCGCTCACTGACTCCCAAAATCAGGGCAAGTTCTCCTGGGCTTGTGACCACCTCTTCAACGCTTGCAACCAATCCATTGAGAAGGTAGCAAACCAAAGCGTAAGCTGGCCCCGAAAAGCGCGCCACAGCCAATAACTTGAACCCACCTCGTTCCGCAAAGCGCTTGAAGTTCACGGAAAGTTCTCCTTATTTACAATACAACCAAGCCAACACCACTCAGGTCTTAAAGAAACAAGCCGATCCCAACGGTAACACAGGTTGGAGAATGTCCATGCTGCACCGCTTTCTGACACTGACCCAGATTCCTGATTTACGCACCGAGCCAAGTCACCCGGAATCAGGGATTCAAGATATCGAGATACTGATACCGGTCGATGTTCTTTGGCAAGCTGAAGGAATCATCAAAGAATTAAAATTTGCAAAGGCCACAGGTTTTTCAACCGCTCGACTGCAAAACAAACTTTTTCAACTTCTCAAACCCTATGTGGTGAATGAAAAAGACAGAATTATAATCAGCAAAGGCGGCATTTCGGCAGCATAAACTGTGCGCTGGCGTTGCACCAGCGCAATCGCCGCAAGAATTAACGGAAAAAGAAGGTTATCCCGCCACCAAGTTGTAGACCAGAAGTACTAATCACCTGACCATTGTTCGAATTCATGCCAGCAAACAACGACAAGGTCATGTCTTCGGCCTCATATCCATAGCGAATGAGGTTTTCATCATCGCCGTACAAGCGCGACACGGGTAGGTCGAGATAAAAACGCACCGCCCCATACGTTTGCCAAACCGGTGTTGTGCCACTCGGCGAGATATCAGAACCGGAAGATGCCGAACCGCTTGAGCTCGAACTCGAGGATGATGAAACCGCAGCGGCTTCCTCACGCATGCGTATTTTACCAAAGACGGCTGCAACACGCGGAGCGATCCAAGGGTGCTCGCCGATGCGTAAACGATATTCACCCACAAGCCCACCGCCGTAACCGCTCAAGGTGATTTCGGTGTGCGTTGAATCCGGGCTTGAACCCTTCATCGTAAGTCCGGTCAGCTCATAGCCCAGACCCAATTCACCAGCGAGATCAACAACGCGAAATGTTTGCGAAATAAAGAGAAACGCTGGCTTTTTATCTTTGTATGAAAGGTTATAAAGGTCTTGGTCCTCTGAAGGGCGAATCTGGCCACCAGCAATTGTTAACGTAGTTGCCGCAGAACCAAAGGGGTATTTCAAACCAACAACTTCACCCGATGGCACGTTGTCGTCAGCGTTGGCTTCTGAAATAAATGCGCTGCGCAACAGCGAAGTCACTCGACTCAAAGAAGAATGTAAATGCGATTGTAGGTTCTCCATCCACTGCGAGACTCGCACCAGCGAACGACCGCTCCACTCAAAAAATGAATTCAAGGTGGGTTTTAATTTCGGATGTGCATCAAGCCAAGCCGCCCAACGCGGAGCGTGTGTGTAATAGAAAGAAGATAGACCAATTTTGTCGAGCCAAGAGTCGCGCAAAACACGCCAGTAATGCACCGCTGGGCTTTGTGTTGAACCTGCTGCTGCAGTGACAACAAAACAATCGCTCTTTGACTTTCCCAAGCCCGGTGATTTACGCGCACTCGGAAATTCAACGTTAAAAGGCTGAACCTTCGCACATTTTGAGCGCGACATTCCGATGTGACTCGACGAATCAAGAGGATAAACCATGACCCCATACGTTTCGCCGTTCACCGCATTATTCACCGCGTAGCTCGTTCGACCATCGGCAGCAACCCGAACCACATTCAAGCAACCTCGCTTGATTGCATTTTCCGTCCCCGTTTCTGAAGGGAACTCGGGAGGAATTGCAATGTCGTTGGCTGACTTACCGAAAAAATCATCCGTCTCAACCGTATTGCAAGCAAGGTTGCATGAATTCGTTCCACTGGTTGCACTCTCAATTCCGGGATAAGAACAGCTCAAATCAGAAAATGCTTTTGTTTTGTCGAAAACCTTGTTGGGATAGAAACTCCAACCACCCGCTTTACACTCTGAGTCTTTCCAATAAACAACCACGTAACCAGACACATTTGATTTACCAACTGAGGTAATTGACCCTGTTGATGTATCGGCTGCAGTTGTGTCATCGGGTGCGGAAAATTCGACAGAAAATGCGCCGTCACTGACCGCTGTAGAACCTAGATTTGCTGACGCAGCAATCGCACCAATGTCGTCTTTCATGTACGCCGCCGACAGACCTTGTAAGGTCCCGGAGTTGCCGGGAGCAACCGCACCGTCGAGGCTATAGTAGGGCTGAATTTTGAGTGCTTTGCGCCCGTCAATCGTAGTCAAAGCTGCATCGTTGGTGACCTTCTCTGGCCATTGCCCTTGTGCAGTAAGGCGAATGGTGAGCTTGATCTGGCCTTCGCGAATCTCACCGGTTGAAAAGTTGCCGTCTTCTTTAACCTCGAGAATATCCGCACCCGTGACAAACTGAACATTGTTACCAATTGCCACGGTCCACTTCGATTTGTCGTAGATGAATTTGACATTTTTCACCGACAAGCGCGGATAAAAAATAACTTCCAAATTGCGCGCTGTTTCTCCAGCTTTTGGCAAAAAGGAAGGCGTGACAGTTGTGCTTGAGCCTGCTTTGTCGGTGAGGCTGACGTCGTTAAGCACACTCGGATCAGACGCAAAATTATTTTCCTGCAAGGATTGAAGCTGTGACATTTGAGCCACATTGGAATCTTCAGATGGGCCGCATGCCACCGCAATGCACATTAAAGCGCAGACAGCCAATAAAGTTTTGTGTGGAACCGATGCCATGCAAACATCTCCTCAGACACATCCGTGTTCGTCGTTGGTCAGGAGCGTCTCTGCACAGTCATCGAAAGGCCTTCAGTTGAAGAACCCCTCGCTTGCGCAGGCCTCAACCACCTGAAGGGCATTGAGTGCAGCTCCCTTACGGAGGTTATCAGAGACGAGCCAAAGTGACACGCCGTTTGCAAAAACCTTGGCTGTTCGAAGACGTCCGACCAGGACCTCGTCGCGCCCCTGCGATTCACGAGGGGTTGGGAAAAACTGAACATCTGCAGCATCTGCGCTATCGTCAGCAGAGTTGCCCTGGACTGCAGGTGCCGAGGGATTTTCGTTCGCCACTGCAATCATGCCTTTTGCTGCAGCAATCATTTTTTCGAGAGCAGCAACATCCACCGGACGTTCAGTTTCAACGGTTACAGATTCTGCGTGTCCAACAAAGGTTGGCACTCGAACGCTGGTGGCCTCGACGGGAAGATCAGGCATGTCCAAAATCTTGCGAGTCTCAAAGATAATCTTTTGCTCTTCGTCGGTATCACCATTGGGCAAAATCTTGGCCACAAACGGCATGACGTTGAAAGCAATAGATTTCGGAAAAGTCCGCGAAGGCTTCACCGACAGGTCCTGTTCCATAAAAAATTGACGTGATTCTTCTTCAAGGACTTCAAGACCAGGTTTCCCCGCCCCAGAAACACTCTGGTAGGTTGAAACAATCACTCGCTTCAACCCGAAATTCTTGCGGATGACATCCAAGACCATGACAAGTGGAGTCGTGCAGCAGTTCGGGTTTGCGACGAGCGGACGGCTCTTCAGTTTTGCAGGTGAAAGGAGCGCACCATTCACTTCGGGAACAACCAACGGTACCGTTGCATCTTCGCGAAAAGCTGAAGACTTGTCGACGCAGAGAATACCGCGCGCCACCAACTCAGGAATAAACCGGTTTGAGATCTCAGCTTCTGAAGCAAACAAAACAGCATCGCATTGCGCCAGAGCTTCGAGTTCGGTCGCCTCAACAGAAATTGACTTGCTTCCCCAACTCAGCCGTTTGCCAACCGAGGCCGCCGACGCAAACGCGCGGACTTCCTTCACAGGAAAGCTCAAAACACCATCGCCCAAAACATCGAGCGCCGTTTGTCCAACGACTCCGGTGGCACCAACAATCCCAAGGGTCAATGGCTTCATGTGTGGGTTTCCTCTTCATCTTCTTCATCGCCGGCAATAAATAATTCTTCTTCTTCAGCTGTGCGGTCGCGTTTAAAAAACAACCACATCACCGGACCGTGCAAGCAATACAAAATCAGCAGCAGTGATAGGGTCACAGTAAATTCGAGCGTGAACAGCAAAACTGTAATCATCAACAAAATTGCCAGAAAGCGGAACGGGCGCTTGCGTGGAAGCTTGATATTTTTGGTGCTGACATACTCAAACGTGCTGATCATCCCGAAGGCAAGGGCAAACATCAGGAAAATGAGAAAGACATTTTTAACGTCAGGACGAGTGAGGGTTGAGGCGAGCTTGATAGCCCATTCACTGTAATTAGCAGCCGGTGTCCATTGTGCGAACTCGTATTGTGACATGATGAATGCGCACAATGGCATTGCTGCCATCGGAATCGGAATTCCGGTGAAGTTACCGCCTGCCTTGCCAACTGAACTTTGCACATTGAAACGGGCAAGACGGAGCGCACCGCACACCGCATAAATAAAGCAAGCTGCAAAGCCAATCCGCGCCGAGCCGTGCAGAGCATAATTGTAGATAACCACCGCGGGTGCAACACCAAACGAAACCATGTCACACAGGGAATCAAGCTGAACTCCGAAGGCGCTTTGTGTGCGGGTCAAACGCGCAACACTTCCATCAAGCCCGTCGCAAACAGCAGCCGCAAGAATCGCATATGCAGCGTAAAGAAAATTTTGTGGATTGGCCTCCGGAAGCCTGCCTTCAACTGCGAGCTTCATCGCAAGAAAACCAAAAAACAAAGATGCTGCGGTGATCATGTTTGGCAGCAAATAAATGCTCGCCTTCATACCGCGCCGACGGATAGCAAGTTCATGAACATTTGCCACTGGTGTGACTCCTCCAGTCATGACAGAGCGCTTCCTTGTTGTTGTCTGAGCTTTAGCACGGGTGTTGGCTCTCGGCCGTATTCGGGCTCAAGAACATCAACCACGGTTGCGGCGCCTTCGCGCCACTGCCACAGACTGACAAGGATATCGCCAAAAGAAGTAAAGGTTGCAAAGGGATCATCATGCTCAAGTGATACAGCACCCCAAAAAGCAGCATCGGGCTGCTCAAGAGTTGGCGAGATTTTAGACTCAATCAGCTGCTGTGATGCACCTTGCACCGCCCACAAAGGACGCGGAGAGCCAAGTGCAAGGCCATTGGCAAAAGCGCATCCCAAGCGCAAACCTGTGAACGAGCCCGGCCCAACCACAACTCCGATACTTTTTACAGATGAATCATCAACCCCCGCGAAACCGAGGATTGACGAATACAACTGTGCAAGATTCTCAGCCGTGAGGCCAGCACAGGTGGCAAAGAAACTCTGTGTGCATGAATAGATAAGATATGACGCAGAAGTCAGAGGCAAGGCTTCTTGTTTCGCAGTTTGACTTCCGACGTGAACAAGATCTCGCAGGGCTCGCGCAAGTGACTCGGTGAGAGTTTCCCCTTGCTCTAACCGAAACAATGCGAGTCCGGCGCCGCGTTTAAAGGTGCACAAAAGAGCGCCGTATGCCGACGCACTTGTTTGCAGAACTCCGGCACCTTGAGTGGTTTCAGGAGCGAAAGAGGCGGAGGAGGTCATTGAAAAACACCAACACAATCAGACAGAGCAAAAGAGCGACACCGAGACGCTGCACAGCAACTTGAACGCGATTGGGCAACGGCTTGCCATATGCTGCTTCAACGCCTTGTAGAAACAAATGACCACCATCGAGTGCGGGCAATGGAAGAAGATTAAAAAGCCCAATATTAAGACTCATCCAGGATATCGTTAGAATAAAGACAAGAATCCCGCCCTCTGCGGCATCGCCTGCAACCCGGGCAATCGCAATGGGCCCACCCAAATTCGACAGCGGAACAGCACCAGAGAAGAGTTTTTTCAATGCAGTCAGAATAGTGCTTGCCTGCTGCCAAGTGGCATTGAAGCCGTCTTCAAGCGAGGCGGCAAATGACTCGCTTCTTAGGATGACCGGTTCAACCGAGACACCGCGCGAGACAAAGGACACAGGCAGGTCGACAACCCATTGGTTTCTGCTCAATGCATCAAGTGCGGCGCGCCGCGGGATCTGGCAATTCAGGGTGCGGACCTGTGCTTCCTGAATATTGACAACTTTCCATTGCAGATTCACGGGTCCAGCATCGTCGGCACGAATCAACTTCTGCAGCGCAAAGGAGAGCTCAACAGGTCCTTCCACAGAGGGTGCTCCAGGCCAGTCGAAAAGAGTGTCGCCTTCGCGCAAACCACAGCTTTGCCAGGCCTCACGCACCGGGATTTTGCGATCGCCTTTATTGAGCTGCTCGTATGATTTTACAGTCATGTCTGTCGAACGCACTGTTTTTGACCACTCAAGAGCGGTCAAAGCTGCTTGCGTTTCTACTTTTACAGTTTGAAAGACTGGGCTTTTCTTCCGCGCAGCGGCGGCATGTGCAGACAGATTTTCGATGCTCACGATATCGCTGCGTTCAACTGTTAAGTTGGCTGGGCCATTGAGAAGTGCCTGCTCAACCTCATGCAAAGCGCGCACCTTGTGTCCGTTGACTTCAATAATTTTGTCGCCTGTTTTGAGACCTGCCCGGGAAAGAACATTTTCGACGGGCGCAAGAACAATTTGCGGAGTTTGAAAAAACTGCGACACGCCAATGCGGCCCACAGGCTGCGGCTCACCAAATAAAGACTCACTCATTTCGCGTGCTGGAGTCATTTCAATCGAGAGAGGTTTTCCGCCGCGTTCAATATCAAAACGTGTCGGAAGCTCTGGTCGCGACGAAACAAGTCTGTTGATGTCGGCCCACGACCGAACCTTTTCATCGGCAATTTTATGAATCGTGTCACCGGTCAGCAAACCTGATTTGCGTGCGACACCATCGGGCAACACGCTCACAACTGGAGCTGGCTGTGGCAAACCTGCGTTCGAAAGGATGATCATCACAATCAAACTCAGAATAAAATTCGCAAATGGACCGGCCGCAGAAATAATCGCTCTTTTGTAAACTGGTGCAGTGTTCAACGCCCGGCCTTCAAGCTCGGGCGGGACAGTTTCACCATGTTCCATTCCATAAAATCGCACGTATCCACCCAAAGGCAGCCAACAAATTTTGTACTCGGTGCGGCCTCTTTTGAACGACCACGCGGTTGGACCGAAACCAAGGCTAAATTCCTCGATTGCAATTTTCATCCATAAACCAGCCAAGTAGTGGCCAAGTTCATGTACAAAGACCACGATGCCAACAAGGATGATAAAAGCGACAAATGGGTTGGTGAGAACCCAGGAGAGGATTGCGCTCATTGTGTTTAGGCCTTCACTGAGGAGAGGCGAGCCACATTGCTCGCGCGCTTGTTTTCGGGGTTGTTAGACTGCTGAACCTGTTCAGGAGTGCGCCCAAAACGACGTTCACGGCTCGAATATTTTTTCAACAGCTGTGCGAACATGTCTTCTGAAAAATCGGGCCACGGTGCGGGTTCAAAGAAGTATTCAGCATAGGCAGACTGCCAAAGAAGAAAATTGCTCATCCGCTGCTCGCCGCTCGTGCGAATGACCATATCAACACTCGGAAGACCCGCCGTGTCGAGTTGCTCTTCGAAAGTCTGTTCATCAATATCGGCTGGATAAAGCTCACCCGAATTGATCTTTTCAAGCACACGACGCACCGCACGCAAGATTTCTCCACGGCTGCCGTAGCTCAGTGCAATACAAAGGTACGTACCTGTGTTCTGAGCACTTGCTTCTTCAAGCTCTGTGGCCATTTCCAAAATATCCGACGACAGCTTTCCGCGGTCACCTATCAAGCGAAATCGAATGTTGTTATCGAGAATTTTGTTGCGTTCGGCTTTCAAATACCAACGCAGAAGCCCCATCAGCGCGCTCACTTCTTCTTCAGGTCGGCGCCAGTTTTCATCGGAGAATGCATAAAGGGTGAGCGCTTGGAGACCCGCCTTCACCGCGAATTCAGTAATTTCATTGACCCGTTCAACACCCTTGCGGTGTCCTGCAACGCGCGGAAGACGTCGGCTTGTTGCCCAGCGGCCATTGCCGTCCATAATAATTCCGACGTGCCGTGGCAGTTGCAACGGATCAAGTTCCCAACGTTGAAAAAATTCGTTCATGCGCGTGCCTCAAAACGCCATTGGGTCGCCCCGTGGACGAGTCTCCTGCGAGGGCCTATACCCCACCCACCGGGAGTGGTCTAGATGACCGCAAAAATTGACACATCCCGGGGCTTTTGACTAGTTTTGCCCGTCTGTTTGACTCGCACCCCGCCGGAGCCCAGCGCATGAGCAATGAATCTGCCCGCACGAAGGAATCTCAGCCACTTTCTACCCAGGGCTACCGGGGAACCCGCGACTTCCATCCCGAACTGCAACGCCTGCGGAGCTGGATGTATGGGCACATCAAAATGGTCCTTGAGAGCTACGGCTATGAAGAATACGCCGGCCCAATTCTTGAGCCGCTGGAACTGTATGCCAGCAAATCGAGCGAAGAGATTGTCAGCGAGCAGCTTTATTCGTTCGAAGACCGCGGTGGGCGCAAAGTGGGCATTCGCCCTGAAATGACCCCAACCCTCGCTCGGATGGTCGCTTCACGGGCCAAAGAGCTCGTCCGCCCGATCCGTTGGTATTCGATTCCGACGTGTATGCGCTATGAGCGTCCTCAGCGAGGCCGACTGCGTGAGTTCGATCAACTGAACGTGGATGTCTTCGGCGGAACATCTTTAGATGAAGATCTTGAAGTCCT
>Ga0214923_10001696_pt1 | contig 30812 bp, 33 predicted proteins | sample LL1510_MetaG_FD_177993 | JGI IMG/M metagenome (GOLD analysis project Ga0214923, IMG submission 177993) | Freshwater microbial communities from Lake Lanier, Atlanta, Georgia, United States - LL-1510 | ecosystem: Environmental > Aquatic > Freshwater > Lake | place: USA: Georgia | collected...
ATCCAATGGCCCTTCCAACCAGCGGCGCGCAGCTGGGGGAAAACCGCGCTGGTGTAGTCGCCGCCTTGGCAGGTGATGATGATGTCGCAGGTTTGGAGCGCACCGATGTCATGGCCATCGAACAGCTTGGTTTCGTTTTTGGCCATCGCTGGCGCAACACCCCCGGCGTTGGAGGTGGAGAAAAAAACCGGTTCGATCAAATCGAAGTCTTTTTCCGTTTGCATGCGGTCCATCAGGACCGATCCCACCATGCCCCGCCAGCCCACAAGCCCGACGCGGTTGCCTATTTTTTTCATTGCTGTGCCCTTTCAATCCAAATGTGATGTTGCCCGGCTCGTCTGGCCGGGAAGGGCGCGACGAACCGGAGCGGTTAGCCCTTGATGGTGTGGGTCATGATCACGCGCACGAACGCTGCAGCCCTGAGGCCGCAAGCCGCATTCGCAGGCAACAAATTGGCATGAATCATGGGCGCAGATTCTAGCGCCAGGGCACTGTCAGAACCGTGTCAGTCACGCCGCTGGCGGGAAGATGGGTGCATGGGCTGGCGCATGCAAGATGTGCTGCGCCACGGCCTGCGCGCGTTTTGCGCCCAAGCTGGGTTGGGCATAGCTTAAAAACTTGTCCACCAAGTCCGCTTCGCGCCAAGGAGAAAGCGCGTCACCCATCACACGCGTGGCGGTGTTTTCCAGTTCGCGGCCATCGCGCAGTTTCAGCCGCAGCCGTGCCGCACGCATTTGCTGTGGCCCCCAGGTGGGCTCGATGTGGATCGTCACCTTGCGCTCCAGGTTTCGCAGCAATGGGTCGTGGAAAAAATCTGGGGCATAGGCCTCGGGGTTCAGGTGTCCCCAGCGCAGTGCGGCGGCCACGCCAAAGGAGAGCGAAAACTGGGCTTGCAAAGGTGTTTGGGCTTGGCGAATGCCGCAGTAAATGGTGGCCTCCTCGTACACCCATAAATCAATGCCCTCGATCAGGGCCATATCCACCTGTGGCCGCAATGCCAAAGCCGCTTGCGCGCCGTAATGCACATGGCGAACGGCGGCGTGGGGTTTGAAATAGGCAGACAAAATTTCAAATGCGTCGGTGGGCAGTTCGCCGCTGGGCATGGTTTTGCCGTAGGCGACCTTCAAAAAGCAAGCCACCGCGTCCTGCGGCGCGGTGATGCCGCAGGCGGCGCTTTGGGCCGCCATTTGGCCGAGCATGGCGGCATGGCCCAAATAGGTGTTGCGCGCGGTGTCGCCGGTTTGGATGGGCCGGTACAAAGACATGGGCAGTTGGCAGGCTGCGGTGTTCACCGCGCTCCAGGTTGGGCCAGCATCCAGGCCCATGGCGGTGGCCGCTGCGGCGGCCGCGCCCAAGGCCGGCCAATTGCCATCCACATGCATGCCCGGTGCAATCCGCAACAAAGCCCCCATGCGTGCGCCGACTTCATAGCCCAGGACCAATGCGCGCAACAACGGGCCCCAATGGAGCTTGTCCACCCAAGGCCATATGGCAGCCAAAGCGGCCACGCCCGGGCGCCCATGGGCACGGGCATGGCCTTCGCAGGCCTCGTCCCAGCAGGCGGCCAAGGCAAAGGCCATGGCCGCACCCGCGCTGGGGGCGGCCTGTTGGGCCAAGGCTGTGCCAAATGGATCGGTGCGCAGCCCTTGGGCATCCAGCCACGAGCGCACCGTGGGCGAGCGAGCGCCTGCAATGGCGCAGCCCAAGGTGTCCAACACCAACCAGCGGGCCTGTTGTTGCACTTGGGGCGGTAATTCGAAGCCAGCTTGGGCGTGGCGTTCGATCAGTTGTTGCAAAGCAGTTTCCATCCGGGTGAGCGTCCATGGGTGCAAAGGGCAAAGGGACCTCATCCTAATGCTGTGGATGCGCTGGGCCCTGAGCGGATGGCCCGAGCCTCAATTGGGGCCAAAATGTCGCATGGATGCACCATGGAATGCCCATGGCTGTGAAGGACAAGGAAAACAAAGATGGATATCAGAGCCCGACGAAATGGGTGCTTGCAAGCTTTGATGGTGCTGTGGGGGCTGATCGGTGTTGGGCTGGGTGCGCAGACCTTTCCCACCAAGCCCATCACCATCATCGTGCCCTATGCCCCGGGTGCGACCGATCGCGAGGCCCGAAAAATTGCCGAACTGGCCGCCAAGCACCTGGGGCAGACCATCTTGGTGGAAAACCGCGATGGCGCAGGCGGCACGATTGGCGCGGCCCATGTGGCCCGCTCCTTGCCTGATGGCCACACCCTCTTGTATGCAGCACCCGCGGTGGTCACCGTCGCCCCTTTGGTGGGAAAACCGCCTTATGCCTATGAAGACCTGATGCCCTTGGCCCGCGCCAGCATCACTCCGCACTATTTGGCGGCCCGCTGGGACGCGCCGTTTCGCAATGGCCGAGAAATGGTCGCTTACGCCAAAGCCAACCCCGGCAAGCTGACTTTTGGCAGCCCGGGCAATGGCACGGCCGTGCATTTGGCGGGTGAAGCCTTGGCCGATGCGGCCGGGTTTCAATTCACCCACGTGCCCCACCGGGGCTTGGCCCCGGCCTTGACCGCGGTGATGGGTGGATTTGTGGATGTGGTCATTGGCGCGCCGGGCGTGATCCAAGCCCAGGTGGAAGCGGGCAAACTGCGCCCGATGGCGCAATTTGGCGCCACCCGGGCGGTGGCTTTGAGCGGTGTGCCCACTTTGAAGGAGCAAGGCATCGATCTGGCATTGCGCGCTGACTTTGGTTTTTTTGCGCCCAAAGGACTGCCCCCCGACGTGGTCCAGCGGCTCAATGAGGCTTTGCAAAAAGCCATCGACTCCGAAGAGTTCAAAAGTTTTGTGGCGGTGGCTTTGGTGGCCCCCGCCTTTCTCAATGCCAGCGATTACCAAGCGGTGGTGGACTCGGAGCGGGCCATTTATGCCCGCGTGGTCCCCAAATTGGCCTTGGGCAACCGATGAACACGCAGAGGGTTTGAGATGTCGCGCATGCCTGCCTTGTACATACCCCATGGGGGAGGGCCTTCTTTTTTCATGGCCGGTGAGCGCAAGCGCATGTACCAGCCCACAGAAGATTTTTTGCGCGCCATTGACCAGTATTTACCGGCCACCCCCCGTGCCATTTTGTGTGTCACCGCCCATTGGGAGTCGCCAGAGGCCACCCTCGCCGGGGGTGAGCACCCTGCATTGATTTACGACTACTTCGGTTTTCCACCCGAAACCTATGCGCTGCAATACCCCGCACCGGGTCAACCGGCCCTGGCCCAACAAGCGGCCCAATTGCTGCAACAAGCCGGGTTTTCAGCGCGTGTCGATCCGCACCACGGTTGGGACCATGGGGTGTTCATCCCGCTCAAAGTGATGTACCCCCAAGCCCATATTCCAGTGGTGGCCATGTCCTTGCACCACCAGTTGGACCCTGTGTTGCACAGCCAGTGGGGGCGTGCGCTCGCCAGTTTGCGCGATGAAGGTGTTTTGATTTTGGGCTCGGGCATGAGTTATCACAACCTGCGCGATTTCGCCGGGCAAGCACCGGCATCTTTTGCCTTTCACGATTGGCTGGACCAAGCCTTGAGCGGCGACTGGCATGCACGCACCGATCAATTGAGCCGTTGGCATTTGGCGCCGGGTGGCCGGGCCTCTCACCCCAGGGCTGAACACTTGCTCCCCTTGATGGTGGCCAGTGGCGCGGGCTCAGACCAGCCGGGCCGTGCCATTTGGCGCGGCCCGATAGGCCCGACTTGTGTGGGCGCTTGGGCTTTTGACTGAAGCCCGCCGAGAATGCGCGCCGGGTCAGGCTTATTCAAACCACAAACTTTCAAATGCATGGAGATCGATCTATGAAGCAGACAAGCCGTTATGGGTGGGGGCTGGTGCTGGCGCTTTTGTGCCACACGGCCTGGGCGCAACAAGGCGTGGTGAAGTTGCAGTGGCTGGGCCAGTCGGCCTTCAAAATCACCTCGCCCACGGGCAAAACCATCATCACCGACCCCTGGCTCAAGGCCAACCCCTTGACACCTGTTGAGTTCAAAACCTTGGAGAACCTGGGCAAGGTCGATGTCTTATTGGTCACCCACGGCCACTTGGACCATTTTGCCGATGCACCTGCCATTGCCAAACTCCATCAAGTGCCGATGTATGCGCCGGGGGACATGAATGCCTCTGTGGTGGCCCTGGGCATTTTGCCGGCCGAACTGGCACCCCGGTTCAACAAATCGGGCACGGTCGAGCCGACACCCGGGATCAAGGTGACGGCGGTGCATGCAGAGCACTCTTCGGTCATCAACTGGAAAAACCCGGTGACCCAAAAAGACGAAATCCATGTGGGCGGCGAGCCAGTGGGGTTCATCATTGAATTGGAAAACGGCTTCAAGATTTACCACATGGGGGACACGGGCTTGTTTGGGGACATGAAATTCATCGCCAGCTACCACAAGCCTGACTTGGTGCTCATGCCCATTGGCGGCAACTTCACCATGGACCCCAAAGACGCGGCATTTGCGGCCAATGAATGGCTCAAACCGGCCCATGTGGTGGCCATGCACTATGGGGCCAATCCCTTGGCCAAGGGAACCCTGGCCCAATTTCAGGCTTTGATGAAAGACAGCCCCTCCAAATTGCATCCCGTCAAGCCCGGTGAAGTGCTGGTTTTGCAGGCCAAACCATGAAGCGCATGCTTGCGTGCTTGCTGGGCTTGACCGGCCTTTGGGCGGCTTGGGTCATGCCGGCATGGGCCCAAACCGACTATCCGTCCAAGCCGATTCGCATCGTGGTGCCGTTCACACCCGGGGGCAGCCCCGATGTGTTGGCCAGAACGCTGGGCCAAAAAATCAGCCAAGCCTGGGGCGTGGCGGTGGTGGTCGAAAACATCGCTGGCGCGGGTGGGACCATTGGTGCGGACCGGGTGGCCAAATCAGCGCCCGACGGGTACACCTTGTTGATGGGGCATGTGGGCACATTGGCGGTGGCCCCTGCGGTCTACCCCAAATTGCCCTATGACCCGGTGGCCTCTTTTGCGCCGGTGGCACTGGTGGCCAAAGTACCCAATGTGTTGGCGGTGCATCCGTCCATGCCGGTTCGCACCACCCAGGAGTGGGTGCAGTATTTGAAGACCCATCCGGGGCAAGTCAATTACGGCTCAGGGGGCAATGGCAGTGCGGCCCACTTGGCCACCGAGTATTTCAAACTTGCGACCCAAACCTTTGTGGTGCATGTGCCCTACCGGGGCACCGCACCAGCGGTGGCCGATGCCGTGGCCGGGCAAATCCAAATGGTCTTCACCGGTGCACCCGCCATCATCCCCATGGCCAAGGCGGGCAAGTTGCGGCCCCTGGCAGTGTCGAGTTCGCAGCGCATGCCCTCCATGCCGGAGATCCCCACCTTGGCCGAGTCGGGCGTGAAAGGTTTGGAGGGTTTCGAAGCCGATCAGTGGTATGGCTTGGTGGCACCCGCGGGCACGCCGCTGGAGGTGGTGAAAAAACTCAACCAAATCACTAACGAGAGCTTGTCTGCGCCTGAACTGAGTGCGCGCCTGAAGTCTGAAGGCGCAGTGGCTGCGCCCACCTCGCCCCAGGCCTTTGGCCAACTGATTCAAACAGAAATCAAGCGCTGGCGACCGGTGGTGCGCAGCGCCAACATCCAGTCGGAATAGTTGGCGCTGGGTTTGATCAGCCCAAAGCCTTGACCACGGCGTCGCCCATCTGGGCCGTGCCCACTTTGGTCGTGCCTTCGCTGTAAATATCACCGGTGCGCAGGCCTTGGGCCAGCACTTTTTTCACAGCGTTTTCAATCCGCACGGCGGCGGCTTCTTGGTTCAGGCTAAAGCGCAGCATCATGGCCGCGCTCAAGATGGTGGCCAAGGGATTGGCCACGCCTTTGCCAGCGATATCGGGCGCGCTGCCGTGGCTGGGTTCGTACAAGCCTTGGTTGCTGGCGTTGAGCGAAGCCGAGGGCAGCATGCCAATCGAGCCGGTCAGCATGGAGGCCTCGTCGCTCAAGATGTCACCGAACATATTGCCGGTGACCACCACGTCAAAGCGTTTGGGTTCTTTGACCAATTGCATGGCGGCGTTGTCCACATACATGTGGTCCAGGGCCACATCGGGGTAGTCTTTGTGCACTTCGGTGACGATGTCTTTCCAAAATTGGAAGGTCTCCAGCACATTGGCTTTGTCCACACTGGTCACGCGCTTGTTGCGTTTGCGCGCGGCTTCAAAGGCCACGCGGGCAATGCGTTCCACTTCCGGTCGGGTGTAGCGCATGGTGTCAAAGGCTTCATCGGCCCCGGCAAATGCGCCATCGGGCGAGACCCGGCGGCCGCGCGGCTGACCAAAATAAATATCGCCGGTGAGTTCGCGGATGATCAAAATGTCCAGGCCAGCGATCAACTCGGGCTTGAGGCTGGAAGCCCCCACCAACTCGGGGTAGCAAATGGCCGGTCGAAAATTGGCGAACAGCCCCAGGTTTTTGCGCAAGCCCAAAATGGCTTGCTCGGGGCGCAAGGGGCGGTCCAAGGTGTCGTATTTCCAGTCGCCGACTGCACCGAACAAAATCGCATCGGCCTCTTTGGCCAGCTTCAAGGTGCTGTCGGGCAATGGGTGGCCATGGGCATCGTAGGCACAGCCACCCACCAAGGCGGTTTCCATTTCAAGCGGCAAGCCCAAGACCTTGAGCACCTTGACCGCTTCGGCCACGATTTCGGTGCCGATGCCGTCGCCGGGTAAAACAGCAATTTTCATCGGTAGTTCTCGGGCATGGTTTGCGCCAACCAGGGTTTGGCGCTCAAGCGGGCGGCTTCAAAATCACGGATTTTGTCGGCGTGGCGCAGGGTCAGGCCAATGTCGTCCAAACCATTCATCAGGCAATAGCGGCGAAACGGTTGTACTTCGAAAGGGATTACCTCGCCTTGCGGCCGCACCACAAATTGCCGGTCCAAATCCACCGTCAATTCGTAGCCGGGAAAACCCAAGCACTCGTCAAACAATTGCCCAATGATGGTTTCGGGCAAGACAATGGGCAGCAAGCCGTTTTTAAAGCTGTTGTTGAAAAAGATGTCTGCAAAGCTGGGGGCCAAGATGGCGCGAAAACCGTATTGTTCCAGGGCCCAGGGCGCATGCTCGCGCGAGGACCCGCAGCCAAAGTTTTTGCGCGCCAGCAATATCGACGCACCCTTGTAACGGGGCTGGTTCAAGATGAAGTCGGGGTTGATCTTGCGTTGGCTGTTGTCTTGCCCAGGCTCGCCGTGGTCAAGATAACGCCACTCGTCAAACAAGTTGGGGCCAAAGCCGGTTTTCTTGATGGACTTTAAAAACTGCTTGGGAATGATGGCGTCGGTGTCGACGTTTTCGCGGTCCATGGGGGCGACCAGCCCTTTGTGCACGGTGAATTTATTCATGGTCTTGGCTTTCAAACGAATTGGCGCACGTCAACAAAATGGCCATGGATGGCTGCTGCAGCGGCCATGGAGGGGCTGACCAAGTGGGTGCGCCCACCGGTGCCTTGACGGCCTTCGAAGTTGCGATTGCTGGTAGAGGCGCAGCGTTCGCCCGCTTCAAGCCGATCGGCGTTCATGCCAAGGCACATCGAGCAGCCGGGTTCGCGCCATTCAAATCCAGCGGCTTTGAAAATTTCGTCCAGGCCCTCCTTCTCGGCCTGGGCTTTGACCAAACCAGAGCCAGGCACGATCAGGGCCAGCTTGACATTGCGTGCCACTTTTTGGCCCAGGCGCTTGACCACCGCTGCGGCTTCGCGCATGTCTTCGATGCGGCTGTTGGTGCATGAGCCGATGAAGATTTTGTCCACCGTGATGTCTGAAATGGGTTTGCCGGGTTGCAAGCCCATGTAGGTCAGGGCGCGTTCAATGGCCATGCGCTTGCTGGCATCTTTCTCTTTGTCCGGATCGGGCACGCGGTCCTGTACCGATAGCACCATCTCCGGTGAAGTGCCCCAAGTGACTTGCGGTGCAATTTCCGCGGCGTTGAGTTGCACCACCGCGTCGAAGTGGGCATCCGCATCGGATTGCAAGGTTTTCCAGTAAGCCACGGCCTGGTCCCATTCAAAGCCTTTGGGTGACAGCGGTCGGCCACGCAGGTATTCAATGGTTTTGTCGTCCACCGCCACCAGGCCGGCACGGGCACCGGCCTCGATGGCCATGTTGCACAAGGTCATGCGACCTTCCATGCTCAGGGCGCGCACTGCAGAGCCGGCAAATTCAATCGTGTGGCCAGTGCCACCGGCGGTGCCAATTTTTCCAATGATGGCCAACACCATGTCTTTGCCCGTCAATCCTTTGGCCAAGCTGCCATCGACTTGGATGCGCATGTTTTTGGCTTTTTTGGTCAGCAAGGTTTGGGTGGCCAACACATGCTCCACCTCAGAGGTGCCAATGCCGTGGGCGAGGGCACCAAATGCGCCATGGGTTGAGGTGTGCGAATCGCCGCAGACCACCGTCATGCCGGGCAAGGTGGCACCGTTTTCAGGGCCGATCACATGCACAATGCCTTGGCGTTTGGACAGAAACGGAAAGTAGGCGGCAGCACCGTGTTCGGCCATATTGCGGTCCAAGGTGGTGATTTGCTCTTTGCTGATGGGATCGGTCAAACCGTCATAGCCCAACTCCCAACCTGTCGTTGGTGTGTTGTGGTCGGCGGTGGCAATCACCGAACTCACCCGCCAGACCTTGCGTTTGGCAACGCGCAGGCCTTCATAGGCCTGGGCACTGGTGACCTCGTGCACCAAATGCCGGTCAATGTACAAGACGGCCGTGCCATCTTCCTCGGATGTCACAAGGTGTTCGTCCCAAATCTTGTCGTAGAGCGTGCGTCCCATGGATCGTCCTGGTTGAGTGGCCAAAGAGCGCGGATTTTAGGCCCAGTGATGGGTGCTTCTGGGCCATGGTGTCACCTGCATTCAATCGCTGCCCACAATGGTCTGTGGTTCGGCATGGCGCATGCCTTGGGGGTGGAATTCTTCAAAGGTGGGCTTGGCAAGCGCTGGATCGCGCAAACTGGCAATGGCTGGTCAATGTGCGATCGGCCATTGTGCTTCGGTGGGGCTGGACCACCCCGATCCATGCTTCAAAGCACCCGTGCAATCTGGGATGCTGTTTGGCAACCGGGCGCGCAACGCTTGGGCACTGAAAACGCGGGTTGAATCGGGCCCGCGCTGGTGTGGATAAAAGAGGGCTGGAGGGGCAGTGCTTGGCGCTATCTTAAAAAGGCTTGCACGGCGCTGGGGGAATGGATGGCCCCGGGTGGGCTTGTGGCAAAGGGTTTTCCCCCACAAGAAAAAGCCTTGACCCCCTTTGAGGGGTGGCAGGGAAACGCCATAATGGTTCTATCCTAAATCGTTGTTTTATATTTAAAACGTATGAGCGACCCCACTTCACATTCACAAATGCCAACCAGCGGGGAGTGGCATGACGTGGCCGCTCGAGCAGGTTTGGACCCGGATTTCCCCACGGGCGTGGAAGTGATGGGGCAAAAAATTGGTTTGTTTCTGCACCAAGACCAAGTCCATGCTTTGGAGGATGTGTGCCCCCATGCCTATGCCTTGTTGTCGCAAGGCTTTGTGGAAGATGGGGTGGTGGAGTGCCCCTTGCATGCCGCCCGGTTTGAAATCAATGGTGGCAAATGCCTCAACGAAATAGGTCAGCGCGACTTGCGGTGTTATCCCACCAAGGTAGCGGACGGCCGCGTCTGGGTCCAGGTGCAACCTGCATGAGCACATTGGCTGCGATCGCCTTCGAGGGCGTGGACAAAACATTTCCCGCCAGCCGTTCGCAACCTCCTGTGCAGGCCGCGCGCGCGGTCAGTTTTGCCATCCAAGCCGGTGAGGTGGTGTCCATCATCGGCCCATCGGGTTGCGGCAAAAGCACCTTGCTCAACATCGGCTCTGGTTTGGCGCCGCCCACCGCTGGGGTGGTCAAGGTGTTGGGTGTGCCTGTACAAGGGCCACATCCCAAAGTGGCATTCATGTTGCAAAAAGATTTGTTGTTGCCTTGGCGAACCATTGCTGAGAATGTGGAGTTTGGTTTGGAGTTGCGTGGGCTGGCGCCATCCAAGCGGCATGAGATTTCGCAGCAGTTGCTGCAGCAATTTCGCTTGGCAGGCTTTGGCGGGCACTATCCGCACCAACTCTCGGGCGGTATGCGCCAGCGCGCGGCGTTGGCCCGTACATTGGCGGTGGACCCCACGGTGCTTCTGATGGATGAGCCGTTCTCAGCCTTGGACGCGCAAACCAAAATGATCCTGCAACAAGATCTGGCCCGCAGCGTGCGGGCCCACGGCAAAACTGTTTTGTTCATCACCCATGACTTGGCTGAAGCTGTGGCCTTGTCCGACCGCATCTTGGTGATGAGTGAACGCCCTGGCACCATCGTGGAGCAAATCACCGTGGCCTTGCCCGACAGGGATAAGCCCTTGCAGCGACGCAAACACCCCGAATCGGGCGACTACGTGGCCCGCTTGATGGCCTTGCTCAAGCTCGATGCAGACACCGATATCCATTGATCCCCGACCCATACCTAGGAGAAAAACCATGATGCGACGTACCCTGATCACTTTGGCCACCGCCTTGGCCGCCCTTGGGCCCATCAGCGGCCAGGCCCAAGCCCCTGCGGCTGGCGCGCAAGAAATCACCTACTTGCTGCCTGCACCTGCCTTTTTGCCCGCCTTTGGCCCCTGGATGCTGGCCCAGGCCAAGGGTTACTACGCCCAGGAGGGATTGAACGTGAAGTTCGTGGGGGGCCGTGGTGGCGTGGATGTGGCCAAGCAAATTGGTGCGGGCAATGCCGTGATTGGTGGCGCCATTGGCGACACGCCCATCATCGCGCGTGGTCAAGGCATTCCCGTCAAAGCGGTGGCCGTATTGGGTGCCGGCTCGTTGATGCAATTGGTCAGCCACAAAGATGCGCGCATCGAGTCGCCACGCGAACTCAAAGGCCAGGTGGTCACCACCACCGGCTACACCGACACCACTTATTACGCCCTGCTGGGCATGTTGAGCAAGTCAGGCTTGACCAAGAATGATTTGGACATCCAGTCGGCAGGACCGGCCGGTGTGTGGCAGCAATTCGCCGCCAAAAAGGCAGTGGCCATGGCAGCCGTGCCCGACTGGACCGCCACTGCCATGGCAGCTGGTGCCAAGGTCGATATCTTGCCCGCCGATGTGTATTTCAAAAGCATGGCCCAAGCGATTTTGGCCAGCGATGAAACCATTGCCAAAAACCCTGAGCTGATCCAAAAACTGGTGCGTGCCACTTTAAAGGGCATGCGCGACATCATGAAAGACCCCAAGGCGGCCACTGTGGCTTATGTGGCCCATGTGCCAGCGCACAAAGGCAAAGAGGACCTGATCTTGCAAACCTTTGAGCTGTACAACAAATACGTGTATGCCAACCAAAAGGTCTTGGGTCAGATGGATGAGGGGCGCTTGATGGACCTGCAAAAGTTTTATGTCAGCAATGCCATCGTGCCCAAAGAAGTGCCCGCCAAAGAGCTCTACACCAATCAATTTGCGGGCTTGAAATAAAGCATGGGCTCAGGTGCCAAAACCACCGGCTGGAGCGTGCTGGTCGCGCTCTTGTTTCTGGCCGCTTGGCAGTGGCTGCCCGGTTGGTGGGGGGTGCCTGAATTCATTTTGCCCAGTGCCAGTAAAACCTGGGAGGAGTTATTTCGCATTCATGCGAGCGAACGTTTGCTTTGGCACAGCAGCATCACCTCGCTGGAGGTGGTGGTCGGATTTGGGTTGGGCGCAGCTTTGGGCGCGGCCATGGGCTACGCATTGGGTTTGTCGCCCCAAGTGGAGGCCGTTTTGTCGCCCTACTTATTGGCCCTGCAAATCGCCCCCAAGGTGGCTTTTGCCCCTTTGTTTGTGATGTGGCTGGGCTATACGGTGTATCCCAAAATTTTGGTGGCGATCCTGATTGTGTTTTTTCCGGTATTGATCAATGTGTTGACCGCCATGCGCAACCTCGATGCCGACATGATCAATCTGGCCCGGTCTTTATCCGCCACCCGCATGCAGGTGTTTTTCAAGGTCCAGTGCCCTGCCACCTTGCCCGCTTTGTTTTCTGGTTTGCGCATCGCCAGTACTTTGGCTGTGATCGGTGTCGTGGTGGGCGAACTGGTGGGCGGCAACATGGGTCTGGGCTATTTGTTGGTATTTTTTGAAGGTCAGGGCAATACCGCAGGCGTGTTTGTGGTGATTGGGGCCTTGACCGTGATTGGCATATTGGCTTACTACGCTGTGGTGTTGGCTGAAAACCGTGTTTTGCATTACCTGCCCAGCGTTGAAAGGCGGACCCCATGACGGCACCCACGCCAGAGGGCATCATGGCCAACCGGCGGGTTTTGGTCACCGGTGGCGCAAGGGGCTTGGGCGCTTGCTTTGCCCAGGCCCTGGTGCAAGCCGGTGCAAGGGTGGTGATCACCGATGTCTTGCACGCTCAAGGGCAGGCGCTGGCCCAGACGCTGGGCCACGCTGCTCATTACCTGCCCATGGACATGACCGATCCTGAGGCCGTGCGGACCGGTGTGGCGCAAGCCGCGCAGTGCTTGGGCGGGCTCGATGGCTTGGTCAACAACGCGGCCATCACCAACAGTGGCGGCAAAGACATGCAAGACATTGATCTGACCACCTGGGACCTGGTGATGGCGGTGAATGTGCGTGGCCCCTGGTTGGCCACTGTGGCCGCACATCCACACCTCAAAGCCAGCGGCAGCGCTCGGGTGCTCAACATCGCCTCCGACACGGCCTTGTGGGGCGCACCCCGCCTGCTGGCTTATGTGGCCAGCAAGGGCGCTGTCATTTCCATGACCCGTTCAATGGCACGTGAACTCGGGCCCGATGGCATCACCGTCAACGCCATTGCCCCCGGTTTGACATTGGTCGAGGCCACTGCCTATGTCCCCCAGCACCGGCACGACATGTATTTGCAAGGTCGCGCATTGCAACGTCCCCAGGTGCCTGAGGACCTGACGGCTGCAGTGCTTTTTTTGCTCAGCCCAGCCAGCGGTTTCATCACCGGTCAACTGCTGCCCGTCAACGGCGGCTTTGTCATGCACTGATTTTTGTCTCAGGAGAAATTCACCATGTCGCTCAACACCTCAGCCGCCAATCAACCCATGTTCAATGAACGCGGCTTGCTCGATGCCAACTTGCCCACAGAGGCCGACATCCAGGCCAGCATGCTGCGCCAGCCCGGCCAGTCCTTTGCCGATTGGTTGGAGTCGCGGGTAGCGCGCTTTTCAACCCGCCGTTATGACTGGGATGCACTGAAATTTCAGGCCGACTACGATCCCAAATACCGCCGCGCCCAAATGCGCTATGTGGGCACGGGTGCCACCGGTGTCGCCAGCGACAACAACACAGTGCCCTCAGGGCACTTCACCTTTTCCACCATGATCATTCCGGCGGGCCATGAAGGCCCCTCGCACATCCACTACGATGTGGAAGAAATTTTCTTCATGTTGCGCGGCACCATGAAAGTGATTTGCGAAAAAGATGGGGAGCGTTGGGAATCGGTGCTGCGCGAGCGTGACTTGATTTCTGTGCCCCCGGGTGTCTACCGCGAGGAAATCAACATCGGTGAAGAAGATGCGCTGATGTGTGTGATGTTGGGTTCACCCAAGCCCATCACGCCGGTATACCCGCCCGACTCCCCTTTGGCCCAGATCAAACGCAACCTGGCCAAGGTCTGAGACGGGTCACCCATGACTTTGTCAGAGCAGATCAAAGCCTTTCCATTGCAACTGGCCCACACCGATGAGGGCTCGATTGCCTATCGCCGTGTGGGCTCTGCGGGGCAAGCGGTTTGGGTGTTGTTGCACGGCATTGGCTCGGCTTCGGGAAGTTGGCTGGCCCAGTTGCAGGCCGCGCAAGACTTGGGCTTGCATGTGCTGGCTTGGGATGCGCCCGGTTATGGCCAAAGTGCACCAGTGGGACCGGCACAACCCAAAGCCAGCGATTACGCCGACCGTTTGTGGGCTTGGCTCGATGCGATGGAATGTGACCGTGTGAACCTGGTGGGGCACTCGCTGGGGTGTTTGATGGCCAGTGCCGCTGCCCGCGCACAAGTGCATCGCGTCCAGCACCTGTGGTTATTGGCCCCCGCCCTGGGTTACGGCTTGGCCGAACCGGCTGTGCGGCAAAGCAAATTAAAAGACCGCTTGGACAAACTCCAAAGCCTGGGCACGGCGGGTATGGCGGCCGAGCGGGCCCCTGCCATGCTGTCGGCCTCGGCGAGTGCCGATCAATTGGCTTGGGTGGCGCACACCATGGCCCATGTCATCCCTGCTGGTTACACCCAGGCCAGTTATATGTTGGCCGCCGAAGATTTGGCGACCCTTGTGCAAGGTTTGCAGCTGCCCATCGATGTGGCCTGTGGCCAAGCCGATCGCATCACCCCGGCCCAAGGCTGCGCCCAATTGGCCGCGCAATTGCGGGTGCCTTTTCATCTGCTCGGTGATGTGGGGCATGCCTGCCCCTTGGAAGCAGCGCAGGCCGTCAATGAATTGCTGTTTTCGCCAACTGGAGGGCGAGCATGAGCGATCCTGACCGCTACCTGGTTCCCGCGTTGCAAAGGGGCTTGCAATTGATGCAGCAGTTCAACCGCGATGAACCTGCCCACACCAGCGCTGCTTTGGCGCGCAAGTTGCAAATGCCCAGGGCTTCTGTGTTTCGCATGCTCTACACCCTGGAGCAAATGGGCTTTGTCGAACGTGGGGCCGACGGGGTGACGTACCGCTTGGGCTTGGCCGTGTTGCGCCTGGGATTTGAGACCATCGCCTCCATGGAACTGGCCGAACAGGCGCGCCCGGTCATCGCCGCCTTGTGTGAGCGCACCGGATATTCGTCTCATTTGGTGTTGCGCGAAGGCCAGGAGGTGGTGTTTGTGGTCAAGTCGCCGGGTCGCAATGCCTTGTTCCACTCCATCCAGGTGGGTGCCCGATTGCCCGCGCACGCAACGGTTTTGGGCCGGGTCTTGATGGGCCATTTGAGCTTGGCCGATTTGGTCAACATTTACCCTCAGGAGCCCCTGCCCCAGTTCACCGCCCAAACCCCCACCACCCGCGCACAGTTGCTGCAGATGATTGAGCAAGACAGGGCGCGCGGTTATGGCACCAGCCAAGGCGGGTTCGAGTCGGGCATTTCCACCGTGGTGGCACCGGTTTTCAATGACGCTCAGCAAGTGGTGGCCGCAGTGAGCGTGACCATTCCAAGCCAGCGCATAGAACCGCGGGATCTGCCGCATGTGGTGCAAGAGGTGCAAAGCGCTGCAGCCCAACTGACCCAGCGCATCAGCCATATCGACCCCACCTTTCAAGCCCATGCCCGGGCCCGTCCTGCTGCGCGGCCCACGCGCAGCGCCAACCGCATCGCCGCATGAGCCAGCCCTTGAACCAACCCTCAGACCCATCCGCCCAACGCATCACGGTGGGTGAACTGGCTGTGCGCTTTATGCAAGCCAGCGGAGTGAAAACCGCCTACGGTGTGATCTCCATCCACAACATGCCCATCTTGGATGCCATGCACCAGCGCGGGCAAGTGCGCTTTGTCTCTGCCCGTGGCGAAGCGGGTGCTTGCAACATGGCCGATGCAGCCGCACGGGTCAGCGGCATCTGGGGCGTGTGCATCACCAGCACTGGCACGGGAGCTGGTAATGCTGCGGGTGCCTTGGTGGAAGCCTTGACGGCGGGCACACCCATGTTGCACCTGACGGGGCAAATTGAATCGGCCTACGTCGATCGCGACTGGGGCTACATTCATGAGGCACCCGCACAATTGGCCATGTTGTCGGCGGTGAGCAAAGCGGCTTTTCGCATCCGTGAGGCGCAAAGCGCATTGAGCATTTTGCGCGAAGCCCACCGTTTGGCGCACACCCCACCGTGTGGGCCGGTGAGCATTGAAATACCCATTGATGTGCAAGCCCAGTGGATGGATGCGCCCGCAGATGTATCCCCCTTGCCGCTGACACCCTTGCCGCCAGACCCTCAGCGCATGGATGTTTTGGCCCAGCGCCTGGGCCAGGCCCGGCGGCCTTTGTTGTGGTTGGGGGGGGGTGCCCGACACGCTGGTGCGGCGGTGCAGCGCTTGGTGAACATGGGTTGGGCGGTGGTCAGCTCGGTCCAAGGGCGCGGCATTCTGGCTGAGCAACACCCCATGAGTTTGGGGGCATTCAATGTGCAAAAGCCAGTCGAGGCCTTGTATGCCAGTGTCGATGCCATGCTGGTGGTGGGTTCACGTTTGCGCAGCAACGAAACCCTCAACTACAAGCTGCAATTGCCCGCGACTCGCTATCGCATCGATGCCAACCCTTTGGCCGATCAGCGTGCTTACAGCAGCGAGTATTTTGTCCATGCCGATGCCCACCTGGCCTTGCATGCTTTGGCCGATCGCTTGCAATCGCGCATGCAAATCGACCCCCACTGGGCCCAGGATGTGGCGCAAGCGCGCCAAGCGGCTGAAGCGCAGGTGGATGCGAGCTTGGGCCCTTATGTCGCCTTGAAAGACAGCCTCAATCGCGCCGTGGCCCAAGCCGGTCAAGGTGTGTGGTGGGTGCGTGACATCACCTTGTCCAACAGCATGTGGGGCAATCGCAGTCTGCATTTGGATCACCCCCGGGCCGGCGTCCACGCCTTGGGCGGCGGTATCGGCCAGGGTTTGGCCATGGGCATAGGGGCTTCATTGGCGGCACAAGCCCATGCGCTGGGGCGCAAAACCATGGCCTTGGTGGGCGATGGCGGCTTGATGCTCAACCCGGGGGAGTTGGCCTGTGCCATGCAGGAGCAGGCCCCCATGGTGTTGTTGGTCATGAACGATCAGCGCTATGGCGTGATCCAAAACATCCAGGATGCCATGTACGGTGGGCGGCGCTGTTATGTGGATCTGTGCACACCCGATTTCTCGCTGCTGTGCGCCAGCCTCAAGATGCCCCACTTTTTGCTGTCCTCACCAGATATGTGTGAGCCTGTGTTGGCCCAGGCCATGGCCTTGGATGGGCCAGTGATGGTGGAAGTGGACATGAACCGCTGGGGGCCGTTTGCCACCAAATTTGCTGGCCCTCCGCGCAAGGATCCGGCATGACCCGCAGCAGCGCATTGACAATGATTGGATTGGGTGCGATTGGCCGTGCGCTGGTTGAACGAACCCGCGATTGGCCGGGTTTGACACTGCGCCATGTGGTGGTCACGCCGCGTTCGGTACCGGCGGCTCAGCAATGGTTGGGGCCCCAGGTTCAGGTGCTCACCGATGTGCCCCCCGATGCCCGGTGGGTGTTGGAGTGTGCCGGCCATGGTGCGATTGAGCAACACGTGCTGCCCGCTTTGCAGCGCGGCATTGAATGCGCCCTGTTGTCGGTGGGTGCTTTGGCCAGCACGGGATTGGCCCAGCGGCTTGAAAACGCAGCGCGCGCTGGGCAAACACAGGTGCATCTGCTCAGTGGGGCCATAGGGGGCATTGATGCGATTGCCGCTGCCCGCTGGGGTGGTTTGAGCGAAGTCACTTACACCGGTCGCAAACCACCGCAAGGTTGGCGCGGCAGTGCGGCCGAGTCGGTACTGGACCTGGACCAGCTGCAGGAGGCCACGGTTTTGATCGAAGGCAGTGCCGCTGAAGTGGCTTTGAAGTACCCCAAAAATGCCAATGTTGCGGCCACCATCGCATTGGCCGGCTTGGGGCTTCAAGCCACCCGGGCCTGTTTGATCGCCGATCCCAAGGTCAGTGAAAACATTCATGAAATCGATGTGCGGGGTGCGTTTGGACAGATGCAATTGACCATGCGTGGGCAACCATTGCCGGAAAACCCCAAGACATCGATGTTGACGGTCTTGTCTGCCTTGCGCTATTTGAACCAACGCAGTTCGGCCCTGACCATATGAGCCATATGAATTCCCCTGTACAAGGACAGACATGATCGAAGGCATTGATCGGATCACCTACGGCATTGAGGACACGCCCGCACAGTGGGAGGCGGTGCAGCGGTTTTTTGGCGATTGGGGCCTGCAAGCCTTGCCTGTGACGTCTGCGGCCCACATTTGGGAAACCCTCAATGGGGCGCAAGTGTGTGTGCGTGCCATGAACGATCCAGCGCTGGACCCTGCCATCGAGCCGGGGCCGACCTTGCGCGCTGTTCAATGGGGGGTCCGCGATGCGGACAGCTTGCTGCAATTGCACCAGCAGATGCATGCGATGCCAGGTTTTCAAAGCCACGGCCTCAACAACGCAGCGGTTGCCAACGACGCCAACGTGTCATGCTTGGATCCGCATGGATTGCGCCAAATATTTGCCCTCAGTATCAAGCGCAACGTGGATGTGCGTGGAACGCCCGCCAACGCCTATGGCGACATCCGCCGAATCGACCAAGCTTCGCCGGTGTATGAGCGAGCCACACCGGTGGACATCGGCCATGTGGTGTTGTTCACCGACCGCTTGCAAGCGGCAGAAGATTTTTATGCGGCGCTGGGTTTTGTGGCCTCTGACCGTTACCCCGGCAGGGGGGTGTTCATGCGCTGCGCACCGCAAGCCGGGCACCACGATGTGTTCTTGCTGCAAGTGCCCGGCAAGCCCATGGGCTTGAACCATGTGGCCTTCACGGTGCGGGACATCCACGAAGTTTTTGGCGGCGGCTTGCACATGAGCCGGTGTGGTTGGAAAACCCAACTCGGTCCGGGGCGGCACCCGGTTTCCTCGGCCTATTTTTGGTATTTTGAAAACCCCTGTGGTGGCTTGATCGAATACAACGCCGATGAGGACCACCTCACCAGCGCCTGGCAAGCGCGCGAATTCACGCCCGGCCCGACTGTATTTGCCGAGTGGGCCATCGAAGGGGGCATTGACGGCCACACCCGCCGACAACCCCATAGTGCAGCCGGCGGCGGCTTTTTGACGGAGAAGAAACCATGAGCAACCCCGCAACCCCAAGGTTTTTGCAGCCTCACCAAGCCCAGCAACGACCGCCCACCAGTTTTGAAGATTTGTTGGGTGATGCATTGGAGCGTGCATTTGCCGCAGGCATCACGGAGTTGGCACCGTTGGTGGCCTACCTCAATCAAACCGGCCCATTGGGCCCCAACGCGCAAGCTTGGACCGAACAAAGTTTTGAAGCGGAAATCCATAAACTGGGAGCTTGATCATGTCGGATGTCGATGCCAAAGCAATTGAGCAACTTTTGTCACGGGGCTTGGAGGACTTGTGGTACCCGTTGTGCCCATCTCACTTCCTTAAAGACACGCCCTTGTCATTGCGCCGACTGGGCCGCAAGTTGGCCCTGTGGCGCGACCACGATGGGCAAGTGCACGCCTTGGAAGACCATTGCCCGCACCGGGGTGCACCCTTGTCCATGGGCGTGGTGCTGGGTGACAGACTGGCCTGTCCGTACCATGGCATAGAAGTGCGCTGCGACGGCACGGTCACCAAAGTCCCGGCCAGCCCCGGCTGTACCTTGGAGGGATCGCGGGCTGCATTGTCTTTTCATGTCACTGAAGCGCATGGGGCCATCTGGTTGTTCAACACCTCCACCCACGTGGACCATGCCCCACCACTTGAGTTACCCGAAGAGCTCACCAGTTCAGCGCATTCACATTTTCTTTGCTACAACGAGTGGCAGTGTGATTACCGCTATGCGCTGGAGAATGTGATGGACCCCATGCATGGCACTTTTTTGCACAAACAGTCGCACTCGATGGCCGATGGCGATATCAGCGCCAAGTTTCAGTTGCGGCGCACCGAGCATGGATTTGTGTTCGAAAAGCAAGGTCAGCGCGATGTCAACTTCGACTGGACCGAATGGGGTGACACCGGGACCCATTGGATGCGCTTGGAAATTCCTTACCCCAAGACCGGCGGGCCAGGCGGCAACTTCATCATTGTGGGCTTTGTCACGCCGATCCATGAGCGCTTGGCTGCGGTGTTTTTTTGGCGCTGCCGCAAAGTCAGCGGATGGCAACGCAGTGCTTGGCGTTTTCTGTATCGCAACCGCCTGGAAGCCCGTCACTGGCGCGTGTTGGAGCAAGACCGGGTGATGCTGGAGCAAATGGAGGTCGACGCTCGCGAGCGAGAGCACCTGTATGAGCACGATGTGGGGCTGTCGCGCTTGCGCCGATACCTGGAGAGCATGGCAAACCAACAATTACTGGCCAAGGTCAGCAAACCCGTGGCCGAGATATCGATCAAGTCAAACTGAACCTGTCACAACCGGACCTGAAAGGGTGAGAAATTGGTGTCCCGGTCATAGTGATCCTCGGCTTCCTTGCGTTTGAGCCAACCCACCACCTGATAGGTCAGGGGCGTGGCCAAAACCTCCCAACCGGTTTTCAAAAAGTACTGGGCCACGGCCACTTGGATCACCTGTTCGGTGGGCCAAATGCCGTAGAAGGCGATCACATAAAACAGCGAGGAGTCGAACAATTCCCCAACGGCGGTAGAGCCAATGGTTCTGGCCCACAAGTGCCGCCCCTCGGTCCAGATCTTCATTTTGGCCAATACAAAACTGTTGACCAAGCTACCAGCCCAAAACGCCACCACAGAGCCTGCAACGATGCGCCATGTGTTGCCAAACACCATGCCCAGTCCTTGCTGCAGTTGCTCGTTATAGCTGCCAGGCGCAGCAGGCAGGTGAATGACCACGGCAGACATCAGGGCGGCAAATAGCAAGGCACCAAACCCGCACCACACTGCCCGACGGTCGTGTGCATAGCCATAAACCTCTGTGAGGATGTCGCCGAACAAATAAGCGATGGGGAAAAACAAAACACCTGCGCCAAACACCACGGTGCCCAAAACAGGCAAATCAACTTGCGCGGCCTTGCCCGGCCCGATCAAGTTGGAGCACAGCAACACAGTGACGAAAGCCACAACGATGAGGTCGTAGTACTTGTGCGAGCGGGCAGATGGAGAAGGCTTCATGGCGGATGATCGTGGTTAAAGGACTGGATTATCTGGCACGCGTCGGGACCGCAGAAACTGACCTGATTGCACCTAAATTGGGCGCTGCTGGTGCATCTCACCACCCCATCAGCGGCTCAAGGGGGATGGCGTTGGGCGGTTCAATAAGTCTTTGACTCCAAGGGGCATTGGTATCAAAATCCAAAACTTTGTAATTGGAATCGCCTGCATGACCGCTCAGAAGAAAAAACTCTACAAACATTTGGTTCAGTCGGTTTATTGCCGATTGGCGGTTTCTCCGGTTCATGGCATTGGCGTGTTTGCCATTCGTGCGATTCCCAAGGGAACGAATCCATTGCAAACCATGTCTTCACCCAAGGAATTCAAGTTCACGCGAAAAGAAATTGCCAAGTTGCCTAAAAGCGTTCGTGAACAAATCAAAATTTTTTGCTATTACTGCGAAGATGAAGTTCGTGTCTCCAGCATGGGACTCAACACCATGGACCTCGCCTTTTATCTCAACCATTCAAAACTACCCAACCTTCGCATGAAGAAAAATGGCGACTTCGAGGCCTTGCGCAACATCCGTACCGGTGAAGAGTTGATGATGGATTACGACCACAGCTTTGGCGAAAAGCACATTTTTTAAGCCGCCTGTGCCAGCGCGCTCAATCAATTTCGCGGTTTGTTTGCCATGGGCCGTTGCGGCCCAACAGATCAGCCCATGCCGTTGGCTTTTTTAATGGCTGGCGCAGTGCGGTAAATCTGGTTCCACACCTCTGGTGTGAAGTCGGTGTGCAAAGGAGAGGTGGTGTCCAAAGCCAGGGGATGGTCAGGGTCGGTCATGGCCAATGCGTAAATGGGTTCATGGTCGGTGACGAACAGCGATTTGTAGCCATAGTCACCCACAGGGCCCAGGTTGTAGAAACGAAATCCGTTTTTCGACGCCCAACGGCTTGCCAGCAAGCATGCAAACATGCCCGGAGAACGATTCTTGAAAGCCCGATTCCATTGGCAAAAGCTGCCGTACAACTGGTCGTATTCAGGCAATAGGATCGATACATCGGTCAATACCAACTCACCCAATGGGTCGTGGACTTTCAGCACCAATATGTCGAGTTTGCGGATGTAGTCCACAAAACCCTCGACCTCCAAGTCGTCGATGTAGCAATTGGCGAAGTGCTCGCCACCCATTTCAAACATGTCTTCAAGCGTGATCTGCGCGCCAGGAATGACCTCTTCACTGATGTCAAACAATTTGTACTGTTTGTCGTATTCGCTGAATTTGCGGGCTCTGCGGGGCTCTTCCCAAAAGGCTTTGGAATAAGTGTCGACCAAGCCGTACTGATCGTTGATAGGTACGCCATAAGGGCCTTCAGGGGGCAAGGCATACACGATGAACGGCTTGGGCGCTTGCACCAGCATTTCCTCGGTCACATCAATATAAGGGCACAAAGCATCCCAGCGCGATGTGTAATAAGTGATGTCGTTGTGTTCGCTCTCGATGCACAGGTTATCTTCGGTCCAACTTTGGTATCCAAGATGTTGAACATCATGGGACTCATTGGCGGAATCAATGGCTCGTAAGGGCGTAACGATCATTTTTGGGCTTCCTTTGGAAGAGGTGGGTGAGGCAACTTCTTTAAATCAAAATAGTCCGCATCGATGGAGAAATTTCGGCGCAAAAAAGAGGGGTCTTTTTTCTCCAGACCAAGAATGGCGATTTGGACCTGAGACAAATGTTGGTGTGCTTCACTGCCCACTTTTTTGAGTTGGCGAATGTAAGTGGGCATCAATGGACAATCAGAGTCGTAGAAAAACCGACGCAGCGTGGGATCAAAAGAAAGCGGATAAAGGCTGCAGGCAAAAGGTTTTTCTTGACCCATGGTGCAGCCCTGTTCTCCAAGGTATTCGCAATGCTTTTCAATGCAAATACCGCCCAATTTCTTTTTTTCCAGGCGGGTCAAACTGACTTCAAGGGGAGGGCTTCCGTCGTCGATCGTGCAACAACGCTGGCACTGTGCACAGTGGTCAAACAGCACGGTAATCCATGCCGCGAATAGCGGGCGTGATCAAGGGGTTAGAGGCGGAGACACTGCACCGATGACATTCGCGGTCATCATGGGGTTGCCATATTGAAGGTGGCCTGCCATGGCCATTTACTTTTTGCATTGCTGTTGTTGTTGATGATGGTAAGCGCCTTGTGGCTTTTACCGTCAAAGGTTTATGCTGTGCATTGTCGCCGTCTAGATTATTGATCCAATGGACTATGCCGTCAAGTTTGTTGGTGAATTTTTTAACATCGGTGTGCATGCTTTCATCAAAGGCATGATCTGGGAAAAAGCGAACACAAATAATCAGTCCTCTGCCGTAGACTGTGAGGAACTGTCTGCGAACCTGATCCTCACTCGAGAAATCTCATGAGTAACACGCAATTTGAATCATGTCCTTATGTATGGCCCAAGGCTGATTTTTCTCGGGTACCGTATGAAGTCTTCACCGATGCAAACATCTATCGTTTGGAAAATGAGCGGATATTTCGTGGCCCGGTGTGGAACTACTTGTGCCATGAGGTGGAACTGCCTGAAGTGGGCAGTTTCGTCACCAATTGGGTGGGTGATACCCAAGTGGTGATCACGCGGTCTGAAGATGAAAGTATTCACGCATTTGAAAATTCATGTGCACACCGCGGCGCACAGTTGGTTACGGCCGTTCGTGGACGCGCTCCCAGCATCACTTGCCCCTATCACCTTTGGAACTACTCACTCAAAGGGGCACTTACTGGTGTGCCTTTGCTCAAAGGCCTCAAAGGCAAGGGCGGCATGCCCCCTGATTTTCAAAAAACAGATCACGGACTCAATGCCATGAAAGTGGAGATCCATGCGGGACTGATCTTTGGCTGTTTCCATGACACCCCCCCCGATTTAAAAACCTTCTTGGGGCCCCATTCGCTGTCCCAGATCGATCGCTTATTGGTTCAAAGAAAGCCAAAGGTTTTGGGTTACTTGCGCCAACGCATTCCAGGCAATTGGAAGCTTTATAACGAGAATGTGCGCGACCCCTATCACGGCTCTTTGCTGCACCAATTTCAAGTTTCCTTTGGTTTGCAGCAACCCACCATGAAGGGGGGCATTAAATTGGATGCCGAACTCAAAAACACGTGGAACCACTCCATCCTGAGCGCCACGGACAAAGACAATCATGCTTTGGTGGCCCAAGCCTATGAGGGCACTGGCAAATTCAATCCCAACATGAAAATGGCCGACCCTGCTTTGATCCATGTCCCCTTGGACTTGGACGACGGGTACAAGACCACGATTTTGTCCATATTCCCATCCATGGTGGTGGCCCAAGTGGACAACACCTACGCCATACGGCACCTGCGCCCCAAAGGGCCTGATGCGGTGGAACTTCACATGACTTACCTGGGCTTTGAATCAGACACAGCAGCGCAAACGCAAGACAAGTTGCTCACCGCCAATTTCATTGGCCCTTCAGGCTACATATCTTTGGAAGATGGTGAAGCCTTGCGCTTGGTTCAGCAAGGGGTGAAATTGCGTCGACCCGGTGGTCATGAGGTTTTGGAAATGGGAGGAGTAGGGCCAGTCCAAGACACCGACTATCTGTCTCAAGAAATATCCATTCGTGGGTTTTGGCAGTACTACCACCACATCATGGGTTGGGGTAACGAATCGCCCTCGGGAGACGGTCAATGAACGAAACCATTTTGGAGGTCAGTGCTTTTTTGTATCGATACGCTGAATTGCTGGATGGGGAGCAGTTTGACCAATGGACCCAATTGTTTGATGTCAAGGATTGTCAATACCGGGTGTTATCGCGAGAAAACCAAGAACTTGGCCTTCCTCTGCCCATCATGGGTTGCTTCAGCCATGGCATGGTCTGTGACCGTGTGGCGATGTTGGCCAAAGGCGTGCTCACTTACCGACGCGATCGCTTATTGCGGCAAGTCTCCAACGTGCAATGCCATTCTATTGGTGATGCGAGCGTGAATGTGCGTGCCAATTTGGTGGTCTATCAGTCGAGTGAAGAAGGCGTTTCCAGCTTGTACATGGTGGCCAGGTACCAGGGTGTATTGGCTCGGGCTGGCAATGGTTGGCGGATCAAAGTCATGGATGTGGTGGTCGATTCATTTGGCATCGACACCATGTTGGCAGTGCCATTGTGAGCCGGTAAACAATGGAAGAATGCAAGCGTTTGTGCACGGATTGAAAGCCCTGTTTGATTGACTTGATTCGATATTTTTGTTTGGTTGTCTGTATCGGTTTCACGGTTGTGGGGCCAGCACGTGCAACCAATCATGAAGTTGAATATGCTTTTTTCCACGATGACTCAGGCAATTTAACGTTTGCGCAAATTGAGCAGGCGCAATTCCAACCCTATGCCAACACCTTGCGCCTGGGGTATGCACGTGGCAACACATGGATCAAGGTCATTGTCAATCCAGCACGCGATGACCCCGACGAGTCGAAGTCTGGTCACTCAGGGGTATTGAGGGTTGGGCCCAACTATCTTGACCACGTGGATTTATACCAAAGGCAAGATGGTCGCGAGTCGATTTTGATGGCTGGGGACATGGCAAGTACTCGTCAAAACCAATGCAAGGATGACCTGTTTTGTTTTGATGTGGGATTGAGCGAAGAACAGTCTCGCACCCTGTTTCTCAAAATTCAAACCGATGGCGTTCGCTGGATTCAAATTCATTGGATCAATGACAGGGAATTGAATGCGCAGGTTTTAGATCGTGTGGCCCGCATCAGTTCAGCCCTTTCAATCTCTGTGGCCTTGTTGATATTGGGTGTGTTTTTTGCAATCTTTGAGCCTTCCAAGTTGATGCAATGCTATTGCTTGTTTCAATTGACTGCTTTGCTATTTACCTTCACATCCACCGGTCTGATGGGGCGAATGATTCCACAACTGGACCCGCAATGGGTGAACTCATTTGGTCAAATGTTCCAAGTGATGCGCATCGGCATGACGGTTTTGTTGGGAAGGATGGTGTTGAAGGACTACGACTTGTCGCCGTTTCACCTCTGGTTGACCAAAGTGATGTTGGCGACTTGCTCAGTTTCCTTTATTTTGATCGTGCTCGGACAAGCCCACGTGGCATTGATGTCGAGTTACGCGGTTTTCTTTCTGAACCCAGCCATACAGCTTTATGGTGTAACAAAAGTAAAAAATATTGATCCCACGCTACAGAAAATATTGATCCTGGGTTACGCCATTTACGCGGCGCTGGTGGGATTTGGAACGTCCGTTGCATTTGACTGGTTTCCTGCGTACACCACCGATGCCAGTCTCGCCAGCGTTGCCGATTGGCGACTCAATGGCATGTTTGTCAGCATGTTTGTTTTTTGGGTGGTGCTCAAACAGCAGCAGACCCATCAACTCAAGCAAATGAGTGATTTGCAAAACCTGCGCTTGGTTGGACTGCAGACACAATTCAGCGCTCAACAACTCAAAGAGCGACAGTCATTGATTGACTTGTTGACCCACGAGTTGAAGAACCCCATGGGCACTATTCGGTTTGCATTGGAGGCACTCAAGCGAAGCATCACCCCCCACCAAAGCATTGAAATACCAGTGCAGCACATACAGCAGTCGGTGGCGCGTATGGATGCATTGATTGAACATGTGGCGCAGTCAAACCAGGTGGATGCTGGCAACGTGTTGTCGGTGGAAACGATTGACCTGGGGGAAATGATTGATGAATTCACTTCTGAATATGCCTATCCCTCGGTATTTGAGTGCACAAAGGTAGAAGGGCTCAGCTTTAGTTGCAACCGACAAATGCTGAGCGTTGTGGTGGAGAACTTGCTGAGCAATGCAGTCAAATACGCCAGCGACGGACGTGTTCAAGTTCAAGCCGACAAGGAATATGCCAGCCGTTCTGAAATTGATTTTGTTTCAGAATTTTTGATTTTAAAAGTCTCCAATCAAGTCGATTCGATGAATATGCCCGATGAAAGCAAGTTGTTTGATCGCTATTACCGACATCCCAATGTGATGGGCATACCCGGACTGGGCATTGGGCTGAGCCTGGTTCAGTCAGCGGTGGAACGCATGGGTGGCACAGTGAGCTATGCCGTTCACGATCATCAGGCGCAATTCAGCGTGCGCATACCCAATAACCTGAGAAAGCAAATATAAATATGCCGCATACCAAAAATCTTGTGGTGGCCTTGGTCGAAGATGATCGTTTGCTGCGTGAAGAAATTGCCGGTCACTTGCTGGCCCATGGCTTCGAGGTGCATGCGGTCAACTGTGCCACAGCCCTGGACGATTTGCTGGCGCGAACGCCAACGGACTTGTTTGTATTGGATTTGAATTTGCCAGGGGAGAGCGGTCTGTCTTTGTGCAAGCGGTTGCGACAAACCTTGCCCCATGCGGGCATAGCCATTTTGACCGCACGCGTCGCACTGAACGATCGCTTGGCGGGCTATGAAATGGGCGGTGCTGACATATATCTGACCAAGCCCATCGCGCCCGATGAATTGGTCATGGTTTTACGCAGCCTAGGCAGGCGCATAAAAAAAGCCGATACTGATCACGATTGGTCTTTGAATTTGCGCGACAGAACCCTTAAAAGCCCACACGCACAGGCCAAGCTTCGGTTGACCAGCCGAGAAAAAACATTCTTGGTGGCCCTGATCCAGGCCAAAGACAATACCTTGGAATCTGGGGCACTTTGTGATTTGTACACCAGCGAAGATTCAGACGATTTGATGAGCAAGCACGCTTTGGAGGAATTGGTGGCACGTTTGCGCAAGAAGCTCAGGTCTGCTTTGCCGCAAGAGGCGGAGCAACCCATCAAATCGGTCTGGGGCGTGGGTTATCAGTTGTGCATACCGGTTGAGTTTGGGCATTGAGGTTATACCCTGTGGCCAAGCCATGATGGATGGGTTATAAATCTTGGCACGCACAGAGTGTGGTTGACGCTTGGGGGTTGTGTATGAATTTTTTGCTCAGGTTAAGCTTTGTCAGTCTATGGATTGCTGGCTGGACCAGCGTTCAGGCACAAATAGCCCCGGGTCGCACTTGGCCAGAACTGCAGCAAGCGGTTCAAGAGCGTGCCAATGCACAGCGTTACCCCATGACTGGGTTTGATGCCAAAGAGGTGGCGGAAATATTGGGACGCATTCGCTCGCTAGACCGCGATGAATGGGCAGCGTCCTGGATTCAAAATGGTGAGCGTCATCAACAAGCGGCTCAAGCGCTTGAAAAAACCGACCCCGTCAAGGCGCGTGAGGCCTATTTGTCCGCTTGGCGCTACCACGGTTTTGGGGCATGGCCGACCCAAAACTCAAGCGAAAAAAAACACGCTCATGCTTTGGCCACTCAAGCCTTCAGGGCCTATGCGAAACTCGCAGATCCACCCATTGAGGTATTGCGCATACCTTTTGAGGACAAAGAAATCGTTGCATACCTCCAGCGTCCACACGGCGTCCAAAAGCCAGCGGTGGTGATGTCTGTGGGGGGCTTGGACAGCTATAAAGAGTTTGTGGTCGAGCAATACGGCCCCGATTATTTGAAGGCGGGGTTGGCTTATGTCGCATTGGATATGCCTGGAACGGGTGAGGCACCCATCAAAATCGACGTGGGGGCAGAGCGCATGTATTCCAAAGTCATCGATGCCCTGCAATCGCGTACCGACATTGATGCATCGAAAATCGGATTTCAAGGTGTATCTTGGGGCGGGCATTGGGCCGCCAGAATGGCGCAGGCCGAGCCTGAGCGGTTGAAGGCTGTGGTCAATTGGGCAGGTCCGGTTCATGCCTATTTTCAACGCGAATGGCAACTCAAAGCCTTGGGGACCCGCGAGTATTTGTTCGATTTGTTCCCAGCCCGTGCCGCGGTTTATGGCGTGAACACATTGGAAGATTTTTTGACCTATGGTCCGCGCATGTCGCTCAAAGACAATGGATCATTGGTGAAATCCTCGGCCCCGCAATTGCTGGTCAATGGCGAGCGCGATACCCAAGTGCCGATTGAAGATTTGTACCTCGTGCTCAAAACCGGCACACCCAAAGAGGCCTGGGTCAACCCCGAAGGGGGGCATATCGGGCGCGGCAAAGATTGGTCAGATGGCCGCATTTTTTCCGAGGTCATCGTGCCCTGGTTTCAGCGCAAACTGCGTTGACTCCACCCACTATCCAGTCAAGGAGTTCAAAATGAGAACCACCATAGTTCAGACCATGAATAAGTGCCTGATGGATGCTGCTTTGTGGGGTTGTCTTGCATTGATGCCCATCCTCACATGGGCACAAACCTATCCTGTCAAGCCTTTGCGCCTGGTGGTGACATTCCCCACAGGGGGGGCACCGGATATATTGGCACGCCTGTTCAGTGAAAAGTCTCAGCTCGGTCAGAGTGTGGTGGTAGACAATAAACCTGGGGCGGGGGGGAATATAGGCGCTGACTTTGTGGCCAAGTCAGCGGGCGATGGATATACCCTGGTCATGGGCACGGTTGGCACGCATTCGATCAACGGCGCTTTGTATGAAAAGATGCCATACGACATGCAGAAAAATTTCACACCCATCTCCTTGGTGGCTTCGGCCCCGAACTTGTTGGTGGTGAACAATGATTTACCGGTCAAGTCGGTCAGCGATTTGGTCCAATACATGTTGGCCCATCCCAATAAACTGTCCTTTGGCTCACCTGGAATTGGCACCTCCGTTCATGTATCCGGCGAACTCTTCAAATCACTCACCGGGACCAGCATGACCCATGCACCCTATAAGGGACGGCAATTTGCCATTCCAGATTTAATCGGCGGCAACATTCAATTGATGTTTGACAACATGCCCTCGGCTTTGCCCATGGCCAAAGAGGGAAAAATACGCGCTATTGCGGTGACCACGGCCAAGCGTTCTTCGGCCGCTCCTGAATTACCCACAGTGGCCGAAACCATTCCTGGCTTTGAGGCCACCACTTGGTTTGCCCTGTTTGCACCTGCCAATACGCCCAGGCCCATCATTGATCGGTTGCATGCAGAAGTTCTGCGCGTCTACCGATTGCCTGATGTCCAAGAGCGAATGCAAAAGCTGGGGCTTGAGCCTGTGCTTTCATCGCCCGAAGAGTTGACCCGTTACCAACAAATTGAAATCACCAAATGGGCCAAGGTGGTCAAAGAGTCAGGGGCCAAGGCTGAATAGTCAGTGCTTTTTCGGCACTGGCCAAAGTACAAACAAGAAGCCCCTGGACATTGTCCAGTTCAGCAGTGCACCTTGAGGCATGGCGTGTGATGGGAGGGCTGGGCTTGACCCATCAGTTGGTGGTCTTGGCAGAGGTAGTGCTGTCGCTGGGTATTTTGATGGGGTAGTTGTTGGTCATCGCATTTTGGGTGGTGACGTTGCTGGCGGGCCCCGCCACGTTGCCAAAATTTACATTACCGGCCAATCCGCCATTCATGATCGGAGCCTGCACCACAGGTGCGGGGCCAAGGCCTGAACTGAAGGTCTCTGTGGAAGACTTGCGCTCTTTGGCCAAAGATTCATAGAGACCAGCAATTTGGCCTGGACTTCCCTTGGCCATGGTTTCAAAAGTAGCGTCAATGATCATGTTGACATCGTGGGTGTGTGCAGTGCCCAACCAGTCTGGGCTGTTGGATTTGATGATGGCGACTTGTTCTTTGGTGCATGTGCTGATGTACTTGCGCAACCATTCCTCAGCCATGCGAGCACGCTGAGTTGCATCATTGGTGCGCAAACTCATGCCTTTGAAGTGGGCCACCAGGCATCCTGCAGGTTTATCGTCTTGTGCCCAAGCACCCGTGAACGAGATAGAACATACAACGCCAAGTGTGAACAGGTATTTCATGGGTGATCTTTCGCTCAGATGGGTCAAGCTGCAAGCGTTGAGTCAGTTTCCAAGTGAACTTTCTCTCTTGGGCTAATCGTCAGATCGGTAAAGTACTTGAGTCCATGCCTG
>Ga0214923_10001697_pt1 | contig 30807 bp, 25 predicted proteins | sample LL1510_MetaG_FD_177993 | JGI IMG/M metagenome (GOLD analysis project Ga0214923, IMG submission 177993) | Freshwater microbial communities from Lake Lanier, Atlanta, Georgia, United States - LL-1510 | ecosystem: Environmental > Aquatic > Freshwater > Lake | place: USA: Georgia | collected...
CTAAATTTTTGTAATTTTGCTTTTTAATGAAACTGTCTGCCAAACATCTTTTGGGAATTAAGGACCTCACACCCGGCGACATTCAATTACTTTTATCTACTGCTGCTCAATTTAAAGAGGTATTACAGCGACCGGTAAAAAAGGTTCCTTCGCTCCGCGACATTACGGTTGTGAATCTTTTTTACGAAAATTCAACCCGCACCCGTATTTCTTTCGAGCTGGCTGAAAAGAGATTGTCTGCAGATGTGCTGAATTTTACAGCATCTTCTTCATCCGCTGCAAAAGGGGAAACCTTGCTGGATACGGTGAATAATATCCTTAGCATGAAAGTGGATATGGTTGTAATGCGCCACAGTGCATCAGGCGCGCCCCACTTTTTGGCACAACACATACCTGCTGCCATTATCAATGCAGGTGATGGAATCAATGAACATCCCACCCAGGCTTTATTGGATGCCTTGAGTATGCAGGAAAAAATGGGCAAATTGGAAGGACTTAAAGTGGCAATCATTGGAGATATCATGCACAGTAGGGTAGCCCTTAGTAATATGTACCTGCTGCGTAAAATGGGGGCTGAGGTGATGGTGGTGGGTCCACCCACCCTAATACCCACATATTTGGCTGCTGCATTGGATGTGCGGGTAGAATATAATTTGCTCAAAGCCCTTCAATGGTGCGATGTGGCCAATGTGTTACGGATTCAGTTGGAAAGGCAAAATCAACCCCTGTTTTCCTCTTTGCGAGAATACAATCTGGTTTACGGAATCAAACAATCCACCCTGCAAAAATTGTCGAAAGAGATTGTAATCATGCATCCTGGCCCCATCAATCGTGGGGTTGAATTGGATAGTGATGTTGCAGACGGACCTCATTCCATTATTTTGCAACAGGTTGAAAATGGGGTTGCCGTTAGAATGGCGGCATTATATTTATTAGCCGGAAGAGAATCGATTTCCTGATAATTCCGGTATTCTCAGAAAAAATGCTTTATTTCGGGATGTAATCTAATTTGCCGGATATGCAAAGAATCTGCCTGTTCCCCGGAACATTCGATCCCGTTACGTTGGGGCACGTAGATATCATTAACCGGGCCCTTCCCTTATTCGATAAAATATATGTGGGCATTGGTATCAACGCATCCAAAAGTCCCATGTTTACTGCCGAGCAAAGAATGAAATGGGTTGCCGATATCTATGCGAATGAACCCAAAGTGGTGAGTGTAGCGTATGAAGGACTAACCGTACATTATTGTAAGACCATTCATGCGAATTTTATTTTGAGAGGGATTCGCTATGTAAGCGACTTTGAATATGAGAAAACCATAGCGGATGCCAACCGAACCCTCGATCATCATATAGAAACGATCTTCTTAACCGGAGAACCGAAATACACATCCGTAGCATCTACTATTGTGCGTGATATCATACGGAATGGGGGAGATGCATCTCCTTTTTTGCCGGATTTGGTGGCAAAATCTTTGTAAAGTGGTTGGAATATTTTTTAGCAAACTATTTTTTTATTGGGAGCTGACATCTTTATTTAATAATATTTTGACCTCATCATCATATCAATATGAAAATACACATAAGCGGAGGTGGCTTCTAAGGAAATGGAATGTAGAATCTACTTGTATCATTTTTTACATAATATGGAATAACGGGATAGCCTCCAAAAAATTAATGACCATCCCATCAACAGAATCCACGAACTCTTACCTATCAAATCTAAAGAATAGGGAAAATAGTTACGTAACTTAAATGTAGTTCACCGGAGGGATATGATTATTTACTATGCTTTTTGATTTGGAACTCGGAATAGTATTTTTATCTGATGAACCAGGAGACTGGCCATTTGGGTTTTCTAATTAGTGCTCCCACCCCGAATGTAAATAGGAGGTAATAAAACAGTGTTTTTTGTATTAGATAAATCATTTGATCTTATAATATCAAATGTACTATTTAAAATACGCAAATTTCTTTGAAAAAAATAAGTAGATCGAAACTTGAATTCGTTCCCAGGTCTATTTAGCCTAAGGAGGCTTGGTTTTAAATTGGTCAGATCAATTTTTTCTTGAGGACACCCTTCAATATCATTAATAGTTATAAACTGCAAAATATTCATTGAATCTCTTATGATTACTTCTTTAGCCCAATCTTCTTTCCAGTTTTTATTAGTAAGTTCGATAGCTTTTTTAATATTTACTACAAAATGTGGCGGAAAATGTTGTTCGCCAGAAATTGAAATATTATGAATGGTTTTTGCACTATCAAGGGTAAATTGTATAGAAAAATTTGTTTGTAAACAAAAGTCTTCATTACGAAAATTAGCTAACTTAATAAGTGAGTCCCCAAAGTTAAAATCGTTTTTTCCTAAATTAAACTGCTTTTGCCCAGAGACCTTTAATAATCCAAAATGAAACAACAATATTGCTAAAATAACTTGCTTCATCTTTGTATTTATTTGCATGGTGTGCCCGCACCATTTGCTAAAAATTTATTAAATATTTCCTTTGCTTTTTCTCTTGAAATACCATGCTTTGATGCTATATCATCAAAAGCAGCTTTATATTCCGGATCTTTCCAAAGATCTATATCTTCCGCAAGTCCTGATAAAATAAGGCCCCAAGTATCTTCAGGTGAAATATCAGGAAACATTGTTTTTAACTGTTCTGCTACAAGTAGTGAATAGTTATTTAAAATCGTGTAATGATCACTAACTCCCTCTGGTTCAGCCTTTTGTAAATATGCATGTAAGAATTCGTGTAGGAGTATAGCGACAGTTAATTCTTGAGGTGCATTTTTTAATAGATCGCAATTGACGCGAATTTTTATTGGTTGGGTACTAGTTCCGGATCCGGGAATTAATTTTTCTGTTATTGCTGGATATCTACCTTTATAATCATCACTAACAATAACTGTGCTAAAGCTATTTACAAAACCGAGAACATCTCCCATTCCGCCAGTTTTGTCAACAAGATTTTTAACTAAGTTAAAAGCACATTTGATTTTAGTATTTACAATTAAATCTCCCTGAATGTCTACATTCGCGGAACCGCTGCCACCATGACCACCGCAATTAATTCTTGTTATAATGTTTTGATCTGATACCAAATCTAAAAATCGTGTTTGTTCACATGGAGAGGGGTCTGACGAGCAGGTAGTAAATAGATACTCTCTTGTTACACTACCATCAGACCAAAAAGTGTTCAAATAAAAACTAACACAACCATTTGATTTTATATTACCTGATGAAGATGATTTATTTGGCTGAATCATCTTTTTATAAATTGCTTTCCCTTTCGAAAAGCCAACCTCAAATATGAATTTGTTATTCATTCGATATTAGGAAATACTTCCATCTCTTACATTGCTGGAATTATTGAAGTACCCAATTACATTAAGCGCAGCATTATAATAGTTGATGTCCTTTTCAAAATACTCTGTCAAATAACCAAAAAAAATACTTCCTTTTTTTGAATTTATTAAAAAAAGTAATCCCTTGTTTTTCTTTGGAGTGTTTATAGGAATGTAAACAAATTTTTGATTCTCAGATATTGCTTTTATAGATGCATGCTTCCAATCTAACCGCGAGATGACTGAGTCAATATTTCTTTTTTCATCTGTCGTAGAATATTCTTTTTGTGAATCTATCCAGTCGTTGAAAGCAGGCGAAAACAAATATTTATTATCTACACTTTCATCTGTTTCTTTAACTGCTTTGCGACACCCAATAATCAAAGTAGCTGACAGTAAAACAAAGCTTAGTATTATTAAGGATATTTTTTTCATTTCTCTAGGTTGTTGATATCAGAAAAATATATTTTTTATTTATCGAACAATAGTTGTTAAATTTTAAATCTAGAGGAGCTTTCAACGTTAGAAATCTCAATTTTTTCTGTGGCGATAGACTTGAATTATAATTTGGAGAAAAGCCAAGAATGGCGTAATTAATTTTGGTAACATTTTCTTTTCTAAGGTAAGTATATTTATTTTGTTTCAATCATTTTAACGGAATCCTCAAAAAAATATGCTTAATGTCGCAGTTTGATTTTCATTTATTGAACTAATCATCTTGACAGTTAATGATTCAGCTTTCTTATTCAAAGGGAAATACTCGTTACCTGTACTCACGTGTTTTTTCGAAATTTTCCATCTGTTCCATCAACAATGCCTAAAGGTAAATAATTTACACTGCACGTATTTTCATTAACTGTGTAACAACCCCGCTTTACCAATGATTTCCCGAATAGTAGGAAAGCTTTGCTCGAGCAAATGTGGTAGTTCAGTAGCAGAAACCCAACGGATATCGGTAATATCTTCTGAACTTTGAGGAATCAGCGGCTGAGAAGATGTTGCATACATGGAATACCAATAGGTTATTTTTTGGGTAGGCAAATTGGTGAAGGGGTCATGATAATGATGTACGGTTTCTCCAACCGGTTTCAGCAATTGCACTTCAGATAATCCGGTTTCTTCCTCCACTTCCCGCACAGCACAGGTTTCAATTGCTTCCCCCGGATCCCTTTTGCCTTTGGGTAAGTCCCAATATCCTCTCCGGTAAATCATTAGTAAATAACCACGTTCATTCAATACCAATCCTCCGCCGGCTTCGATTATTTGTTGATTATTCATACCCCAAATGTGAATACAATTTCCCATATTCCGATAGCATGCCCATAAAATGCGTGTAATTTTGTGGTATGACGAACGAAAAAGCTGTTGCGGAAAAATTATTGCAAGTTGCTGCTGTTAAATTGAGTCCAACCGAACCCTATACCTGGGCAAGCGGATGGAAAAGCCCCATTTACTGCGATAATCGCCGCATTTTATCCTTCCCCTATGTGCGGGATTTTATCAAGAGTGAACTCTGTAATGTAATTTTTGAGCATTTCCCCTCTGCTGCGGTGTTGGCTGGGGTGGCTACTGCCGGCATTCCCTGGGGAGCTATGGCTGCCGATCAGCTGAAATTGCCCTTTATTTATGTTCGGCCCAAACCCAAGGAACATGGACTGGGTAATCAAATTGAGGGATATTATCAGCCCGGACAGCCAGTATTGGTTATTGAAGACCTCGTATCTACGGGCAAGAGCAGTCTGCAGGTGGTAGATGTTTTACGCAATGCGGGAGTGGAAGTGATTGGTATGGTAAGCATATTTAACTATGGGTTTCCACAGGCGCAGGAGGCATTTGATGAGGCAGGGGTTCCACTTCGTTCACTAACACAGTATGGCACACTTATTGAAACAGCTACAGAGAGCGGTCAAGTTGCCTCGGATCAACTGGCAACTTTGCAACAGTGGCGAGAAAATCCGGCTCAGTGGAATGTGTAAATTCTAGATACTATGATGAATAAATTGGGGGGGGCTCTATTGGTAATGATACTTTTCTTTGGAAAAGCAGCTGCGCAGCAGCCAAAATCGGAGTGGGTTACCATCAAATCGGCTAATCTTCGGTGTTGGGAATGTAAGGTGCGGTTAGAAAAACATCTTACGGTAGTAAATAAGGCCAATATGGAAAGTGGGATAATCCAATGGAAGATTCAATTGTTGCAAGGGGAAATTAAAGTGCAGTTTTGGCCCGACCGTACTTCGGCTGATGATATTCGGGTGGCCATTAATAATGCTGGGTTTGATGCAGACTCATCCCTGGCAACTGAAGATTCGTATAAGTTACTGCCTCCCGTATGTAAAAGGGCAGCGGATGGGGGAGGTCAGAAAAAAGGAGCCCCACCTTGTCATGTGCAACCCTATTAGTAAAATCCGGTTAAGTCGATCTTTTGTTTGGCAGCATAGGTAAAGGGCACGTTGGTAAATATACCGGCTTTCCCTACCCGGGCAACTCCGTTTACGGTAAGTAGCATGTCTCGGTTAAGGAGGATGGAGAATCCGCTGGAGTAAATGGTTTTCATATCCACCTCCAGTTTCGCCGGAATGCGAAAGTCGGAACTGGCGGGAACCAGTATTAGGGTATCCATAACCAGTGTACCTAAGAACTTATTTTCAAGGGATACATCCGCCTTAATACTTTTCAAAGTAACCCGGAAGGGGTTGGGATTGTAGTACTGAATGCGGAGGGAGAGGACAGATTTGGAGAGACCAGCCTTTTCAATTTTCATCTCTTCAACCTGGCGGAACTCAAATTCACGGGGCCCTTTACAAGCAGATAGGAGGGCTACCATCAGCAGGGTGAACAGAAGGAAGCGGGTATGTGATGATGGGAATGTTCGTTGTATCATGCGGGGAAATTATCGGTTAAAGTTAACCGATTCCTTTACTAATAACTTTAGTGAAGGCATTAAAATTTTGAGAAAATTACTGTACTAATATATTTAGTTAAGTTTATTTATTATAAATTATTGATTGATAATTATTTAAATTGTTTAATTCAATTTTAATTAGATAATAAATTGTATTAAAAACCTCGCTTTTTCACCTATTTTTTGGAAAATGCAATACAAACAGAGAAATTTAGATTTATTAACTGATATTCAATACTTTGGAAGTTTTAATTGGATTAAAACTTTATTAAATTCATCACATATCATAATTGAACAATATGAAAACTGGCAAAAGGGTGGATTTCGTAACCGAACCTATATTGCCGGTGCCGCAGGAACCCTGTTATTAACAGTCCCTATCCACGAAGGAAGAGATCAGCACACCCCCATGCATAGCATCCAAATTGCCTATCGGGATAACTGGGTTGAGCAACATATCCGTACCATAGAATCGTGTTACCGCCGGGCACCTTTTTATGAATATTATAGTTATTCTATATATGAAATATTACGCTCCCGCCCCGAAAAATTGATCGATCTGAATGAGATGTTGCTCGTTCAGGTTAGGGATTGGCTGTTTCCCGAAACCTTCATAAGTCGAACAGCCTCCTATCAGCCTCAGGTACCTGAGGGTGTTAAGGATATCCGGGGAAAATTTCAAAAGAAGGATTCCCTTAATCATCCACCAGTTCCCGGATATCGGCAAGTTTTTGAGGAGCGGACCGGTTTTTTGGGAGGTTTGGGCATCATCGATCTGCTTTTTTGCTGTGGACCTAATGCTAAAGCTTTATTAAAAGACAACGAATAACCAGTAGTTTGGCTCTTTATTTGTTGATAATAACAGGGGTTGAATGTAACTTTATGTGCCATAACAATACCATTTATAATTAATTGATAATCAAATTTCCCCTGCTCATGAATCGGTTTCGGTTGCTTTTTTGGGGATTTTGTTTGTTTGGGTTGAGTTTATCCGCAAGTGCACAGGAACTATCCAACAAAGGAAAAGAGTTTTGGCTCACGTATCCGGCGCACATTGATGGTACTTCTTCAGTAATGGGGCTTTATATTACTTCTTCTGTGAATACAACCGGTACAATTGAACTGGCAGGAGGGGCGCCAGTTACTTTTAACGTTCAGGCTAATGTGGTAACCCGCATCTTTCTCAACTCAACCGGCACAGGTACGGTTACCGGGACAAGTCCAATCTATTTTGGCCTAAATACCGCAGTTTATCAAAATCAATCAAATGGCGTACTAAGTAAATCAGGAATCAGAATCGCTTCAAAAGATCCGCTGGTAGTATATGCTCACATCATCCGATCTGCTCGAAGTGCTGCTACGCTTGCCTTACCTACTCAGGTATTAGGTAATGAGTACATTGCCCCATCCATGCCATCAACTGTTACACAGGCGTCCAGCTCTAATGGAACTTTAGGCGGAATAGGTGAAATCAATGTGGTGGCCACCCAGCCAAATACGCAAATTACCGTAATTCCTACGGCTCCGGGTAAAAACGGTGAGCCAGTTGGTCAACCTATTATCGTAAATCTACCTAATGCCGGTGATTGTTATCAGTTTCAAAGTGGGAATTTAGGTGACTTGTCGGGGACTAAAATCAGTTCTGCTCCTGCAGCGGGTTCTTCGGGTTGTAAACCCATCGCAGTTTTTTCTGCATCCACCTGGAGTTCATTCGATTGCTCCGGAGCAAGTGGAGGTGATAACTTATTTCAACAGTTATTTCCAACAAAATCATGGGGTAAAACTTTTGTAACTGCCCCCTTTTACAATCGCAACTACGATATCTTCCGTATTATCCCAAAAACTGCCAATGCAAAAGTAACCATCCAGGAAAACGGTGCTACCATTACCCTGGGGGCTGCGAATTACAATAGTAATGGTAAATTTTACTTTTTTACCTCCGCCAATCCACTGGTCATCAGTTCAGATGAGCCGATTTCAGTCGCTCAATTCATCACATCCCAAACCTGTAAAACCGGATGCATCAGTGGCACAGGAGCCCCAACAAATTGTTTCGCCGACCCGGAAATGGTTATGCTGAGTCCGGTTGAACAAACTCTGCAAGACATCACTTTTTTCTCTGCTCACAAAGATTATGTACCGGCTGGTCAAACCGCTATCGCCCTTCACTATGTAAACATCATAATTAGTAAAAATTTTACCAATACGGTTAAAATAGATGGTAAAGCTCCGGTAGGAACATTTGTGCCTATTCCGGGAAGCAATTATGCCTTTTTACAGGAAGATCTTACTAACTCATCTCAAACCAATCCAATACACCGGGTATTGGCTGATAGTAGTTTTTCTGCTATAGTTTATGGTTATGGAAACGTAGAATCTTATGGTTACAACGGGGGCACGAATGTGTTAGATTTTACTCCTAAACCCACCATTCAAAATCCATTTAACCGAATTGATTCGGCTTTTACCTGTACAAATACTCCATTTACTTTCTCTGTACCATTGAACTATTTGCCTACTTCCTTGCAATGGGATTTTGCGCTGGCACCCCGAATTCTCCCGGCTAATACCATCAACCAACCTACTGGTGGAACTCCCGATAGTACGATTGTTGTAAACGGACAAACCATTCGTTACTATAGCACGGGTATCAGCTATCAATTTAGTCAGCCCAATTCTTCTTCTGTTTTAGATACCATTCGGTTGTATACCACTTCTGCAACACCGGATGGATGTGGAAGTAATACACAAATGGTTTCATTGCCCGTTCGGGTGTATAGTAAACCGGTTGCAAAATTCAGTACACTGAATTCGGGATGTATTTCCGATTCGGTAAAGCTGTTTAGTGAAGCCAGTATTGGTCAGGGACAAATCACTCGTTGGAGATGGAACAAGGGCGTTGGAAGTACAGAAATCAAAAATGATAGTTCTTATTTTGCATTTCGGTATGCTGCGGTAGGGAGCTACCAGGCATCGCTGGATGTAATTTCAGATATCGGATGCATATCAGATGCATTCACTCAAACAATCAGTATATCCAATCGCCCAACCGCCGCATGGGTTGCTGCCTCAGTTGCCTGTGTGAATAGCGTAGTAACTTTTTCAGATATTTCTACTGCAAATTCAGGAACGATTACTACCCGCATTTGGAATCTGGATGATGGGTCGGGTGTATTTACCCGAACTACACAAGATCCTGTGCAAACAACCTATACGAGCTGGGGTAACAAAAAACCAACTTTACAGGTAATCCTTAGTAATGGTTGTGCCAGTGAGGTATTTAGTAGCACCACCCCCTTTATAGTAAATCCAGTTCCCGAACCCGGATTTATTTCACCAGCAATTTGCTTGAATGATGCCAATGCAAAATTTATCGATACTACCCGCATTGCAGATGGTAGTGGAGGATTTAGCTACCAATGGAATTTCAATGCTGCGAATCCGGCAGTGAATCCGGGACCTATTCCGCTTACAAGCACGGCAACACTACCTTCCGTTACATATCAAAAGGCAGATAAATATATTGTTCGTTTACAGGTTACTTCCGCTGCAGGTTGTGCTGCCTCTATTACAAAGACTTTCACTGTAAATGGTACAACACCCAAAGCTGATTTTGAAATATCCAATCTACAGCCTTATTGTAGTGAAAGAACTTTGATATTGAAGGATTTATCAACGGTAAATTTTGGGGAATTAACCCGACTTACTATTCAATGGGATTATTTGCGAAACACAGCCGATCAAACCGATAAATTGTTACCCGCTTTGAAAGACAGTTATCCAAAGGTATTTACAACCGTAAATTCACCTGGGGGAACCAGTTATTTGGTAAAACTAAAAGCATATTCCGGCGGAAATACCTGTGTGGATAGTATTAGTAAAATCATGCAGGTATTTCCTACTCCGGTTGCAGCATTTTCAACTGTAAAAAACAGTTTCTGTTCCGATGAAACCGTTCAATATTTTGATAAGAGTAATGGGATTTCCAGTGCAATTCAACAATGGAATTGGGATTTAGGAAAAGGCAATTCTTCATCATTGCCCAACCCCCAGGTTGTTTATAACGACTCCGGCTTTGCGGTTGTAAAGTTGAATGTGAAAAATGTGGCAGGATGCAGCAGTGACACAGCATTTTTACCAATATTATTGTATCCCTTGCCCGTATTGAAGTTGCCCAAAGAAATCAGAACCCTATCCGGGGCTACAGTTCCGTTGAAAACAGATTATGTGTTTGGCAAGACTCTAAAATATTTATGGACACCGGCTACTTATTTGAATAGCGATACCTCCTCCATTCCTTTGGCTACTGCAGAGGATGATATTACCTATCGACTCACCCTAACTGCCGAAGGTGGATGCTCTGTTTCTGATACGGTATTTCTGCGGGTATTGAAAGGACCGGAGGTTCCGAACGCATTTTCACCCAATGGGGATGGAATTAATGATGTTTGGAAAATAAAGTATCTTGAATATTATTCAGAAGCTACTGTTCAAATTTTTAATAGATATGGACAACCAGTATATTTGAGCACTGGATATAGCGAACCTTGGGATGGCAGATATAGAGGGGAACCACTCCCTGTGGGAACCTATTATTATATCATCAATCCAAAAAATGGGCGGGAGATTATTAAAGGGTCGGTAACGATTATAAGATAACATGAAAGGAAAGTATACAATAATTTGGCTATGCTTCTGTAGCTTCTTCTCGGTAAATCGAATAGAAGCTCAGCAACGCCCTTACTATACCCAATATATACTCAATAACTATATCATCAACCCCGCTGTTGCAGGAATTGAAAATTATTGGGATATAAAAGCCAGTCACCGCATACAATGGGTTGGATTGCCTGATGCACCGGTTACAACTTATTTAACGATGCATGGCCCCTTGCGCAAAAGTGATTATGCCAGCAGCACAGCTACATCCATTCGGCCTAATGGTACAAATCCGAGAGGAGAAGCATATTGGAGAGACTATACTGCCCCCGATCCCCATCATGGTATCGGGTTTACTTTTTTAAATGATCGTACGGGACCTTTAAATCGTTTTGCAGCTTATGGTACCTATGCTTATCATTTGCCATTGAGTACAAGAACAACCTTATCTGCTGGTTTCTCTGCGGGTATCACAAATATGAGTTTAGATGCAACTAAGCTGAATTTCGGTGGTACTCAATTAGATCCGGCTGTGGCTACTTCTGGAGTAATTAACCGGATTAAACCCGATTTGAGTGCCGGGTTATGGTTATATTCTTCTCAATATTTTCTGGGTGTGGCTGTTCAACAAATTATTCCTCAACAAATTGCTTTTTCAGATAATACTGTGTATGTAGAAAATGGGAAGTTGATTCCACATATTTTTATAAGTGCCGGGTATCGTTTACAATTGGGTGAAGATTTTAGCATATTACCCTCAGCAATGCTGCGGTACATAACACCCTTACCACTCGGCTTTGATATCAATGCAAAATTACAATATCAGGATCTATGCTGGTTGGGTACTTCATATCGCTATCAGGATGGGTTTGCTGCAATGGCAGGAATAAATTTAAATCGGAATATCAATATTGGATATTCTTATGATATACAAACTTCTACTTTGAATACTGTAAGTAGAGGAACCCATGAAATTATGATTGGTTTTTTACTGGGTAATCGGTATGGCGACTGGTGTCCGAGAAATCTTTGGTAAGCAACTATTGATTAGCAGTTGAACGTGTTGCCATTCGGGTTGAATCGTTGATGCTAGAACTATATGTCATGATATGATTACCTTCATAATAGGCTTCCACTTGTTCCCGGATATTTGTTAAACATTGAAGTGCGATTCCCGACAAGGGTGCTGAAATGGGGAAACGTAAAAATATGATAAAGGGAGCTTGCAAGTTAATAGTAGAAATATAGGATGCATTTTCAGGATTTTCATTATAGAGTTTTTGTAGTGCCTCCATCCAAATCACGCGATTATGAGGTGAAAGTTTTGCAATTGCATTGGCAGTAAATGCTAAACTAATTGAATCGGGTAACGCTTGCATACTTCGATGCAGTTGTTCGATTTTAGTTAACCCAGCATATGTCTGCTGAGCAACCGTCAAAACCGGCAATACGGGTTTGTTGTGAGTGGGTTCGTTTAATTGCACAGTTGAGGAAAGTGTTTCAGCTTTCTTTAACCGTTTTGGAAATTGAATAGTTGTTAATGAGCTTCTTTTTATTACAGCTGGTTTTGTACCCATCTGTTGCGGCAAGTTGATTACAGCATTTAATCCTCTATCAATAACCATTGAAGCAATTGAAGAAGTGTGCTTGATATTTCCTGCCTTTCGAGTTCCACTCATCCAAATTAATCCCGCCAGCAATACTACTAAACACAAACAGCAACTGAATAGCGGAATATCTTTTTTTTCATGCTCAGGACTTGCCAGTCTTTTGATTCGGTTTAATAACCGGGGCTGATTTCCGGCGAAAGCCAAGGCGGGAATAGACTGATGCGAATAATCTTTTTTTGCAAATACCATCAATGCATTTGCATAGAAATAAACCGGAATTCCCGATTCAATTACCTCATCATCACAAGCTTTTTCTCGCTCTTCCCGCAATTGATTCATCAGAAGTCGTACAAAAGGGTTGTAAAACATAACGATTTCAATGCTGCTGATTAGGCATTCATGCAAAAAATCGTTGCGGCGTATATGAGCCAGTTCGTGTAATACAATCGATTGTACTTCTTCCACTCTAAGGCGATTGAGCGCTGCAACGGGGAAAAAAATGATTGGTTTTAGCCAGCCATAAGTGAGCGGACTTGCGGTATGTAAAGTTGCACGCAAGGTTATCTTACTAAGCACTTGATGCGTAATTCGCATATCATCGATAATCGATTTAGCATCGGCCGGAAGGGGGAGTTGATGTTTTGCTAAAAATTTAAGTTGATATAAAGACTGTAAAAATCGGAAACCTTGATATAAACAACCCAACGAATAGAGCATTGCTATTATTGAATACAATGAAATAGGTAAATTGAAGTTTTCCAATTCAAATGAAACCGCCAGTAGTTGAAGGGTGGGAGGAGAGGGGTTAAATATAAAATAGATAAAATTGGCACCCCATGAAACAAACAAAATACAAATCAGCGTCAATAATAACCAATATGTATTTTTGGCTGGAAGTGGAAACCGGTACTGGAAAAGCAGAAATAGTAGCCAAATTAAAGCAGCCTGCCATACACTGGTAAAAAGAGAGAAAGAGAGAGCTGTTATGATAGTTTCACTTATCATATTATATTTATTGTTGCTTTAATTGCGCAATCAATGCTTCAATTTCGGCTAATTCGTCGGGGTTGGGCTGGTGATTGCCAAGGGCCTGCATTACCAGTTGAGAACTGGATCCGCCAAAAAGATTATGAATCATTTTCCCAACCAGTTGTAGCTGTGTTTCTTTCTTACTGATGTTGGCCTTGTAAACATGCACTTTACTACTATCATTGCGGGTCACTATGCCTTTTTCAAACATAATCTGCATTAATTTCAGCGTGGTAGTATATCCCGAATTTTTATGTTCGCTGAGTGCTTCATGTACTTCCCGCACGCTTGCAGATCCTCTACTCCATAAGATTTGTAAAATGGCCAGTTCGCTTTCGGTTGGTTTGGGTGTTGGAAGTGCGTGCATACATACGATATTGTTCGTAGCAATTTACATCCCCTTTTTTAAATTACTTATATATTTTTTGTTAAGATGTTGTATAAAAAATCCCGAACGCTTTTAGGGTTCGGGATTCCATCTGTTTCGAAATAATTGTATTATTTCTCTTTAAGGGAGAGTTTGATGTTTTGATTCTTAGGAAGTAAATCACTGTATTTGGCCGAGGCGGCTGCATCCAGGGTTTTACCGTTAATGGTTAGTATCCCTTTCTCGAAGCTGATGTCTACATTACCCTCTTTCACGTATCCGTCTTTTTTAAGTTCTTCTATGAGTTGTTTGGTTTGGTCTTTAGCCGCTTCAACTTTCACTTCAACATTCATCTTAGTTGCGGTATCATTTGCCGCAACCTTTGAAGTATCGGTAATTGATAACTCAATTCGTTGTTCAACCTGTTGCTTTTTTCCGATACCAGGATGCATATGAGCAAGGGTTGGGGCGATAACTAAGGATACAATGGACATCAATTTAATCAGGATGTTCATGGAAGGTCCTGATGTATCTTTAAAAGGATCACCAACTGTGTCACCGGTAACGGAAGCTTTATGGGGTTCCGATTTTTTATAGAATATTTCTCCATTGATTTCAACTCCGCTCTCAAATGATTTTTTGGCATTGTCCCAGGCACCACCCGCATTATTTTGAAACATACCCATTAACACTCCGCTCACGGTAGCTCCGGCTAAAAATCCGCCCAAAACTTCAGCTCCAAAAACAAATCCAATAATCAGTGGGGTAATAATTGCGATAGCTCCGGGTAACATCATTTTTTTCAAGGAAGCCTCTGTTGAGATAGCAACGCATTTATCATATTCAGGCTTACCGGTTCCTTCCATAATGCCGGGGATTGTTCTAAACTGGCGGCGAACTTCTTCCACCATCGACATGGCTGCTTCACCCACAGCACGAATTGCCAGGGAGGAAAAGAGATAGGGAATCATGCCACCTACAAATAAACCTGCCAGCACCGGGGCTTTATAGATGTCAATACCTTCAATACCGGCAATTCCTACGAACGCTGCAAAAAGTGCAAGAGCAGTTAATGCAGCAGATGCAATAGCAAAACCCTTACCAGTTGCAGCAGTTGTGTTTCCAACAGCATCCAGTATATCAGTTTTTTCTCTTACTTCTTTGGGTAATTCGCTCATTTCAGCAATACCACCAGCGTTATCGGCAATTGGACCAAAAGCATCTATGGCAAGTTGCATGGCGGTAGTTGCCATCATACCAGCAGCTGCAATGGCTACCCCATACAGGCCAGCACAATAATATGAACCATAAATTCCACCTGCCAAAACTAAAATGGGTAAGAAGGTTGATTCCATTCCAATAGCCAATCCTCCAATGATGTTGGTGGCATGACCAGTTGAGGATTGCTTAATGATACTATTAACCGGGCGCTTACCCATGGCAGTATAATATTCGGTAATGATACTCATTAAAGTACCAACGGCAAGTCCAACAAGAATAGCAGCAAATACCTTACCGGGAGTGAAAGAGAATCCACGAAGGAGCATGGTATCGGGTAATAAGAACATAACCAGAAAATAGCAAGCGATTGCGGTTAAGATAATTGAGCCCCAATTACCCATATTCAAAGCTTTCTGCACACCGGAAGTCCCAATACCTGCTGTATCAGAAATTCGCACAAAGAAAGTAGCAATGATGGAAAAAAGGATCCCAACCCCTGCAATCAACATAGGAAGCAGGATGGGGGATAAGCCACCAAACTGATCCGCCAGTGGTAAAAAATTTGCACCGGTAACTTCTCTTCCGAGAACCATGGTTGCAAGTACGGTAGCAACGTAGCTTCCAAAAAGGTCGGCACCCATTCCTGCAACATCACCCACATTATCACCCACATTATCTGCAATGGTAGCCGGGTTGCGGGGGTCATCTTCCGGAATACCTGCTTCTACTTTACCTACTAAATCGGCGCCCACATCGGCTGCTTTAGTATAAATTCCGCCTCCCACACGGGCAAATAAGGCAATACTTTCAGCACCTAATGAAAATCCAGTGAGTACCTCGATGGTACGCTTCATTTCCTCACTATCTACTGCAGCGCCGGGAGCTAATAACTGGCGAATGATGATAAATAATCCTCCTAACCCTAAAACCGCCAATCCGGCAACGCCCATTCCCATTACCGATCCACCTGTAAACGAAACCTGCAAGGCCTTGCTCAAACTGGTTCTGGCAGCTTGTGCTGTACGCACATTGGCTCTGGTAGCAATCTTCATACCAATGAATCCGGCTAAAGCACTAAATAGCGCACCTATAATGAAGGAGAGGGAAATGCTCCAATGACTATTTGGGTCGGTATATCCCATTAAACCCAACAAAAGGGCTACCAGTAAAACGAAATAGGTAAGAATTCTGTATTCTGCTTTTAAAAATGCCATTGCTCCTTCGGCAATAAACTGACTGATTTCCTTCATCCGGTCGTTTCCGGCGTCCTGAAGGGAAACCCAGTTAAATTTGATCAGGGTATAGAGTAATCCAACAATCCCCATCGCGGGCACGGCATACAGTAAATTCTGAATCATAAAGTTGAAATATAAAATAAGTGTTTTTCTAAAAAGTCTGCAAAAATAAGGGAATTGCTCAAAAAACCTCTGACCAATAACGATTGGGGAAAACCCGGATAGTAAACATTATTCTTCCAATTCGGTGCTATCCGCCAATCCGGTAAATACCGAACTTATTTTCCCTGCTGCCCAGATATTCCGGTTAAAGCGGTTACCAAGAATAATGACCACTGCATGGTCGGTAATCAGGCGCTTAAAAACGGTATTGTTTCCATGCCACCATCCATTATGATATATTACCGGTGGCTCATTTTTTGGAAAATACAGGTGCCAACCTAGTCCATAGTTTTTTACCCCTCGGTTTTCGTTACTATAGGGTTGATATGCCATGTTTTCAAGGGTTGTCAATGATACAAAACTGCCTTTTTGTAATGCTTCATTCCAAATAAGTAAATCGCGAACTGTGCTATATACATTCTTATCTCCATATACCAAATCCATCGATTCCAGGCGAAAGGGCGAATAATTATAGTTATAGGACGGCACGTATCGGTCAATATCACGCTTACTAAATACGAAACTATGCTTCATGCCAAGCGGGGTAAACAGACTGTCTTTCAAATAATCTGGATAGGATTGTCCGGTTACCTTCTCAATTATCATCGCAAGTAAAGCGTAATTGGTATTACAATATTGATAACGCTTATCGGGTGGGGCAGCAACTGGAATTTTGTTTCGAATCATGAAGTCCAGCACATCACGATTGGTTGCCATACCCTGAAACCGGTTCGGGTCTTTGTAATATGTTTTCTTATATACCCATTTTCCCCTTTTATTTTTAACCTTAATTAACCGGGTGATGGTTTCATTCATGAAATACTCGTATTTAGGTAAACCACTGCGGTGGTTAAGTAGCATGAGAACAGAAATGCCGGCATGGGGAAATCCGGGTAGATAATTATTTACGGGATCATTCAATTGAATTTTTCCTTGTTCATATAAACGTAAGATTACGGTTGCCGTAAAAGTTTTGGATATAGAGGCCAGGTGAAAACTGCTTTCTGAATCAACTGGTTGTCGGGTTGCACGATTATAATATCCTTGATAATCTTCAAATAAAATCTCCCCATTTTTGGCAACAAGGATGCCGCCGCTAAATCCTGTTTTCAGTAGCATATTTTGATAAAGAGGAATAATAGCCTGCCGGTAATTTTCTTTAACCGATTCGCTTAACGGATGTTCTGCCCTTGGGCCAATGCTGGTAGGAATAAATTCTTTTCCGGTAGTATCGGTACCTCCATTGCAGGAGAGTAAAATGAAACTGGTTATCGCTATCAACATAAACCGACACATTAGCAATTTTTATAAATATTCGCAAAGATAATAACTGCTAATGGCTAAAGATTATGGGTGGATAACTATGTAATAAATCGTTTTGAATTTAGCAATACATTTGTAAGCATGATAAAGCAGGCACTCACCAGTTATCCTAAAGAGAGAATTCAAATTTTGTTTCTCGAAAACATCAGTGATAAAGCTGTACAAGTATTTAAGCAAAACGGATATGTAAATGTTAGAAAGATTTCCGGGGCATTAAGTGAGGAAGATTTAATAAAAGAATTGAAGGATGTTCATTTATTGGGCATTCGTTCTAAAACGACCATAACTAAAAAAGTATTGGCTGCTGCTCCCAAGTTACAGGCAATTGGGTGTTTTTGTATAGGGGTAAATCAAGTTGATTTGGCTGCAGCCACCGATGCTGGTGTGGTAGTATTCAATGCCCCCTATAGTAATACCCGCAGTGTTGCCGAATTGGTAATTGGGGCAGCAATCATGTTGATAAGGAGGATACCCGATAAAAATGCAGCAGCTCATGCAGGAATTTGGAAAAAGGAAGCCAGGGGGAGTTTTGAACTCAGGGGAAAAACAATCGGGATTATTGGTTATGGGAATATAGGTTCTCAGGTGAGTGTACTGGCGGAAGCATTGGGTATGAAGGTGCTGTATTATGACATAGAAACCCGATTGCCAATGGGAAACGCATTAGCAGCAAGAAGTTTAAAAGAATTGGTAGCTCATTCAGATATCATTACCCTGCATATTCCCGATACCCCTCTCACAAAAAACCTTATCAATCGAAACGTACTAAAATATGCAAAACAAAGAGCCATTCTTATCAATTATGCACGCGGGGAAGTAGTAGACCTGGAAGCACTTGCAGTTGCAATGGCGCAGGAAGTTATTTCAGGCGCTGCAATTGATGTATTTCCTGTAGAACCCGAAAAAAATGGAGATCATTTTGAATGTGCTTTGCAGGGCTTACCTAATGTGCTGCTTACTCCTCATATTGGAGGTAGCACTGAGGAAGCACAAGAAAATATCGGTACAGATGTAAGTAGTAAAATGTTTCAATTTTTAGAAAGAGGCATTACCTATGGTTCACATAGTGTTCCTGCAATCAGTTTACCCCCGGTAGAAAATGCCCATCGGATTTTACATATTCATAAAAATGTGCCTGGTGTATTGAGTGCAATTAACTCAGCATTGTCGGCTAATAATATCAATATTGTTGGACAATACCTCTCCACAAATTCCCGTATCGGTTATGTTGTATTAGATGTAGATAAAAAGCTGTCGCAGAAAGCTCAAACGTTGCTCAAGGAAGTTAAGCATACTATCAAAGTTCGGGTTCTTTACTAATGTATATCTGTTTGATATTCAATATTTTATTTTGATATTTCCCTGTAATCCTTTAAATAAGCTATCTTTGCAAAGTAATAGTAAACAATATGGAAACGATTACACAAGCCCCCGTAAGTTTCACGCCAGGTGCAATAGCTGAAATTAAAAGACTGATGCAGGAACCTGATTTTCCTACTGACGCAAAATTGAGAGTCGGAGTAAAAGGCGGAGGATGCAGCGGAATGACCTATGTGTTGGATTTTGAAAAGGATCAACCGGAAGATGCTCACTTTGAATTAGATGGAATTCCCTGTATCATAAATAAAAGTCATGAACTTTATTTATACGGAATGGAAATCGACTGGAAGGGCGGACTAAATAGTAGAGGATTTACATTCAGTAATCCCAATGCATCCAAGACTTGCGGTTGTGGAACTTCATTCTCTGTATAAGTTATAGAAAATGTAAAAGGTATTTCAATAAAAGTGTACTTGTAAGTGTTACTTTTTTTACATTCTTTTATTAAAGTACTTTGTAAACTATAACTATATTTGTAAATATGTTAAGGAAATTCCTCTTCTTAATTATTACATGCATTGCTTTCCAGCAATTGATTACTTCTGCTAAATTTTCGGCTTTCACGTCTATTTGCAATAATGAGATTGTAGGAGTATTTCAATCTCCTTCCATTCATGAATCATATCCTCTATTAACCGATCTATATTGGGAAGAAGATGAACTTGATCGTTTCAATTGGGAGAAAAAAACGGTAAGAACAGAATCAAATCTACAGCAAAACTTTTCTTTATCCATATGTGCTGATGGATTACCAAATGCGCAGATATCTTCACTGTCAGCTATTCTCCCTATACCAATTTACTTATATAATTCGAATCTTAGAATTTAGTTGGTTTATTTTTCCTGTGTGATGCTGATGCATTCACTTTTCTTGTTGACTATTTTTTTCAATAATTAATTATAGAAATGACAATCTTACAAAGATGTATTTTAATTGGAGTATTTACCGGAATGATAGCCTGTAAATCAAAAAAAGAAAACCATGTTGAAGTTGGTAAGTTTCAAATTACCAGTGCCTTACAGGCAGATACCTCAGTAAATAAAGAATATGTTGCCGAAATTCAGTCTGTTCAAAACGTTGAAATTCGAGCCAAAGTAAAAGGGTATATTGAATCAATTCATGCCGATGAAGGACAGCGGGTTTCATCCGGACAACTATTATTTACCATTCGGCCGATTGAATATGAAGCTGCGCTGCTTAAAGCAAAGGCAGAAGTTAAAAAATGTGAGCTGGAAGTTCAGAATGTAAAAATATTAGCTGAAAAAAATATCGTTTCAAAAACTGAATTATCACTTGCACTCGCAAAACTTGATCAGGCAAAATCGGAAGAAACGCTGGCTGAATTATATGTAACCTATACAAAAATCAGGGCACCCTTTGAAGGTATAATAGATCGCCTGAAATTTAAGCAGGGAAGTTTGATAGATGAGGGAACATTACTCACCTCCATTTCAAACAATCGGGATGTATATGCCTACTTTAATGTGTCGGAAGTAGAATACCTTGATTTCAAAAGCCGAAATACAAATAACAACAAAATGACAGCTGGATTGATTTTGGCAAATAATCAGCCGCATCAGTATAAAGGACAAGTAGAAACAATTGAAAGTGAATTCGATAAGAATACCGGAAGTATTGCCTTTCGTGCAAAATTTCCCAATCCGGGATATTTATTAAAACATGGTGAAACCGGGAAAGTGCAATTAAAAGTTCAATTAAAAGATGCCTTATTGATTCCTCAAAAAGCAACTTTTGAATTGCAGGACAAGATTTATGTGTATGTAGTGGATGAAAAAAATATAGTTCATACAAGACAAATTTCAATTAAACAAAAGCTCAATAATATTTATGTGGTTGAAGATGGACTTACTGTAAATGATAAGTTTATTTTGGAAGGCATACAAAGTGCCAAAGACGATGCAGCAATTGAAACCACCTGGGTAGAACCACGTAAGGCTTTATCCTTAAAATAATTGAAAAAAGATGATTAAAAAGTTAATCAACCGGCCGGTTTTATCCATAGTAATTTCTTTAATTATTTTGCTCTTGGGTGCATTATCGCTTTTGCAATTACCGGTTACACAGTTCCCATCTATATCACCCCCCAAAGTAAATATTGTTGCCGAATATCCTGGTGCCAATGCCGAATTAATGATCAAGGCGGTAGTAATTCCGCTGGAAAGGGCTTTGAATGGAGTACCTGGCGTAAAATACATTGCATCCGATGCCGGAAATGATGGAACCTGTTTAATTACCGTTGTATTTAAATTAGGTACCGACCCCAATATTGCTTCTGTAAATGTTCAGAACCGAGTGGCAGCTGTAAATAACAAACTTCCTCCCTTGGTTATAAAAGAAGGAATTAAAATTTCAAGAGAAGAGTCGAATATGTTGATGTATGTGAACTTGTTTAGTAAAGACACCAGTCTCGACGTAAACTTCCTCTTCAATTTTGCCGATATCAATTTGCTTACTGAATTAAAAAAAGTAGATGGGGTAGGTTTTGCAGATATTTTGGGAAACCGAGAATACGCCATGCGGGTTTGGTTAAAACCCGATCGGATGATGGCATATAAAATTTCTGCTGATGAAATATTAAAAGCTATCGATGAGCAGAATTTAGAAGCAGCTCCCGGAAAAACGGGGGAAAGTTCAGGAAAACAGGCACAAACCTTTCAGTATGTATTAAAATATCCCGGTCGCTTTAATACCAAAGAAGGCTATGAGAACATTGTAATACGTGCATCGGAAGATGGTCAGATATTAAGAATCAAAGACGTAGCAGATGTAGAATTCGGAAGTTCTTACTACGATTTGTACTCAAAAATGAATGGTCGACCTTCCGCAGCTATTATGATTAAACAATCGTATGGAAGTAATGCTACCGAGGTAATTAAAAGTATCAAAGCCCGTTTGGCAGAAATTAAAGAGAGTTCCTTTCCAAAAGGAATGGAATATGAATTGAGTTACGACGTATCAAAATTCTTGGATGCCTCTATTGAGAAAGTTTTGCATACTTTATTTGAGGCTTTTATTTTGGTTGGAATTGTGGTATTTATATTTCTGGGCGATTTTCGTTCTACACTCATTCCTGCAATTGCCGTTCCGATTTCACTGATTGGAACTTTTCTTTTCATGCAATTTTTTGGCATCACACTCAACCTGATTACGCTGTTTGCCTTAGTGTTGGCAATTGGTATTGTGGTTGATGATGCGGTGGTTGTGGTAGAAGCGGTACACGCTAAAATGGAGGAATACAATCTGGATCCAAAAACGGCTACCGAATCGGCCATGAGTGAAATTAGTGGGGCGATTATTGCTATTACATTGGTGATGGCTTCTGTATTTATTCCCGCTGCATTTATGAGTGGTCCGGTTGGAATTTTTTATAGGCAGTTCTCTGTTACGATGGCCACCTCCATTATTTTGTCGGGTGTTATCGCTTTAACTTTAACTCCCTCTTTATGTGCGTTGATGTTAAAAAATACCCATGGCAAACCCAAGAAAAATACGCCCATCAACCGTTTCATTGCCTGGTTTAATCAGTGGTTTAAAAATACACAGGGTAGATATAAAAATCTGGTAACAGCTATTGTAAGCAGAAGAGTAATTACAGCAATCGTTTTATTATTATTCTGTGGCGGAACCTGGTTCATGAGTACAAAGGTTCCTACCGGCTTTATTCCGAATGAAGATCAGGGTGTGTTTTATGGTTTGATATCAACCCCTCCCGGATCTACATTGGAGAGAACCGATGCTGTTTTGAAGCAGATTCAGCAAATTGCCAATGGAATGGAAGATGTACAATCGGTTTCAACAACTGCCGGTTTTGAAATTTTAACTGAAGGTACTGGAGCGAACTCTGGTACAGCACTCATCAATTTAAAGGATTGGAAAGACCGAAAGCACTCTGTAACGGAAGTGATGGCTGAATTGGAAGAGAAAACCAAAGATATTAAGGGTGCCAATATCGAATTCTTTCCACCTCCTGCTGTACCCGGTTATGGAGCAGCGGGTGGATTTGAATTGCGGTTATTGGATAAGGCGGGCAGCGGTGATTATAAAAAAATGGAAACAGTAAATCGGCAATTTGTAGAAGACCTAGGTAAAAGGAAGGAGTTGAGTTCTGTATTTGGATTCTATAATGCCAGTTTCCCTCAATATGTATTAAATATTGATAACGACCGTGCTCAGCAAAAGGGGGTTACTATTGATAATGCCATGAGTGATTTATCTACTTTAATTGGTAGTAATTATTCCACCAACTTTATAAAGTTCGACAGACAATATAAGGTAATGGTGCAGGCATTACCTCAATACAGAACCAAACCGGAAGATATTTTAAAGTTATATGTTAAAAATGATCGGGGAGAAATGGTTCCCTATTCATCTTTCATGACTATGCAGAAGGTGTATGGTTTGGATGAAATTACGCGGCATAATATGTTTAATGCTTCTGAGTTGAGTGGCTCACCTGCAGATGGCTATAGTAGTGGGGAGGCAATAGAAGCTATTAAAGAAGTTGCAAAAGAAAAATTACCTAGAGGGTTTGGTATCGATTGGGCAGGTATTTCAATTGATGAAGTAGCAAAAGGAAATCAAACACTCTATATTTTTATTATCTCACTTGTGTTCGTGTACCTTGTATTATCGGCTCAGTATGATAGTTTCATTTTACCTCTACCGGTAATTCTTTCACTGCCAACCGGAATATTTGGTGCGTTTTTTATGTTGTATTTGCTCGGCTTGGAAAACAATATTTACGCTCAAATTGCAATGGTAATGTTGGTGGGAATACTGGGAAAAAATGCTGTACTGATTATTGAGTTTGCTGTTCAAAGGCAAAAACTGGGCGCTACAAAACTTCAAGCAACGATAGAAGGAGCTGCAGCAAGGTTACGTCCTATTTTAATGACATCATTTGCCTTTATTGCCGGACTAATCCCATTGGTATTGGATTCAGGACCCGGGGCTATTGGTAATAGAACCATAGGATCTGCAACAGCCGGTGGAATGTTGTTTGGAACCCTGTTTGGTGTTGTGGTGATTCCAGGATTATATTATTTATTTGCCAGAGTACCGAAACACACTTTGAAAGAAGAAATTGTTCATATTATTAAAGAAATTGAAAATGAATAAATCCATTTCATTTCCGTTGGTTGGCTCAATTGCCTTAATGGTAATGGGGATGTTAAGTTGCAAAGCTCCGGCTATTTTGCAAACCCCTGCCGAAAAGCCGATGCCAGCGACTTTCACATCCGGAAAAGATACTTTGAATATTGCTACCATGCGGTGGAACACATTCTTCACCGATCCCACTTTAATTTCGCTAATAGATACCGCTTTAGCTAATAATTTCGATTTAAAAATAACCTTGCAGGATATTGAAATTGCCAAAAATGGTATCCGCATGGCGCAAAGTAAATTGTTGCCAATGGTATCTGCAGGCGTTGGTGTTGGTGTTGAAAAAGTAGGCCGCTATACCTCTCAGGGAGCTGGTGATGCCTCTGCCGACATCACACCAGGTAAAGGCGTTCCTGAGATTTTACCTAGTCAATTACTGGGATTTCAAGCCAGCTGGGAAATGGATATTTGGGGTAAATTGAAAACTGCTAAAAAAGCTGCACTAACCCGTTACCTAAGTTCTCAGGAAGCAAAAAATTGGGTAACCACCAATCTGGTTGCTGAAATTGCCAATAATTATTACGAATTACTTGCATCTTTGAATCAGTTGGAAATTATTCGTCAGGCCATACAGCTACAGCAAAAAGAACTGGATGTGGTTAAAATTCAACGCCAGGCAGCTGCGGTAACAGAACTTGCTGTTAAACAATTTGAAGCCCAATTGCTGAATGCAAAAGCCTTGGAGTATAATGAATTGCAGCAAATCCTGGTTTTTGAGAATAATATCAACTTATTAATAGGAAAATATCCCGGAGCCAGCAGATGGGAAGCTTCTCGGTTTATGCAGCCACTTCCCATAACTATTCAGGCAGGGTTACCCGCTCAATTACTGGAAAATCGACCCGATATCAGAAAAGCTGAACTCGATGTAATGGCGACAAAATTTGATGTGCAGGTTGCCAGAGCTGAGTTCTTTCCCTCACTAAATTTAGGTGCATCGCTTGGTTACAATGCTTTTTCACCAAAGTATTTGTTGCATACTCCCGAATCTATCTTTTTCTCACTGGCGGGTGAATTGGTTGGGCCATTAATTAATAAAAATGCCATTATAGCAGAATTTAATACGGCTAATGCCGCTCAAATTCAGGCAGTATATAATTATCAGAAAACTGTATTGAATGGATTTTTAGAAGTTACGAATCAAATGGGGGCAATTCAAAATATGCAGCAGGCGTATCAATTGAAAACAAAAGAAGTGGAAACCCTGGCCAGTTCTATTGAAATCGCCAGCGATCTTTTTAAAGCTTCTCGCGCCAATTATCTGGAAGTTTTGGTGGCACAGAGAGACGCACTGGAAACCAGACTAGAGTGGGTAGAAGCTAAAAAAATGCAATGGAATGCGCTTACCAATTTATTCAAGGCTTGTGGGGGTGGATGGAGATAAAAATGTAGGTATGAATTAACAACCGGAGCTGAATCATAGTGAACATAAATAAGCCTGCTAATTTTTAGCAGGCTTATTTATAAAGTTTATTTATTGTTCGATGATATTATTTCTTCTTTTTAGTTTGCTCATCTAATTTTCCTAAAGGACGATCTTTAGCAAAATCTACCAGAATAGGAGCGGCTACAAAGATGGATGAATAAGTACCGGTGATTACTCCGATTAACATAGCGAAGGAGAATCCACGAGTTACTTCCCCACCAAATATGAACAGGATCAGAATGGTAAGGAATACCGTTAAGGAAGTCATCACTGTTCTGCTCAATGTTTCATTGATGGCTTTATTAATGATGGTGGCATTGTCTACCCCTTTCATCAGCTTGCTATCTTCCCGGATACGGTCGTATACAATTACGGTATCGTTCATAGAGAAACCGATAACCGTTAATACGGCAGCAATAAAGTGCTGATCGATTTCAAGCGGGAATGGTACAATTTTTCTGCAGAAGCTAAATACTATTAAAGTTACAAATACGTCGTGCAATAAGGCAAAAATAGTACCCAATGAATATCTCCAGTCGCGGAAACGAATGAAGATGTATAAGCAAATGATGATGATTCCAAAAATAACCGCCTTTGTTGCGCCAGACTTTAAATCATCAGAAATAGTGGGTAATACTTTTTGCGAACCTAATTTGTAGTTTCTTTCAAACTCACTGAAACTAACAGTCGCTGGCAAATGCGGTTTCAGTCCATTATATAATTTTTGTTCAACCAGCGAATCAATATTATCACCTGACTGGCGAATCATGTAGGAGGTGGTGATGTTTAGCTGATTTTTAGCATCTACTGTTTTAATAATAACCGGCTCCTTGAATTCGTTTTTCAACTCATTTCTAATCTGGTCTTCATTTACAGCTTTATCGAAGCGAACGGTATAACTTCTACCACCCGAAAATTCAACACCTTCATCAAAGGAATTGCTACGGAAAAGGGTGCTAATTCCTAATCCAAAAATAATTACAGAGAGAACATAAGCATATTTGCGGTATTCGATGAACTTAATAGCAGCATGCTGGAAAATACGCTTGGAAATACCCGTAAAGTACTCAAAATGTCTATTCCGGTTGGTGTACATGTCGGTAATTAATCTGGAAACCAGAATACCACAGAATAAAGAAAGTATAATACCGATAATTTGCGTGGTTGCGAATCCTAATACAGGGCCTAATCCAAAATAGGCCAGGATAATCGCAGTAAGCAAAGTAGTTACGTGAGCATCCAAAACAGGTGCAAGTGACCTTCTGTAACCATCTGTAACCGCGTTCGCATAGCTCTTTCCACGGGTAAGTTCTTCTTTAATTCTTTCAAAAATAATTACGTTGGTATCTACTGCTAACCCTACTGTTAATACCAGACCGGCAATACCGGGCGCAGTGAGCGTAAAGCCCAATGAGCTTAATATTCCCACTGTAAATAATAGGTTTAATATCAAGGCAATGTTTGCCACCCATCCAGCAGAATTGAAATATAACAACATTAAAGCAAATATTACCAGGAAGGAAACCAGAAATGATAATCCTCCACCTATAATAGTTTCTCTACCCAATGTAGGCCCTACTTGTTGTTCCTGAACAATTTTAGCAGGGGCAGGTAACTTTCCGCTTTCCAGTATTTCAGAAAGGTCTTTAGCTTCTTTTAAAGTGTAGTTTCCTGTAATCTGAGAACTTCCGGTTGTAATGGGGTCGTTTACATTCGGAGCAGAATACACGAAATTATCCAGAACAATGGCAATAGGTTTTCCAACATTCCGGGTGGTCATTTTTGCCCAGATATTGGTACCAATTTTATCCATAGTCATTTTAATAGCAATTTTCCCCTTATCATCGTAATCCTGAGCTGCATTGCTAATATGGTCTCCTTCTAACTCTGCTTGACCATTTTCTAATGTTTTAATTGCATATAAGGTAAGAATGTCAGCCGCTTTTGGATCAGTAGATTGCAATTCCATTTTACCATACATGAATACCAGGTTGGATGGGAATTTAGATTTTACAATATCCAATTCAAGGTAATCATTCAGGCTGGCAGTATCTTTTGCATTGATGTAGCCGATAGCAGACGGGAAAATGGGTTTACCATTGCTACCCTGAAAGGGCTGTGCAACTTGCAATAAACGGAAAATAGGGTTCTCTACCGTAGCTTTTTTGGCAGTATCGGATTTTGAACTTGTTGATCCCGCTATGTTGGAAATTGCAGAAATAGTTGCTGTTTTGCTGGTATCTTTTGCTGCGTTTGCATCAGCCTTGGTAGTATTTTTTGTAGTATCTTTTTTATTTACGGCAAGCGTTGTGTCTGTTTTACCGGCACCATTTACATAATCCTGAGCAGCTTTATCCGCAGCCATTAAGGCATTTTGAATATCTCTGCTTTCCAGTGTATAGGTTTCAAAAAATTGAAGATTTGCTGTAGATTGAAGATAAGATCGAACGCGTTCCTTGTCATTCACACCCGCTAATTCAATATTGATAATACCCTTAGCAGGATCAGGATTGATATTGGGAGATGCTACCCCAAACCGGTCGATACGGGTACGAAGGATGCGATACGTGTTGTTAAATGCTGCGGTTGCTTGTTCATTTAGGTAAGCAGTAACAGCAGCATCATTAGCATCAAATTTTACTTTGCCATTACTTCTTGCAGCAAAATAAGGGGCCAATTTTCCAGTAGGGTTGATTTTTTTGAATTCTTCTCCGAATAAGGTAATCAAATCAGCTCCACCATTGGCTTTTCTGGCAACTGCTTGCTGTAATGCCTTATTGAAAACCGGATCTTTCGTGAAATTGGCAAGGGATTTCAACAAACCATCTAATCCAACCTCCATCGTAACGCTCATACCGCCTTGTAAGTCCAAACCAAGCATCAGTTCTTTTTCTTTGGCACTACGGTAGGTAGTTAGACCAAAAGCCAGTTTGGTGTCTTTTGTGCTATCCAGTAATCTGCGTAAACGCTCTTTTTTTAAGTCGTTTAAACTGTCATTGTATTTTGCCTGGGCTTCCTTATCATTGGGATAAGCTACAGTTGCTGCCGGAAATTGTTTTAACCAGGCAGTCGCTTTTTTGTCCATTGCTGATTCATGATTTCTTACAAACCAGGTAAATGACAATTGATAAACGCAAATAATAATCAGGAAAATGGCAAAAATCTTCACTAAACCTTTCAGTTGCATACGGTAACGGTTTTCAAATTTAGAGCCGCAAAGATAGGGGAATGATACCTAAAATGACCATCCGAACCACCTCAAAAACCCTTTATTTTACCCCATTTTTGTATTTAGAAAGTCAAATTTTAGGGATAAAGGGGGCAAAGCGGGTATTATTTTACATCCAGCAGGCTAATCTCAAAAAATAAAGGGCTGTTGCCTGGAATTACAGGTGGGTAACCGTTGCAACTATATCCCAGCGCGGATGGGATTATCAATTTGATTTTACCACCCTTTTTGAGAAGGGGAATGCCGATTTTCCAGCCATCGATTAATTGAGTCAAACTGCTCGTAAATGGGGTAGTAGATGAATCGAATGTGCTACCGCTTAATAACTTACCTACATATTGAACTGTAACGGTTGAGCTGGCTGTAGGTATAGGTGTTCCGGTACCGGCATCCATAATTTGATATAAAAGACCGCTACTATGTTCAGTGTAACTGATGCCTTTACTATTGCAATAGGTTATCATAGAAGGCTTTTCGCTTTCCACAGTTGCTGGAGTACATCCGCTGGACTGGGTTTTTCCGCATCCCGATAGGATAATTATAAAAATAAGTGAAAGGTAAAATAACTTCATTTGGGATTGTTTATGGGGTAAGACTATTATCTAAGTCATTGGGCTGCATCGGGATTTGCATTTTTCTCTTTTTTTTGGCAAGTAGTTCCCGATAATACTGATCGTTTTTATCCCAGCGAAATGAACGATAGAAATAGCCCATGAAAACAGACACGATTAAAATGATGATCAACAGCAGACCGGCACTCAATCGGGAATTGGCTACCATCGTAGCACGTATGGCCCAACCCGAAAAAATGGAAATTACAGTGGCAACACCAAATACCAGTCCGAAAGAAAATCCAATCAGTAAAGGACGAAGACTATTTTTTTCAGATTCGCCGTTTTTTGACCAATATGCTATAAAATCCTCCTCTGTTTTCGATAACATGTTGCAAAAGTAGTTATTGTTGAAGATTTACCTGTAATTGTTTACAACTTGAAACTAAATTATCATAATGGGGTATCTTTATTAAAATCAATTGATCATCATGAATAAGCAACTACCCCAATTAATCGTGCTGCTATTCTCCCTTACATTATACGTGCATCTATATTCAGTAGTATCTCATATGACTGCGATACGGGTAATTACTAAGTGTTTATTACTACCATTATTAATTATTTACCTGATTGTATCCACATCTGATACAAGTGCCATAAAAAAAACGGCTTTGCTTGCCTTATTTTTTTCATGGTTGGGAGATGTTTTACTTATCGGGGATGGGACACTTTTTTTTCTGGCTGGCATGCTTGCATTTATGCTAACACATATAATAAATGGGATGCTGTTAATTAAATTACAACCTTTTCGCTTCAAGGGTAGCAGTTGGGTGGGTATATTATTGGCCGCTGGTGCTATCGGATTAATTTATTATTGGCTACACGATTATCTGGGAACCTTTTTAGTTCCCATTGTGATTTATATGGTTTTGATTGCCGCTGTTTGGGTTTGTACCTTTAATTTAAGTAACCATGTTAACTATAGATGGATCGCTTTTTATTTTTTTATTCCGGGTATGTTTTTCTTTGTTTTATCGGATGCTTTACTGGCATTGAATAAATTTTTATTTCATTTTCCGGAACGCTGGGATGTTTGGGTGATGCTAACCTATGCCAGTGCGCAATTATTCTTAACGTTGGGATATAAAAAAGTAATTGTAGTTCAATCGGAA
>Ga0214923_10001698_pt1 | contig 30806 bp, 28 predicted proteins | sample LL1510_MetaG_FD_177993 | JGI IMG/M metagenome (GOLD analysis project Ga0214923, IMG submission 177993) | Freshwater microbial communities from Lake Lanier, Atlanta, Georgia, United States - LL-1510 | ecosystem: Environmental > Aquatic > Freshwater > Lake | place: USA: Georgia | collected...
CCCTTGTATACCTTGCCGACACCAGTTCTCTCAGCATTTACCGGAACAATGGAGGGAAGTGTGGGTGCATTGAGTGGCTATACCGTTAGCTCCTCTGAATTGAGTAATGGAATTAATGGGGTGGTCACTGCTAATTGGAGTGGCCCCGGTAACACTCTTGGAAGTTTTTTTGGAACAACTAACGGTCTGACAATGACGATTACAGGATTAACACAATCAGGCTGCACAGTTTCGAATGTTTCAGGAAGTTTAACGGCTGATAAAGTTGCGAGTGGGGCCAAATTGACAGGTACCATATCTGCAACACTTGCCGGCGGAGCAACTTGCACCCCGCTCGTAAATGCACCTGTTAATCTAGTTAAAAAATAATAGTTAAAATAATTTATGAATGGTACTAATACACAGTCATGTGTCCATTCTGTGAAATTTCGAAAAAAAATCTCTTAGCTGAAAATTTATTAGCTCTTGCAATTCTAGATAGCTTTCCAGTAACTACGGGCCACACTCTTGTGATTCCAAAACGCCACGCGACAGATTACTTTGATCTAACTGTGGAAGAAGTGCAATCCTGTCACGAGCTTCTATGCGTTACAAAACAACAAATAATATCCAATGACCGTTCGGTAGAAGGTTTTAATATTGGATTGAACGCGGGTGAAGTTGCGGGTCAAACTATATTCCATTGCCATTTCCATTTGATTCCCAGGCGAAGAGGAGATGTTCCCGACCCCAGAGGCGGAGTAAGACACGTCATACCAGGTAAAGGAACCTACTGAACTTCCAACTGCATCAACTGCAGAGCAACGCTTCACTCTGTTACCCTCTCTCATAGAACAAAAACCTATTGAACTGTCATTTGCCTCCATGAGATAATTTTTCATTAATTTTTTAAAAGGAGAAAATTTATGCGTCAAATCGCTTTATTTGTGTTTCCCATATTGATAGCTTCCCAATCACTGTTCGCCGAGTCCCTAAAAGACAAAAAGTGGATGTCCTATGAAGATGGGCACCTGAAAGAGGAAGTTGATTCCACAGACTCCCGTTGCGGAATTAAACTTAAGGCATCTATTGATTGGGGTTCGTTCGTGAAAAACAAACCAGCAACTGAGGGGTTCAGTGTTTCTGGCTACTGTTCCCATGGGTTAGAGGCTCTCAGATTATTGTGCGATGACGAGGCTTCAAAATCTGAAGTCGCTAAAAAAGTAAAAGCCTACAAATGTGAGTTTGGCGGTAAAGGTAAACGTGCTGCCAAGTTCTCTGGCGGAACGATTACGACTACAGTAGATTTTGAAGCTGCAAACGGTGCAGATTTCTTCAAAGCAAAATTAGAAGAGCTATTGTAAGAGCCGTTAAATTATTAATTACATTTCTTCGGGGACAAGATTTAAGCTGACTTAACTTCTTGTCCCTTTTTTTTTGGGGGTTTTTAGCTTTTTGGTGGTTAAAAATATTTAAAATAAAGAGTTGTATTTTTTCTAAAGTTTTTCCTCTAGGAGTGCCGCGACTTCAGCAGCTAGAGAGGTTGGGTCTTTTTGAAAGCCTACGATTAAGCCACCCTTTGAGAAGGATACTCCGGATTTTCCACCGGGCTCGCAAATAAAATGTTTTAGTCCCGTTTTTAAAGCAGATTTTCCTGTTTCATCGACACACAAGCTTGTAGCTCCAGAAATAGCATCTGCACAGAAAGCTCCCACATCGTGACTTGAAGTTACCGATTTGTCTGCGCCTTGTTTTATTTGGCTTGAAAGTTCATAGCCGCATTTTTGTTTGAAGTCTTGAATGGCATCATTCAATTTGGCAGCGTCCCCTTCTGTTTTTCCTAGCCGCTTAAAATAAACCTTATTCGAAATAGCTTTGCTATCAACTTTATCCGCACGTTTTGGGTCGAAAAAGACTTGTTGAGGTGTGCTACCAGGAACTAAGACACTCATCCACTCACCAGGTTTTTGAGTTAAGATAAGTTTTCGCTTCCCTAATACCAACTTAAAATAAAGGTGTTCAAAGCGATTGGAAGTGTCGATGCTAAGCTCCATGGGAGCCTCATCCAAAGCAGTTCTTGTCCCGGATATCTCAGCGACAAACTTATTATTTAAGTGCGAAGGGGCGATTTTCAGAACAATACCAGAGCCATTTGAGAAGTACTGGGATTCTCCCCGAGCGACTTCGCCGGCTAAATTGCCCAAACTAAACACTAATGCAAAAGTGAAAATTTTATAATATGTCATTTGAGTTCCTTAAGTGTATTTATTTAAATGGCTCGCAACGCTTGACGAGTAGGCCTTTCAAGACATTATTTTTTCTTAGGATGGGGCAAGCCCTCTTCAATAAAAGATCATTTTTTTCGCCTAACATATTTCGGAGTTCTTCAGCCATTTGAGGGTAACATTGATTTGCTAAAAAAACCCCAGCTTTACCGTCCTTCTCATCCCCTGAGCGCAAAGCACGAAGCCCAGCCCCAACCACACCTGATTTTTCACAACCTGCTTTAGTCCCAAGTTTTTCAACCATCATTTGATAAACTCTCGCTGAGCCAGCATGGTCGAACTCAGCTACATAGTTGGCTGCTTTTTCTAAATCTTCTAAGTTGTCCTTGTTTTTTTGGGCAAAATCATAGGCATCTTCAAGACACTCTTTGAGTGCTGCATCAGAAACCCAATGCTTACATTGGGCTATTGTAGTGAAGTTGCCGGCGTAGACTACTGTTGATAAAAATAGAACCGCAGATAAAAGAGTTGTGATTTGAGAAGACATTTTATTTTAAGCTCCGCTCGAGTTGTTTGTAGTGTTATGGTAAATCTTTCACTGATTATAGCTCAAAAAAAACAACATAAGAAGCTAAGAAGTACCCACTTCCTTTTCAGACTAAGCAGGTCTCACCACAACGCACTTCCCGCCCCAACTTGGAATCGGTTCAAGAACAAATTTACCTTTTTGTTCGGCAATAAATTCATCCACTGCAGTTTTAGCACCTGCGGAGAAGTAACCATAATCATCTACCATGATGACACCCTTTGGATGAATTCTGTCTTTCATAAGTTTAAGTCCAATTTTGATGGGCTCATAAAAGTCGAAATCGATGTAAGCGAAAGAAACTGTTTCAGGAAAAGGTCCTGTAGTAGCTGTTTTTTCAATAAATCCAGGAATGGTGTGAGTTCTTGGAGTCGGAAATCCTACTTTAGCAAGTCTTCCTAAAACTCTCTCTTTAGGATGGGCCATTTCCCCTTGATATTTATCGATGGATCCTAAATTTGCTATATCGTCGATTAAAATATCTTTATCTGTTGGTTTTGAAAGTCCTTCGAAAGAGTCGTAGATCCAAATGTGTTTGTCTGTTTCTAAAATCTCATTAGCAAAAAGTGCAGTCGAAGCCCCATGGGAGCACCCAAACTCGCAGATGTCTCCAGGAACGTTCAAAACCTCATCTAAATAATTGATAAGAAAAAAAGGCTGCAAAGAAAAGTTAATGCAATCGATCATGATGGCATGTCGATTTTTTCGCTTGGGAAGTTGTGGTAGGACAGTGGCTCTTAAACCCTCTTCCACATCAGATAGAAATCGACTTAACTCATGGTCCATGATTTGGCTTCGATTGCTCTTAGCTACAGTTTCCTGTTGAACTACGGCTAGCCCTGCTGTGCTCAAAACACTGTTCACTGTTGATTTGATGATGGTTTTCATAGTCTAGAATTTTACCATGACTTCTTTGACTGGGGGTAACGTTCTATCATTCGTAACGCAGGGCCACTATCGGATCAAGCGCTGCAGCTTTCTTAGCTGGCCATAAGCCGAAGAATATCCCCGTGAGGGCAGAAAATAGTGTCGCAAGAAGTACTGAAAACAATGAGATTGAAGTGGTCCAGTTAGCGAGAAAAGAAAGAGCTAGCGTAATCGAGCAACCTAAAAGAATTCCAAATCCTCCTCCTAAGAGGCTAACTACCATGGCTTCAACAAGAAATTGAATTAAGATATCTTTCTTTTTTGCGCCTAGGGCTTTTCTAAGACCAATCTCCTTAGTCCTCTCAGTAACGGAAACCAACATGATATTCATGATTCCAATGCCTCCCACAAGTAGAGAGATCGCTGCTATGGATGCTAATAACCAACCCATAGTTCGGCTACTCTCACTGAGAGCCGACTGAATATCTTGCATGTTTCGGATCTGAAAAGCGTCAGTTTGAGAAGGGGGAATTCGATGCCTTTTTTCAATAAGTGTTTTAATTTGTTCTTCGGCCGATTCCATTTCTGATAGCTGATTGATCTCAATATTAATCTGCTCGACAAAATTTTTACCAAGCAGTCGATACATTGCTGTGTTGAGGGGGACCATGATGATATCATCTTGATCTCGCCAGCCATTGTTTCCTTTTTCAGGAAGTATTCCGATCACTTGGAAGGGCACTTTATTAATTTTAATATACTCACCAATGGGATCAATATCTCCGAAGAGTTCTGATGCAACTGTGAATCCAATAACAGCCACTCTAACTCTTTTTCGATCTTCAACTTCATCAAAAAATCTTCCAATGACTGGAATGGATGCCCGCATTACTGCATAATTCTCGCTCGTGCCTAAGACCTGTGTGCTCCAGTTTTTATCTCGATATACCACTTGGCCTTTTCCGGAAATTTCAGGAGCCGTCGCTTTAACTGAAGGGATACTCTTCTTGATAGCTTCGGCATCTTCAGAGGTAAGTTTGGCAACCGCCCCAGTTCCCAAAAAAACCCCCCCGGTACGATAGGATCCTGTTCTTAGGGTGAGAAGATTAGACCCTAGGGAGGCTAATTGAGTTTCGATAGATTTTTGTGCTCCTCGCCCAAGAGCTAGCATTGCAATCACTGCGGAGACCCCGATCAGAATTCCCAACATAGATAAAAAAGTTCTTACTTTATTAGCTATTAGTGATTTAATTCCTTCTTTTAGATGGACAACAAAATCCAGCAAGAATGAAAAGGAAGAGCTTGAAATGGGCTCGGTCTGAGGAATTTCTATGTTGGGTACTGTTTCTGGCAGTGTTCGGTTTTGAATTCTTTCATCAGATAAAATTTTTCCGTCTCTCATCCGAATGATTCGCTTAGCATAATTTGCGATTTCTTCTTCGTGGGTTACCAGAATGACCGTAATTCCTTTTTGATTGAGTCCACAAAGAAGAGCCATGATCTCCTTTTCACTTTTAGAGTCTAGGTTTCCTGTGGGTTCATCTGCCAGCACAATTTTAGGATTGTTAACAAGAGCTCTCGCGATAGCGACCCTCTGTTGTTGTCCTCCAGAGAGCTCATTTGGTTTGTGCTCTCGCCGATTTCCCAACCCCACCATTTCTAGAAGTTTTTGAGAACGGCTTTGGTTGACCGTTTGTGAATTGTAAATCTGTGGGAGAGAGACATTTTCTTCGGCACTAGTTCTAGCGAGAAGATGAAATTGTTGAAAAACAAATCCGATGGTTTTTCTTCGAAGTTGAGCTAAGTCATCTTCAGACAGGTCTTTGATCTCCTGTCCGTCTAATCGGTAAGCACCGGAAGAAGGAGTGTCTAGAAGTCCTAACAAGTTCATCAGAGTCGATTTTCCGGAACCACTAGGTCCCATAATTGCGATAAAGCTTCCCTGCTCAATAGTGAGTGAAACTTCATTTAGAGCCCTGAGAGAGATATCTCCCATCCGGTATTCTTTACTGAGGTTGAATATTTCAATCATAGATCTAACTTAGTGAGCTTTGTTGCCTCGCTTAGGACCTCGAAAAGGTGAAAGTGGACTAGTGGGTCCATTCTCTGCTTTCTTGGTTGGAGAAAGTTTGGGCATTAAAACAGTATCACCTTCTTTCAGTCCACTTAAGATCTCTACTTTTTTTCCGTCATTGACTCCAACTTCAATCGAAAGCGATTGCGGGTCTAGCTTTTTGTCGGCACTTGCCAGAAGGACTTTGAATTTTCCATTTTCTTTCTGAATCGCTGAGGCAGGGAGAAGGAGAGTCTCTTCTTTTTCGCTCGTTGTGAAAACTACATTAGCGGTCATTCCGCTCTTCATAAAATCTGGAATTTGAGTAGGAATAATATCTACTAGGTAAGTCGTTACATTATTAACGGTCTTCGATTCATAAGCGATATGGACGACAGTTCCCTCCATTGGATGTTCTGCGTACGCATCAAGCGTAACCTCTACTTTTTGGTTGAGCTTAACCTGAGAGATATCCGTTTCATCCACTTGAGCTTTGACACAGAGTCGGTCAGACATCACCAAAAGTGCGTCTTGTATTGTGATAGTTTGCCCCGGTTCTACATTTCTTAGAATAATCTGACCCGCAATCGGTGCCATGAGAGGAGTGGGTTTATAAGCCTCCTCCCAGTAGGTCAGTTCCTCTTTTCCTTTAGATTTAGCAGTGTCGAGAAGGGCTGCTCTTTCTGTTGAGCTCATCCACGCTAAAACCTGCCCTCGCTTCACCGTTTGGCCTTCATTAACTAAAATCTTTTCGATTCTGCCTGCAATGGGACTTTTAACTTCAAGTCTATTTTCAGGTTGTACTGTTCCAGTGCTTAGGATGGTATTTTTAATGGGCCCTTTGGTAACCTGCACTTCTTGGTAGATCACTTCTCTCTTGTTGTTTGAGAAATAGTAGATTCCGCCAGCTATGATGAGGGAGGTTGCGATAGACGCTCCGATAACTGTTTTTTTTGTCGAATATTTCATGGGAATACGCTCTTTCCTTGTGCTTGTTCAAATGCTGCCTCTGCCAACACCACATCTCTTCTTGCTTGAAGCTCTGCTTTTTGGCGATTGATTAAATCAGTTTCAATGAGATCCCAGTCTTCAAAACTCATAAGACCTGTTTGATATTTACCACGAGAGATGATTGCTCTCGATTCACTTGCTTCAACAAAGTGTTGAGTGACTTTATGAAACCCAATAGCATCGACGAGAGAGGTTCGGGATTGTTGAAGTTTGGCTAGCACTTGATTGTCGGTATTGGACCTCAGAAAATCGGCTTTTTGGGCTTCAGCTGAGGCGCTTTGGTAATTGAAGATATTTTGTCCTCCTGGAAAAAAAGGGAATGTCAAAGCGACACCCACGGACCATCTAGCTTCATTTGGGGGGAAATTGGTACCAATCTTTGAGTAAGAGCCCGTGACAGAAATATCTGGGAAAAAATCTCCTCGGGCTATCAGGGAATCCGCCTCTGCGACAAGCCATTGGGCTTCTGCTTGTCGATGGTCTGGAGTTTGAGAAACTATATGATTTAGAGATAGACTTGGATCTACCGGGGTCCAAGATAACTCCCCTCTGACCTCAAAATCAGAATCAGAATTTCGCCCCAAGACCCTAGCTAAATTTAGACGAGCAACCTCTTTAGCTCTTTCGATTTGTTGTCCCTCAAAGATCGCTTGTTCAAGCGAGGCTTTACTAAATAAAAAAGAGCCTTTGTTTTCTCTGCCACCTTCATAGCGTAACTTAACCATTCTCATGTTGTCCTGGCGGCGCTTAATAATGGATTGGGCAAGAACAGTCTGTTCCTGATTGTAAATAAGTTGCGCAAAGGTTGTCTTAAGATCGCTACTTAACTTCGCTCGAATTGCGTCTTGATTGGCTCGAGCAAGCAAAAGATTGCGATTAGCTTTCGCGACCCGGTAGATGTCTTTAAATCCTGAGAAAATATTTTCACTAGCCTGGATGCCAAGTGAGTATTGATCACGGTTGGAGGAGAGGCCAGTGGAGGTGACTCCATAGTTGTTGTGGGTGAGTCCAGCATTTGCGGTTAATTGAGGAAAGAATCCGCTAAAGGAGGCCCGTTTTTTGGCTTCCGCGGAATAAACGGCCTCATCAGTAGAAGATAGTTCTGGATTATTATTCTTCAGTTCGTTTAAACAGTTTTCCCAAGTTAAAACTGTTTTTATTGAACCAAAACCGTCAACACAGAATATCGTAATAACGACGATTAACAAGTATTTGATGAAAAGTGGCTTCATGCGGCATTTTATACTCTATTATACCTTAAAAAAAACTAGAGGCTCTATGACTTCTTCCTTGTCGAGGTGACTTTCAATGAATAAACTAAGTCCGACAAATAAATTAAATCACTGAATTTAACAAAACTAACCAGGGGAGCCGAATGCGTTACTTCTTGATCGTTTTATCTTTAGTTTTTGGCGCTGTAAGTCAGGCAAAAGCTGGACTTGTCATTCACGCAGCAGAGATCGGCATTGGAAAATTTCATCGTTACGATAATAGCGTTCATCCTTATGAAAGCGGTAACGCATGGATTCCGTATGTTTTGCCAGCGGATGCTGACACTAAAACCCCCTTAGTAGTTGAAAATGCAGATCGTTCCGTTACTGTTTTCTTCTCAACACTTGAGGAGTTGTTGACTCAATTGGCTCAGCTTAGCCAAGAACGAGGAGAACAAATTACGGTACTTAATTTCAACGCTCACGGCCTACCGGGTGCCATGTGGTTCCCAATGAATGATAATTTTAAAAATAGTTTCGAGTGCTGGCAGTGGAATGCAGCAGCCACAGGTTCTGATAAAGCTAATTATGATCAGTATTACACTCCCGTCTCTAAAAAGGACATCATGAGTATTCGCGACTTCTCGCAAAGTGGGGGTGCCGTTCCTTGTACTTCTGGCCTTAATCAGTGGAAGTCGGTTTTGGGGAAAGTGACTCAGGCGAAAGCCGCATTTTCCAAAAATCTGAGATTAAATCTTCTCTCCTGCGTTGTTGGGCTGGGTCCAGTGGGTGATAAGTTTATGACCAGTTTAGGAGCTTTGTTAACTGACAGCGAAGAAGTCCAATTAAGGTCTTCATTATTCTTTGGGCTTGGAGATTGGTCGATGCCGGAGGGAATGGGCTTTTGGGACTTTCAAAGCGACGAACAGTTAGATCACGATAACTCGATTTATGGTGTTAATCGCAAAGATCGGGAGATTATGCAGAAGGGTAAAATGAGGATCACGGCGCTAATGAAAGGCGGATGGCAATCTACAATTCTTGAGGGACAAGATTTTATGACTCTAGACCGAGACGCTTTAGATCTTTCTCAAGCCAAATGGGGCAGAGAAAATTTCCATCGGTCTGTTAAAAAGCCCAACTCGATTAGAATTCCAGGAACTGGAATTTACGAATCTGTTAGGTAATTCTAATATCGATTTAAGTTCTCAGGCGACGGTGTCTGCCAAACTCCTTGGCTAGGATAGTGCCCGCCTGAGTAAAACACTTGTCTGACCTCTACAAACGAGGTTCGCTCACCGCCATATTGATCCCAGGGGTAAGGTGAGTTGTCGTTCTCTTGATTAGGCACTCTACGTGGATAGCATTGCAAAGTAGTTCCAGTGGTTCGTCCATTGCGATCGTAACCGCTGGCCCATCTCAAGTAATATTCATATTGTTGATCTCGACTTGAATTACTTTGGCAAAGTCCCTGTAGAAATTGACCTGGATCTTTTCTAACCCCGACTACGTAGCGACCGTCGGCATATCGGCCTGCTAGAATAGGACTCTCATCTAGCATCTCTTCAATAGTATTAAAGATCATTGCATGTTGAGATACCAGTTCAGTAAAGCTCGTTCTTCGTATTTTAGCTCCCAACGAGGAGGGGCGTTTTTTGGGGAAGTTTATAATTTGCTCGCGTGTTAAATGTGGAGCGTAGGATTTTAACACCGCAACGATCCCAGTAAAGTAAGCGGCAGCGTTTGAAGTTCCGGATGAGGACTGTCCGTTGGTGAAACTAGCGATGGAGTTTTCCAAAATAATTTCCGGTTTGACTCTACCGTCGAGTGTAGGTCCCACAGCAGAGAAGCCACTCACGTCACCGACTGTAATAACGTTAGGGTTGTCCGCAGGAACCATGATCTCTTCGCCTTTTGTAGCATCTACAAACTCTATAGCATCTACCATTTTCTGATTTTCATTATCTTGAACGGGTGGACGTTCAGGAATGACGACCACTCTAACTCGGTTTTGAGTGTTGAAGTTTCGATTTTTAGCCCGCACCACTATTCGATAGTATCCACTGCGATTTTTTGAAAACTCGTAGTTGATTCGCTCTCTTGCCAGAAAAGTTTCACCCTCTTCAAGTTTCTCTTTTTTGATAACTTGTTTCAATTCACTCTTTGCAACTTGATTGTTGTTTTCATCGTAAACATAAAGGTCTAGGTCCTGGTCGGTTCCAGAGTCTTCAGCCGAGGCGTTTGCAGACCACGTAAGAATGATTTGCGCTTTGTTCTCATCAAGACGACTTTTAAGTCTGAGCTCTTGGGTGTTTTGAAAGCGAACGTATTGGTCCGAGCCGATGGATTGAACAGTTCCGTTAAAAACATGTCCTCCGTAGTTTCCGGCGGCATTGATCCAGATGATCCCGGCGCGGGTGGCTTGGTTGACGATTTCATTTAAAAAACCACCACCATCAAAGTTTCCGCAGCATTCTCGGTTTTGACTGTAAAGAATAAGATCCACTTTTTGTTCGATCGCATACCTGACAGCTCTTCGAAAGTTAGTAATTCCGTTGGCGTTGAGAAGGTAGAACTTAGGGCCCTGGGCGCTTGTGCCAGTAATTCCCCAAATTATTTGGGCCATAGTTTTGCCGTGTTCGGTGGGTATAGGAGCTTGAACGTAATCAGGATCTCCCAAGTTATATTTCGAGATCATGTCCTTTGGGTATGCTGTAACAAGTTCAGTGGATTCGGGAAGTTGTTTTTTTGCGGCATCGTAACCCTCAAATCCGTTATCGATTACCGCGATTTTTATTTGGCTTAAATTAGACTGATAAGAGTATTGGTCCAATCCAAAGAACTTTCGAATATCTTGAATATGCTCTAGTTCGGTGGCTGCATTAACTTGAGTTGAGGAGAATAGGCAAAGTCCCCCCAAAAGAATTGCCGACAAAGATAAAGATTTAAGTATGTTGTTTACCATTGCCACTGAACCTCCGATTGAAGCTTACAGGACCAGCGTCCTGAAGCCTCTTGAGTTTGACCGGCTCTATTAGTCATTGAATAGCATTTGAACTCAGCATTCATCTGCCAAGAATCTAATGTGTAATTAATCTGACAATTGGGTTTGTAATAGGCATTGGGATTTTCAACCAAACGGAAGGTTCCGTTGCTCTTATCTGAATCGATCGAAAGTACAAAGCTGTCTTCGCCAGGATTTGCTACGACATTGTAACTTCTTGAAGCACTCGAATCGCTTAGGTCTACACGAGCCATTCTAACCGATAAAGTGGAGCCACTGTTGGCATCGTTAAAAATAATGACTGTTTCATTTCTCTCTTTATCGCTGATACAGCTCACATTATGTTGGCTTACAAAGCTTCTTTGGAGTGATCCAATCTGAAAAGAGGCATTGGCTTGGATAGTAGGACCGCCTTCATAGTTGTACCCCTTTGGGTTTTCACTATCGAAAGCCGATTTATTGCCTCCGCAGGAGATAATAAGACCAACCACTAGCGTAAGGACTAATTTTTTAAACATAGCTTTTCCTGAGTTTGTTAAAAGTCGGGGAAATATATTGGAATCGAAATTTATGTCCAGATGCAAAGTTCGTCACTCTTGTCGTTTCTGCAAAAAATACAATTAATACAATTACTTAAATTGTTGGTAGCTATGTGAGATTTTAAGGTTGACTACCGCGCCGCAGCAAAAAAGTGGTCATAAACTCAGAATTTAATGGATCTCTAAGCTCAGCAGTAGTAATGAGGAACGGCAGATGCATTAACGACAAAGGATATCCAGAGAGATAGGTTTTGTTTCTCTGGAGTTTCTTTTTTTGGAGGTAAATATGAACTTAGTGAAATGGATGCAAACAGCTGCAGTAGCAATGGCTTTCGTCTTTGCTTCTAACGTTGTTGCTGATCAATTAGATAACGAAGCTAAAGAAGCCGCAAACGCTGCTCCTAAAGCTATGATGGTAAAAGTTAACCCTGAAACCAAAACTGTTGAAGTTTTCCGAGTTAACAAGCTGAGCGATAGCATCACTGCTAAAGCTGCAACAAGCGGACTTGAGTCCACCATTGCTACAATCGAAAACCCTGAGAACAAAGTTGCTGAATTCAAATTGTCTGACAAAGAATTGGACAAAGACAGTTCAACTGAAGCTTGGTGGTATCGATGGTACGGATATAGCTACCGTTGGAACTACTGGGGCGGATATTCTCCTTATTACTACAATTGGGGAATGCCATTCTACAATCCAGGATACTTCTCCTACGGATACGCTTATAGATATAACTATGCTTGGAACTACGGTTGGAACAACTGCTACTACGGTTGGTACTACTAAGAGTTCTTTCGTAAAGATTTAAAGAGCGGGTAACTTAAAAGTTCCCCGCTTTTTTTATTTCCTCTTCCCACTTTTCCAAAGCAACTGCATCCACTGTTCAATCTCTTTGGCCTCTGTCGGAATATCTTGAGAAAGATTTTTATGTCCTTTCTCAGTCACAACAATGTCATCCTCAATACGAATACCAATGCCTCGATACTTAGCGGGGACGGTCAGGTCGTCGGTTTGGAAATAGAGGCCCGGTTCCACAGTCAGCACCATGCCGGGTAGGAGTTTCCCATATTTGTAATTTTCCGCTCTAGCTTGGGCGCAGTCGTGGACATCGATACCCAACATATGACTCACATTATGAAGAGAGTATCGTTTATAGAATTGATTTTCATCTTTAAGGGCCTCTTCAGCTGTTGAGGGGAGAATTTTAAGGCGCTCGAGGCCCTCTGCGAGAACTTTCATGGCGGCAGTGTTCGGAGCCATGAAATCATTTCCTGGCTTAACTTCTTTAAGTCCTGCTTTTTGTGCCGAAAGAACCAATTCATAGATTTCGAGTTGTTCTTTTGTAAATTTTCCGCTGATGGGTAGAGTCCGGGTAATATCGGCTGTGTAGAGGGAGTTTCCTTCGATACCTGCATCTAAAAGTAAGAGGTCTCCTTTTTCTATTTTTCCTGTGTTTTTATTCCAATGGAGAGTGCAGGCGTGGGCCCCTGAAGCCACAATCGAGGCGTAGCCCACATCATTTCCTTCCATTCGAGCTCGAGTAAAAAACACCCCTTCAAGTTCACGCTCAGTCTTTGCAGTCTTTAAACGACTGATCACATCTTCAAATCCTCGTTTAGTCGCTTCGATGACAATCGCTAGCTCTTTGAGTTCTGCTCTATCTTTGATGAGTCGCATCTCTGAAAGCGTAGCCGCTAGTATTTTGTCTCTTTCAATTTGCTGAGGTCCATCGAGTGAGATCCACTTCTCTAATTTTTCAGAGTTACCTCTTAAAACGCGAACCGTTTTCCCTTCTTTTTTTAGATTTTCTAAAATAAAAAGTTCTAGTTCATTTAAAGAGCGGCAATCGGGAATTTGATAGAGGTCTCGGCTTTCGGGCACTCCGAGCCGGGCACCTTCCCAAAGCTCGCCTTTCACTCGGTCGGTAAAAAATGTCACATCAGTTTTTCCAGGATTGGGCTCGACAAAAAGAATGCTTCGGTGTCCCTTAGCCTCTGGCATCAGAATTAAAACGCAATCAGGCTCCAAGTTTCCAGTGAGGTAAAAGAAATCGGAATTGGCTCGGAATTTATAGTGTTGATCATTGGCTCTGACTTTTAAATGGCCGGTTGGAATTATGAGCCACTCTCCGGGAAACTTGTCTGAGAGAGTTTTTCGCCGTTGGGCGAAATAATCAGTGTTTTTCAGTGGAGCGACTCTTTTGAGTGGCTTCGATTTCCAGCTTTTCAGCATGAAAGAGATTAGATTAGGTGGAGGCACGGTATCGTGACTGACCTGTTTTTTATTTTTGGAATGATCAAATGTGCTCATGGTTGTGAGAATAGCTTGAATTTAGGTTTATGGCGAGTGGGAGTGAGGGGAAAACTAAGATTCAGTAAATCTTCACAACCAGGAACAGCTCCAACTTATGGGTCTTCCATTTTTATAGGGCATTACTCCATGGAATTGTTTGTCTGTGTGGGTAAGGAGAAGAGGAATAAAATATTTATCTCCCTCCCACATTGGGATTTCCAGTTTTAAAAACCTATTAATTTCGATCCATTCAAGGTTTCCCTCCGGATTCTTAGCGAGGGGGGCTCCTTCAAATTTAGTAATCAGAAAAACAAACCCAAACCAGTCCTCGCCATTTTTGCCAAATCCTGGCCAGCTGATAGTTCCCCTGAGGCTCATTTCCGTGCAGATGATTCCAGCCTCTTCTTTTATTTCTCTCTTCATGCTTTCCACAACATCTTCTTGCGATTCAATTTTTCCACCAAGCCCATTGTACTTTCCTAGATGTTCATCTTCCGGACGGCTATTTCGATGGATTAGAAGAACTTTCTTTTTATCGGGGGAGAGGATATAACCTAGGGTACCAAGAATGGGTTGGTAGGGCATATGAAGTTCCTTCTTGGGTAGATTGTTAACAAATAAAAGAAAAAATGGGAACTCATATGAGACTTAATTTTAAAATCGTAATTTTTGGGTTGTTTTTATCTTTAACACCTTTCAAAGGATGGAGCGCTATGAGCTTTTATGAATACACAGTGAAAGACATCGATGGAAAAAATACTTCTCTGGCTCAGTTTAAAGGGAAAGTCACTGTGGTGGTCAACACAGCTTCCCAATGCGGTTATACTCCTCAGTACAAAGATCTTGAGGCGCTTTACCAAAAATATAAAAGCAAGGGCCTTGTGGTTCTAGGTTTTCCTAGCAATGATTTCGGAGGGCAAGAGCCGGGAACCAACGCAGAAGTTAAAAAATTCTGCGAGATGAAATTTAAGACAACCTTTCCTCTTTTTTCAAAAAATCCGGTTAAAGGAGCTGAGAAACAGGAAGTTTATAAGTTTCTAACTGAGGCGTCAGACAAAACCTTACAAGGTGAGGTGGGCTGGAACTTTGAAAAGTTTGTGGTTAACAAAGACGGGAAAGTCGTGGCTCGTTTTAAATCCGGAGTCACACCTGTTGGCTCTGACCTCGAAGCTAAAATTCAAGAGCTGTTAAAGTGAGTTGATTAGTACTGATTGGTACGGCTTTACTTTTGCGGTGAGCGTAAAAAGTAAAGCCGTACCTTTTGGAGGTGGCGCGCCTGAGAGGATTCGAACCTCTGACCCGCAGATTCGTAGTCTGCTACTCTATCCAACTGAGCTACAGGCGCACTGTTAGAGCTCCAAAAATTCGTTGCGACACCATAATGGCGAAAGCCCACTTTTACCAGTAAATCTTGGTAAATCCAAAAAATAAATAGATATCAGCTAATTACAGCATCCCATTTCGGCTTCTGCTAGGCCTTCAGGGGTACCCATCATTCTATAAAGAGCAGAGTACTGCTCTGCCATATTGAGAGGTGAAAAAACTCCTTTCACTTCGAGAGTCTCTTTGGCCTTTTTGGAGAAATTTCGGAGATCCTTGAGAGAGGGTTGCTCAACTAAAAACTGAGACAATCTTAGTGGGGATTGGGGCAGTAATTCACTAAGAGCTGCGTTCTTGTCGGAGAAGATAGTCGGTACGTTCCAATACAAAGCCTCCAAGGGAAGCACACTCCAGTCGAAAGGTTGTTCACTTAAGTAGACACAGACTTGCGTATTTTGAAGAATTTTCATCCATAAAGCAGGTGAAACATTAGATTTGTCCTTTAAACGAATCACTTTGTGTGGAGTGTTTTCAAAAATTGCAGAGAATATTTTTCGTATTTTTTTTAATTCGTTTCCACTTTTTTTGTCGCCCACTAAGAAAAGAATGTTTCCAAACTCAGCTTGTTTTAATGGTTCTACAAAATGAATATAACGTCTGGTTCCAGGCCTAAACACATGGATTTGTTCATTAGCGATTTGGTAGTGATTTGTTAGAACTTTTCCATCCTGAACCGAAGGGACGACATATTCTTGATTAGATTTTCTAGAAATAAAAAAAGGTAAACCCCTCTTGGAGGGCAAAAGAGTCGTGATGGTTTCTACTTTTAAAGATGGATTTAAGTTGTCAATTGAACGAAATCTATGGAATCGGCTGATACTGGCATTTTTAGCGAAGGCTTTTTCCCAAAGCCAGTAAAAGAGGGAGCCAGAGACTTTTCTTTGGGTATCAAATCGTTTCAGTTGTCCGCTAAAAACTTGTGAGGGATGGGCAAGTAGAACAGTTCTCTTTTTTTCAATCCACTCGCTTGATGCTTTTCCTTCCCCAGAGCCGGAAACCAACTGATCGATCACCTCCTGAGCTATCATGCCTCGGTGTCCGAACTGATGGGCTGAGCGGCCATCGATACAGAGTCGTGGGGTTTGTAGAGTTTCCATGGGCGTATATAAGCACCTTGCGTCATAAATTTCAAACACTTCGTAAGGGGCTAATAAAATTTAAGTTTCTTTGGAATGGCCTTTGCTTGACTGACCCTCATGTCCAATCCGTTTTTTTCGAGAAAGGGTCTTTTAATCGGGACTCTTGCCGCTTTTCTAATCCTGAGAAGATGTTACTTCCGATATTGGGATCCTAATCTAATTATTACCTTTTTTGATGTGGGGCAGGGCGATTCAGCTCTGATTCAGTTTCCGTATGGTAAAACTATGTTGATCGACGGTGGTGGGGGGTGGGAAACTTTTAGTCTTGGGGAACGAGTTTTGATTCCGGAGCTAAGCCGATTAGGAATCTTGAGGCTCGATCATGTGGTATTGAGCCACCCCGATAATGACCACGCCTTTGGCTTGCTGGCTATATTAAAAAAGCTGGAGGTCGGCGAGCTATGGCTTTCGAGAGACTTAATCAATTATAAAAAGCCGAAGCTTCTTACCAAAATCGAAGAGGTAAGCCAAATTCGCAACGTAACCATAAATAGATTAATGAGCCCGTATCAACTTAGGATCAACGGAGTGCGAGCTCGGTTAATACCACTATCAACAGCGAAACGCTCAAGAAACAATCAGGCCTTGATAGTGGACATCGAATTTGGAAAGTGTAAGGCTCTTTTCACTGGAGATATCGAGCGAGAAAGTGAATGGGATTTAGGTCATAATTTCCCCGCCAAAGTTCACCTCTTGAAAGTGCCTCATCATGGAAGTCTTACTTCATCTACGCCACTTTTCCTAAAGTCCTTTTCACCGAAGTGGGCGGTTGTTAGCGTAGGATTAAAGAACCAATATGGGCACCCCAGAAGTGAGGTTTTAAGTCGTTATCGTTCCTTTGGAACTCAATTATTTAGAACTGACTTTCATGGAGCCGTTCGTTTTAAGATAACCCCACAAGGCAATGTGAGATGTGAGACCTATCTGGGAGATTGTGGTGTGTCTCAGTGTGAATAGTTTTACTGTAATTTTATAGTTTCAAATTCAACTAAGATCCCATCTTCAGTTCGATATTGAAATTGAATGGGATGGCAGCAAACTTCACAGTCTTCAACAAAGCTCTGAGACTCTACTGACAGATCGATCAGAATCGAAATGTTTTGCCAGCAATAGGGACAAACAAGTGATTGCTCAATTTGTTCATTACAACTCATATTAGGCTACAACCTGGAGTCCCATCTGTTTTTTCTTGAGAAGGACGATACGGTCACGAAGCTCGGCTGCTTTTTCAAACTCTAAATCTTTAGCTGCTTTCTTCATAAGTTTCTCAAGCTTTTCAAGCTCTTTGGGAATTGATTTTTCATCGAGGGATAGAGTTCCACGTTTATCAGGCAGTTTAATTTCGAAGTAGTCACTGTTCTCATTATGGTAGAGTGAATTTTGGATATTTTTTTTCACTGATTGAGGTGTAATTCCATGTTCTTTGTTGTATTCGAGCTGGAGTTTTTTACGTCTCTCGGTTTCTTTAAGAGCAAAATCGATAGATTTTGTGACCACATCAGCATACATAAGAACAGTGCCGTCTACATTTCTAGCCGCACGCCCAATAGTCTGGATAAGAGAGGTTTGGCTTCTTAAGAAGCCTTCTTTGTCGGCATCCAAAATGGCCACTAGAGAACATTCTGGGATGTCTAAACCCTCTCTCAGAAGATTAATTCCTACTAGAACATCAAAAGTTCCCATTCGAAGTTGTCTGAGAATCTCAACCCGTTCTATTGCATCAATATCAGAATGTAAGTATTGAACTTTAATACCCAGTTTCTGATAATACTCGGTTAGATCCTCAGCCATTCTTTTGGTTAGAGTAGTTACAAGAACTCTCTGGTTCTTATCAATTCGTTTACGGATTTCGCCATAGAGATCATCCACGGCTCCTCGAGCTGGGCGCATAATGACTTCGGGATCAGTAAGTCCCGTGGGTCGAATAATTTGCTCAACGACAACCCCTCTAGATTTTTCCATTTCATATTTGCCGGGAGTTGCGGAAACATAAACGGCTTGACCTATGAGAGACTCAAACTCTGAAAAATTAAGGGGTCGATTATCCAGGGCTGATGGAAGACGGAAACCATGTTCGACCAGGGTCATTTTGCGGGCTCTGTCACCTCGATACATTCCCCCCACTTGGGGAATAGTCACATGGCTTTCGTCAACAAAAAGGAGGAAATCTTCAGGAAAATATTCAATCAAGGTTGGGGGGGGCTCACCAGATTTTCTTCCCGTTAGGTGCCTGCTATAATTTTCAATTCCGTTGCAGTATCCCATCTCCTCAAGCATTTCAATATCGTAATAGGTGCGACTTTCGAGTCTCTGTGCCTCTACAATTTTATTGAGCTTTTTAAGTTCCTCGAGTCTTTGTCTTAGTTCTTCTTGGATAGATTTAATTGATTTCTTAAGTTGGTCCTGAGGAGTGACATAGTGACTTCCGGGGAAGATTTGGAGCTCTGGAATATCCTCAATCTTATTTCCAGTGATGGGATCTACTTTTGAAATCTTTTCAATCTCATCTCCCCAAAATTGAATTCGATAAGCACAAGCCTCTTCGAATGCAGGAAAAACTTCAATCACATCTCCTCGAACTCTAAAAGTACCCCGATGAAAATCATAGTCGTTTCTCTGGTACTGAGTTTCCACTAGGTGCATGAGAAACTCGTCTCGTCGATAAGCTGCCCCGGCTTTTAAATCAATAACCATCTCTCTATAGCATTCAGGAGATCCCAGACCATAAATACAAGAAACGCTGGCGACGATAATGACATCTTTGCGTGAGAGTAGGCTTCGAGTTGCTGAGTGGCGAAGTTGATCTATCTGGTCATTAATCGCTGAGTCTTTTTCAATGTAGGTATCAGAAGATGGAATATAGGCTTCAGGCTGATAGTAATCATAGTAGCTAACAAAGTATTCAACTGCGTTATCGGGAAATAGCTCTTTAAACTCTGAGTAAAGCTGGGCAGCTAGGGTTTTATTAGGCGCAAGAATAAGGGCTGGGCGTTGGAGTTGAGCGATGACATTAGCCATCGTGAAGGTCTTCCCACTTCCGGTGACCCCCAGGAGAACATTATCCCGCTTTTTGGTCTTAATAGCCTTTACCAACGCCTCAATTGCTTTGGGTTGGTCTCCTCTAGGCTCAAACTGACTTTTCAGTTTAAATTCCTTCATAAGCTGGAGTATACCGAAAGCTATGGATCTTAACAGTATATCCTTACAGCCTATTCAGGCAAAAACCGTGGCTGTTTTGGGCTATGGGAATCAGGGGCGGGCTCAAGCTTTAAATCTACGAGATTCGGGAGTGAGGGTGATTGTAGGGGCTAGACCCGGAACTGGAAGTGAGCTAGCCAAGAAAGATGGTTTTATTCCTGGGAGTTTTGAGTCTGCAATTAAAGATTCTGATATCGTAATGTACTTATTCCCGGACCACGTTATTCCGGAAATCTATAGCGAAACTAAAAGTTTTTTTAAGAAGAATCAGTTGGTCGGGTTTGCTCACGGGTTTTGTTATCATTTTAATTGGATCGAGAAGATTGAGGGTTGTCATTATTTTCTGGTGGGCTCAAAGGGGGCTGGTGCCGTATTACGTGATGCTTTTGAACGGGGAAGTGGCCTTCCGGGAGTTTATGCTTTGGGATTAGAAAATCGAGAGATGGAAATTTTAGTGCAAAGCTATGCCAAAGCGATTGGGCTTACGAGCCATGTGCTTTTAAAAACTACATTTCAAGAGGAAACTGAATGCGATCTTTTTGGTGAACAGGTCGTTTTATGTGGAGGGCTGATGGAGCTAATGGAAAATGCCTTCCAGACGTTAGTTGATGAAGGCTTTAATCCAGAGATGGCTTTTCTAGAGTGTTGTTATGAAACAAAAACTATCATTGAGTTGTGGATGAAATATGGTCCCTATGGGTTGACTGAAAAAATAAGTCCTACTGCCTTTTATGGCGGTTTAACTCAAGGACGTCGAATCATCGATGAAGAAACCAAGATCCAAATGCGAAATACATTTAACGATATTCGTAACGGGGCTTTTTCCAAAGCTTGGAAAGAACAAGTTGATACAGGAGAGAAACTCCTAAGTTCGGAGAGAGAAAGAATTAAAAAATCACTGCTAGAACAAACCTATCAAACGTTAATCACAAAAAAAATGAAGCGAGCCCCCTAGGAAGGCTCGCTTCGCGTGCTTAATTTCGAGACAAACCGATAAGTGAGGCGGATCCCCTAGAAGAATCCGCCCACACGGGACGTTATTTCTTTAAGGTTTAGAGGAGGGAACTGGAGAGGCTAAATGAGAGGCGCTTACCTTCTGCCGACGTTCCGCTCTTACCTACAGTTTCTGTTTTAGCAAAAGATTGTGAAGGAATGATGTGGGTTTATAAAAAAAAATTAAAGCCTAATATTAATCGTTAGATAGAAAGTTTTTTTTTGGGGGGCTTCAGGTTACTTCTTTTTTTCAGGGGCAGATTGTTTTAGCGCTGCTAGAGCTGCAAAAGCATCGTTTTTAAAGGCAGGTCTTGGCGGACGCGCTGGCTGTTGTGGCTTTTCACCTCTTGGCCCTTTTGCATGAAACGGTTTCTTGCCGTGAAACTCTCTTCTTTTTTCTGCCTGTGGAGTAGGGGCGGGCCTTGGTGCGGCTTCAGGCTTCATGGTGAGTGAGATCTGTTTTTTCTCAAGGTTTACTTCCAGCACTCGAACCATAACCCTGTCTCCGGGGCTTACGACTTTTTGTGGGTCATCAACAAAACGGTTTGCGAGTTGAGAAATATGGACCAGTCCATCTTGATGAACTCCAATATCTATAAAGGCACCAAAGTTTGTAACGTTAGTGACAATTCCCGGACATTGGAGTCCAGGCTTTAAATCCTTAAGTTCAAAGATGTCTTCTCTAAACGAAAAGGGCACAAAAGTTTCACGGGGATCGCGTCCAGGTTTTTCAAGATCTTTAATGATGTCGTCTAAAGTGAATTTTCCAACCTCATCGCTTAATAATTTATCCTCTTTAAGAGCGGAAGCACCAAAACCCACGAGATCCTTGATCCTTTTATTTAGTCTTTGGCCCGCAGCTTCGAGAGCTACGTAACGTTCGGGATGAACTCCCGTATTATCAAGTGGGTTTTCAGATTCGGGAATACGTAAAAATCCAGCTGATTGCTCGAAGGATTTTTCTGAGAAATGCGAAACATCAAGTAGCGCTCTTTTTGATTTGAACAGCCCCTTTTCAGCTCTGTAAGTTACAATGTTTTTTGCCAAAGCTTCACCAATCCCTGAAACATGAGAGAGAAGATGGTAAGAAGCGGTGTTCAGATTGACCCCAACGGAATTAACGCAAGAATCTACTACATAATCGAGAGATTTCTTTAGTGAGTGAGGGCTAATATCGTGTTGGTATTGACCCACTCCGATGCTTTTAGGATCAATTTTAACAAGTTCAGCCAGAGGATCCTGAAGCCTTCTTCCAATAGAAATTGCACCCCTCACTGTCACGTCTAATTCGGGGAACTCCTCACGAGCGGCTTCGCTAGCAGAGTAGACACTAGCACCTGCCTCATTAACAGAGACGACGGGTAAAGAAGCTCCAATTTCTTTGATCCATTGCCGGACGAAAATTTCAGTTTCTCTTCCTGCGGTTCCGTTACCGATAGCTATTGCTTTAAGGGGGTGGGCCTTAATAATTTCAGCTAGCAGGGTTTTGGATTGGGTCTTTTCTTCGTCAGTTTGTAAATGCAAGATTGCGCTGCCCAAATATTTTCCAGAATCATCAATCAAAGCCATTTTGCATCCGGTTCGAATGCCAGGATCAATCGCCAGTACTGCCTTAGAACCAAATGGAGAAGCCAATAAAAGTTTTTTAACATTCTCAGCGAAGACTTTAATAGCAATCTCATCCCCTACTGCTTTTAAAGACTTGTGTATTTCATTATCGATACTGGGTCGAACATAGGCCTTGTAGGCGATTCGAGCAGCATTGAGTAAAATATCGGACCCCGGTGAATCGGGAACTGATAGAGCGGCTTTTTCAAACGCGTTAACTAAATGGGTATCAAATTGGGGTTCCTTAGGGTCTCCACCAAAATCTAAAGTCAGCTCTTCTTCGATCCAGCCTCTACGCATGGCAAGGTAACGATGGGAGTTTTGCGGAATCATCAAGTGTTTAATAAGCTCCTGAGAATCGAAATATTTTTCATACTTGCTGTTGGGTTTAACTTTGCTTCCTTTGCCAGTTCTTGCGAATCCCTTTTCAAAAAGTTCGGTGCGGACAAATTGCCGGAGTTCCTGAATTTCAGCTATTCGCTCCACCAAAATGTCTTGCGCTCCTTTGATGGCTTGAGCTGCTTCGGTAATTCCTTTCTCATCATTTCTAAAAGTAAAAGCCCAGATTTCAAGAGTCTGACCTGGCTGAGGTGATTCTAAACCATGTCCACAGTTCCAAATCCAATCGGCCAAAGGATCGAGACCCGCCTCTTTAGCTAAAGTCGCTTTAGTCTTTTTCTTTTTCTTAAAAGGAAGGTAGATATCTTCAAGCAGATTAAGCTCAAAAGTAGAGAAAATTTTGTTTTTTAATTCGGGAGTCAATTTTCCCTGAGATTCAATCTCAGAGCTTATAAAAGACTGACGCTTGATTAAGCTATCCCAATCCTCTTTTTTATCGATGACAGTTTGAATCGCGACTTCATCAAGGTTTTGGGTCTGTTCTTTTCGGTATCTTGCTATAAATGGAACAGTGGCTCCCTGTTCGCTAAGTTTTAGAACAGCCAGTGCTGAGTTGACTGGAATGTTAGGAGCGGTTTGCTGTAACCAATTTTCAAAATTCACTTCGATACCTTACTTAAATTCAAGAGGTAGAATTCTATCTTTTAAGGCCACAGTCAACTGAAACACGCATAACGACAAGGGTTTTTGACTTGACTAATTACCCTCAGTAATAACAACGTATCGCGGCGTAACTGATGTTGGGAGCTCCCAATTCAAAGTTGGGAGGAGCTACCAGGACTCTTCCGCCAAATTCAGATTTTGAATTTCCGAAATTTATGAATTGTCCCACAAGAATGTCCAAGTTATTCGTTAATGAATAGTTGAAATAAAGATGTGTGAGAGTCGAAGGGTCTTGGAGATTCACTACGCTTAGCCAATGGCTCTTAAGGAGGGGGTGGATTTCCCAAGATATTAGCACCGCTCCATACCACTGTCCCCGGAAGGGTGCCGATCGATGTTGAAATGTTTCAAAGACATAATCTCCTGGGCGCCCGAAACCATTATAAAAAAACTCTAACTTCCCATTCCATTTTGGGGAAAAGACATAATCAAATCCCACTAGGCCTTGTAGATATTTTTTTCCTCTTGCATCGTAGCCTACAAGCTCATTGCGAATGAGTCCATCTCCGACATTTCTTGCTGTTTCTAAACCCAAATAAAATTTATCATCGGATCTTCCGCTGGTTATCGCGAGGTCAAAGTTGCTCTTGTTTCCCTTGATTCGAACATGAAAGTTTTGTTCTTTTTGCTCAGGGGTTTTTGGGAGAAACCTAGCTTCAATTTGGACAGGGCCAGTCCAGATCAATGTCACCGCATCTTCTGTTTTGGGAAATTCCTGATCAATAAAATCAAACATATAGCGTTGAACCTGCGACACAGCTGTGAATATTTGTCCCACTCCTGTTGCAATAACCTGCTTTCCTAGCACCAATTGAAAATCGCCAAAGAGAAATTGAGCAAAGAATCGATCAAGACGTCCAACCAGATCGACGTCTTTTTTATCTAAAAGGTTCCATTTGGCTTTCCAGGCTGAACTGGGTGTGAAGTCTTGGCGAGGCAAGGGGGACGGATTGTCCCGTTCGACAAATAAAAAGGCCTCATCTGCAAATTCAAGCCTAAAATGGGGATGGGTGAGTGCTCCTTGAAATCGAAAACGTTCCTCATTAAAAAAAACTCGGTTTCTTTCATAAATATTGATTTGATTTAGATTTCTAGCTCCTAGGAATGATTTAATTGATCCGCCACGTTCCCAATTCCAATTACCACCCAAATGAAATCCTAAGATAACTTTGGTAAAGAAAAGCGCGAGCAGAATAAAATTTTTGTGACGCATCATGAGTGATTTAGTTTTAAAGCGAGTTCGACCTAAAGAAAAGTAATCATTTCTGATACCCCTCTTCAAGCTGGCATAAAGACTGCAAACTGTGAGTGGCAACATTTCGATTCAATAACCTTCTATGAAGAAAGAGGTACTGGTTATGGAAACAACGCCGCAAAAAAGCAAAAGAGGGTTTGCTTCAATGGATCCGGCAAAACAGAGAGAGATTGCGAGTCGTGGGGGCAAAGCCGCCCATGCAAAAGGAACAGCTCATGAGTTCACGTCTGAGGAAGCCCGTGGTGCTGGAAGGAAAGGTGGTCTTGTGGTTAGCCGAGATAGAGCCCACATGGTGGCCATAGGTCGTGAGGGTGGATTTATGAGAGCCAAGAAAGCCAAGCTCCGGTTGTTGCAGTCGACTCAACCCCCTAAAAGCAGTGAAAAACCTGCTGAGAGCGGATCAGGCACTAGTTCCGAACCTCATCAATTATCTGCTTAGTCTTGAAAAAGGATAAAGCGCTCTTTCGAAAGTTTTACAACTTAGATTGTTCATCCGAAAGGGCGTTTTACCTTTTAAAAAGCTCTCGTTCAAAATGAATCTCGGGATTACTTCTTAATTGAATCACAAGTTCTAAAATCAATTTTTGAATCGTCGATTTACTCTGTTCCTGACATAACTCCATCAGTCTATGATGTTGAGATTTAAGAATAGCCTTAACGGCTTTAGAGCTATTTAAAATTAAAGCTATTGCCTGCGCTTGTTCAAAAGGTTCTTCAGAGTAAAGAGCGACTCCACTTTTTCCCATAGTCTCTTTCACTCCTGTGACAGGACTAAAGAAAGTAGGTACATGCCGACTCATTGCCTCAACCAAAGGCAAACAAAAGCCTTCATGTTCACTCAAACATACAAAAGCATCTGCTATTTCATAATAATGCTCTAAAACTTTTCGAGTTACACTTCCCGTGAGTTTGACCTCATTACTTAGACCTAGTTGTCGGATAAGGAGTTTTAAGTAGTCTCCGTATATTTTATCTTGGCTTCCCACAAGGAATAATTTTGAGTTTTTGGGTAGAGTTTGCTTGAGATAAAAGAATAATTTAATAAGTTGGGCTTGATTTTTATGCCTAGTGATTCGACCTACGAATAGAATGTTTTTAGGTTCTCTGTTTTTTGAGTGGAATTTTTTAGTGGTAACTTCTTTAAGCTCATCTGATAAATCTAACAAAGGCAGGATCTGAGGCTTTGGAAAATCATGTCTTTTCAGATCCAAAGCGTTAAAACGAGAAGCGGTAAAAGCTGCAATGACTTCATGCTTGAGTGCTGTAAGCTGTTTTCTTCCTAAGTGACTAAGTTCTGCTAAAAAGGGATCATGAGGATAAAACTTAGCGGGGGTGATATTGTGATACATCAGAGCCTTGGGAATCTCAATTCTAGAAAGTTTTCTTAAATCTGGGTTCCCGTGAGAGTGGTGGATCAACAAAAGATCGCAATCCCACATTTTTTCAGTATTCAACTTAAAAGCTCTCGGGGGTTTAATTCCTCCCACCATTTGGGATGTAAAGATTTCTCCTGAGATCCCAATTTGCTTCAGTGCTGCTTGAATGAAAAATAGCTGGTGACTAATTCCATCCGATGGGCTTATTGAATAATGGAATTGATGCACACGAAAAGATTGGTTTCGTCGCGCGATCATCGCCTTCTCCTAAATTGTCCCTTTATCCTGTTCACACTTTGTTTTGCGTATCTTACTGAAGTTACAATTGCGCGAATGGCTCGAATATCTTTTCCCGTGAATTCACGATTAAGGATCTGTAATCGTAAAAAACCAATTCGTCCTAAACTAAGTGAACGAGTTCCCAAGGTCTTGTCGATTGCATTTCTAAGTCTCTTTTTTTCTATGAGCTCACGGTTAACTTGAGAATGAATTTTCTTAGTTAGTTCAGGAGCACCATGAATCGTGAATAGTTTGGACACCATTTTTAACAGGCTTCAACTAAAAGAGCCGACGCTTCCCCACCACCGATACAAAGACTAGCGACTCCATAGCGTTTTCCTTCTGATTTTAAAGAATGAATCAAAGTGGTTAAAATTCTTGCTCCACTGGCTCCAATGGGATGTCCGAGAGCTACCGCTCCTCCTCGAGTATTAACTTTCTTGGGATCTAGCCCGAGTTCTTTGATACAGGCTAAGGACACCACCGAGAAAGCTTCATTGATTTCAAAAAGATCGATATCGCCGGCTTTCATGTTGGCTTTTTGTAATAGTTTTTGGATTGAACCTACCGGAGCCGTAGTAAACCATTCGGGAGCTTGTGCATGATTGGCTTGAGCTATCACTTTGGCAATGGGTTTTAGCCCCCGTTTTTTTGCGAATTCCGCTGAAGCCAGCACTAAAGCGGAAGCCCCATCACTCAGTGAACTCGCATTTCCCGCTGTGATGGTTCCCTCTTTTTGGAAAGCGGGTTTTAAATCGCCTAGTTTGTCTAGTTTTGCCTTGAAAGGTTCTTCATCTTTATCAAAAACCTTCTTCTCTTTTCCTACCATGACTTCAATGCCGGTAATTTCGTCGGCAAACTTTCCTTGGGTAATAGCAGTTTGAGCTTTTTGATAACTCTCAATTGCGAATTGGTCCTGCTCCGCTCTCGAAATCTTCCTCTCTTTAGCACAAAGTTCAGCGCAATCTCCCATGTGTAGATTATTGTAAACATCCCAGAGTCCATCATGAACCATGGAGTCGATAAGTTTTCCATTCCCCAGTCGATATCCCTCACGGGCTTTATCTAATAGGAAAGGGGATCGGCTCATGCTTTCCATCCCCCCGGCAACGACTACTTCAGCATCTCCGCATTGAATGATTTGAGAACCCCACATGACCGTTCTTAAACCACTTCCGCAAACTCGATTTAAAGTGGTGGCTCGGACGCTTTGAGGAAGGCCCGAAAATATCGTCGCTTGTCTTGCCGGTGCTTGGCCTACTCCCGCCGTGAGAACAGAACCCATGAGACATTCTTCAACTTCTTCTGGTGACACGCCGCTTCTTTTGACTACTGCCTGAATGGCTGCTGCCCCCAACTTCGGGCCTGAAATATCTTTAAGTGAACCTAGGAAAGCTCCAATCGCTGTTCGTTGCGCCGCTAGTATGACTACTTCTTTCATTCAAAATCTCCTTAGGCTAGACTCTGAACCTTTAAAAGCTTAGAGTCAAAAAATTATGGTAAGTGAAAAGTACGATCCGAAGGGTATTGAAGGCAAGTGGCAACAGCTGTGGGCAGAACAAAATGTCTTTAAAGCCGTAGAATCCAGTCCCAAGCCTAAATATTTCTGTTTATGTATGTTTCCCTATCCCAGTGGGAATATCCACATGGGTCACATGCGAAACTACTCCATTGGCGATCTCATCTCGCGATACAAAAGAATGCGGGGATTCAATGTCCTTCAACCGATTGGTTGGGACTCCTTCGGGTTACCTGCAGAGAATGCTGCCATTCAAAGAAATGTTCATCCTAGAGAATGGACTCTTCAAAATATAGCTCAGATGAAAGTTGAGCTGAAAAGCATGGGGATTGGTTACGACTGGGATCGTGAAGTCACAACTTGTCTTCCAGAGTACTACCGCTGGGAGCAAATGCTTTTCACAAAGTTTCTTGAAAAAGGTCTCGCCTACAAGAAAACGGGACAGGTTAATTGGTGTCCAAAATGCGAAACTGTGTTGGCTAATGAACAGGTGCAAGAGGGGGCCTGTTGGAGATGCGATTCTCCCGTCACTGTGAAAGAGCTCAGTCAGTGGTATTTAAAAATCACCGCCTATGCGGATCAGCTTCTTTCAGGCCATGAACAACTTGAGAAAAAATGGCCTCAACGAGTACTCGACATGCAGAAACATTGGATTGGAGAGAGTCGAGGGGGATGGATTCAATTCCAGGTCGATGGAAGTTCTGAAAAAATTGAAGTTTTTACGACGAGACCGGACACTTTGTTCGGTGTGACCTTTGTGACTATCGCTGCCGCTCATCCACTGGCTGAGAAACTTTGTAAAGCTCCCAAAAGTCTTGAGGAGTTAGAGAAGATCAAGGTCGCAGTGGCCCTCCGCCGTCCTGACGAGGAAATCAAAGAGAAAAAAGGGTTTTTTACGGGAAGTTTTGCTGTTCACCCACTGACGGGGCAAAAAGTTCCTATCTGGGTAGGAGACTTTGTGGTGATGGAATATGGAACAGGTGCCGTCATGGCAGTTCCAGCTCATGACCAAAGAGATTTTGAATTTGCAACGACCTATAAACTTCCCATTCGCCAAGTGATTGTTCCAAAAGGAGAAGGCCCTAAGGATAATTTAAAAGAGGCTTATACCGGTCCTGGGCAGTTGATCAATAGCGCAAGTTTTGATGGTCAGGAAAATGAATCCGCTAAAACTTCTATTCTGAAAGAACTAGAAAATAAAAAATTAGGGGTTTCGACTATTCAGTATCGTTTAAGAGACTGGGGAGTTAGCCGTCAGAGATTCTGGGGAGCTCCTATTCCGATTATTTACTGTGAGAGTTGCGGAATAGTTCCGGTTCCGGAAAAAGATCTTCCAGTGGAACTCCCTATGGATGTGACCTTCTCAGGGAAACAGGGAAATCCTCTAGAGCATCATCCCACTTTTAGTAAAACAAAATGCCCTAAATGTCAGAAGCCGGCTCGCCGAGAGACCGACACGATGGACACATTCGTCGAGTCTTCCTGGTACTATGCGAGGTATACAGATCCGAAATGTTCCACGGGACCTTTCACTAAAGCGAAAGCCGATTATTGGTTGCCCGTTGATTATTATGTGGGCGGAGTTGAGCATGCTTGTATGCATCTTTTGTACTCCAGATTCTTCCATAAAATTTTAAGAGATTGGGGATACTTGTCGGGTGATGAACCCTTCGCACGTCTTTTAACTCAAGGAATGGTCATAAAAGACGGTGCCAAGATGTCAAAATCCAAAGGCAACGTGGTCACGCCCGGTTCGATTTTGGATCGTTTTGGTGCGGATACTGCGAGACTTTTCAGTCTCTTTGCAGCTCCACCTGAGAAGGATCTTGATTGGAACGAAAAGGGAGTTGAAGGGTGTCATCGTTTCTTGCAAAGACTTTGGAGACTTTTTTATCAGCATCAGTCTTTGTTAGCTGAGCCTCGAATCAATGAAAAAGAGATCAAATTCTCAGAAAAGTGTTTGAGCCTACGAAGGAAAACACACTGGATGATCCAGAAGATGACCGAAGATATTGAATCTGAAAAATTTAATGTCGCCATTTCGGCTGCTATGGAACTTGTGAATGGGCTTTATGGTGCATTGACTGAGAACGAGAAATTCTTTCACAGCCCCGATGGAAAGTGGACACTTCAAGAAGCCATGGAATCTTTGCTTTTGTGTTTGGCCCCTTTCTCACCTCATATGTCGGAAGAGTTGTGGCACGAGATGGGTCATACAACCATGATCGTGGGAGCAAGCTGGCCTGCTTATCGTCCTGAGCTTCTGACCGAAAGCAAATTCACTTTAGTCGTTCAAGTAAACGGTAAAGTAAGAGAGCGAATTGAAATGCCCAAAGGAATCACGAAAGAGGAAGTCCAAGCTCAAGTGATGCAGATGGAGAAGCTCAAACCTTTTATAGATGGAAAGACGCTGAAACAGTTTGTCTATGTTCCAGAGAGAATTGCGAATGTTGTGGTGGTTTAAGTTTCTACTTATAGTTCCCTTTATTCTTTGTTTGGGATGTGGTTACACCCTTTCTCATCGATTGAAAAAAGAGTTTGAAAATCCTAAAGGGATTTTTGTTCCTGTTTTTAGCAACCAGACTGAAGAAATGGGCGCAGAGATGGTGTTTACCAACGCTCTCCTGCGCGAGTTGAAATTACACCAAAACTTTCATTTGGCGGACAAACCTGAGTCTACTGAAGTTGAACTTAAAGGTGTTGTTGAAAAGATCACGTACCAACCGACTGCTTTTTTTGCGCCATCTGCGGGAGTTAATAAACTTCAGTCCTACGTCATGATGCCGGATCAAATTAATGTAGTAGCCACTGTCAATTTAACTTTAATTAACAGGGAAACCAAAAAAGTTTTATGGAGCCAATCGGCAAGTGGATATAGAATTGTAAGTGCTAATCTCTCTCGAACGGGTGATAGGGAAGCCGCCAGTGGTTTCGGTATTTACACTCAATCTCTGATTGATTCGCGTTATGGTGATATTGCTAGGGATATCATGAGAGATATGTATGATTCCATGGTGGAAAATCTCTGATGGTAACCTCAGCTCAAAAAGTATTTAAGGATTTGGAGTCCAACCAACCCAAACCACTCTATCTAGTTGTGGGTTCTGAGCCGTTTCAGGCTAATGAAATCATAAAGCAATTTAAAACGAAATTTGTGAAGGAACAAATCTCGCAGGCTTTAAATTTTGAATTGTGGGATGGTGAAGGTCTCAATGGGGGTGAACTTCTT
>Ga0214923_10001699_pt1 | contig 30777 bp, 47 predicted proteins | sample LL1510_MetaG_FD_177993 | JGI IMG/M metagenome (GOLD analysis project Ga0214923, IMG submission 177993) | Freshwater microbial communities from Lake Lanier, Atlanta, Georgia, United States - LL-1510 | ecosystem: Environmental > Aquatic > Freshwater > Lake | place: USA: Georgia | collected...
GCTTCAAAAGTGTTTGAGGTTTGCGCCGACCACGAGCAGCCTTTAGTGTTCCAAGTGCCGAACTCTGTTAAACCGATTTTGACTGTGCCACCGTCATCGGCTGCGACCATAAATTTGATTGTGTTGTTCGCAGGGATAGTGATGAAGCCTGTGTAGTGAACCATAAAATTATCGTTCGGGCAGTTACCGAACGGTTCACCGTTAAAGTTTCGATTGATGTTGTTTTCTGTTTCGCTGTGGCAAACAGGATAAATGTCATCTGACCGTGTTGGTGGTATAGCGGAAACGCTATAGCCGACGGCGTTTAAGCCTGCTATCGGTTCGGCTTGTGCTGTTGTTGAAAAGAAACTTAATGCGATTGCTGGTAACGGTATCAGCCAGCGTGTTAGACGAGTTCCCACATCTAGAACACACCACAATCAGCAAAACTAGCCATACCATATTTGGCTTGTGACAAAGTCGCAGACAAAGTAGATTTAGTATCAGCAGGAAAAGCAATCTTATCAACACCCGAAAGAAATGTTCCGCCACCTGCTTCACCACCGCCACCAAAGTAACCTGCAACACCAGAATCAGCCATACCTGTAACCCATCCTCTTGCAGAACTCAAAGTTGCACTTAAAGTAGTTTTAGTATCGGTAGGAAAAGCGATTTTGTCAATTACATTTAATTCTGCTGCACCCGTGTACCCTCCACCAAAATATCCTGCCGTTCCACTATTGGCTATACCAGCATTAGAATACGCAGCATTAGTCAAAGTTGCAGACAAAGTTGTTTTAGTATCGGCAGGAAAAGTTATTTTGTCAATACCTGATGTGTAACCTCCACTGTGCTGACCACCACCAAAATATCCTGCAACACCATAATTAGCCATTCCGCTAGTGCCATAAAACGAAATAGCGGTTGTCAAGGTTGCCGACAATGTAGTTTTGGTATCCGCAGGAAACGCAATTTTATCTATACCGCTTAAAGAAGATGAACCGTCATAACCGCCACCAAAATAGCCTGCCACACCACTATTGCTAAATCCAGCAAGGGCTTGACGAGCAGAAGTCAAAGTCGCTGACAAAGTTGTTTTAGTGTCCGCTGGAAACGCAATTTTATCTATGCCTGATTGGTTTGTTCCGCTTGTACCGCCACCTACATAACCAGCAACACCGCTATCAGCGAATCCACCAGAATAACGACGACCCGTTGTCAAAGTTGCACTAAGCGTAGTTTTAGTATCGGCAGGGAAGGCGATTTTGTCTATTTCTGAAGTTGGTCCACCAGCAGTTGAACCACCAGCGAAATAGCCTGCGACAGATTGGCGTGTCTCGTCACCCGTCGGCATCCAAGCCGACACATAACTAGAAACCCTAGTGCGAGGAGTAAACGGTCTAGACACTACGGCAACTCAACCTGTGGTGCTTGAATCGTGCCATCATCCCCAAAAAAACATTCAGGATTCACAGCCTGCGCCAACCCCAAAGCCTGCGTATAGGTTTTCTCAGTGAAACCCCATTTATCTAAACCTGACAAATCGACATCGTTCCACACATAACCCAAAACAGTTTCACTATCCAACATCAAACCACCCGAAGCCTGACCGCCACGAGAACGAATCAACGGCTCAGGCGTAGAACCCTCAGGGCGACTAATAATCCAAGTTGCATATTTCATTATTGTTGTAACTCCTTGGCTTTCGCCTGTTGTGCTTCTATCATCGGCTGCAAAACACCTATCTGGTCTAGGGCTTCCAAATGTGCCCAGTTCGCTGAACCTGACATTACCTGTAGGTTTGCTTGTCTGCCAAGTCGTGCCTGCCAATAATCAGGTTGGCTGGCGTCTATTTGTTCACGGGTGAAATGCGGTATTGAATCATAGATTTCAACAAGTGTGTCGTATTCTCGGACAGCACCGATAGCAACCAGCCGTGTGCGTTCTAAACCAAGTTCTTTGATGTCGGCTTCTATTTGTGAGATGCGGTCGCCTTTCTCACGCAAGTCCTCTATTTCGTATTCCGTTTTGCGCACCTGCATAGCGACTTCTTTTATCGTGTAGTGCAGTGCTTCTAGTTCTCGGCAGACTTGCACGAATTGCATTTCGGGTGTGTCGTGTGCGCCGATAACGAAGTGTTCTAGTTGATATCGGGTGCGTGGCATCTGCACTTCTGTAAGCGATAGTTGGATATCTTCACGCATTAGAACACACCTTGATCAGAGAAACCTGCTAAAGAATAACGAGCCGAAGTCAAAGTCGCAGACAAAGTAGATTTAGTGTCGGCAGGCAAAGCGATTTTGTCTATGTTGTTAAAAAAATTTGTGCCAGTGGCGTTTTGACCACCACCTACATAACCTGCAAGACCCGAATTAGCAAAACCCGACAAACTATTAGCGGCATTTGTTAAAGTTGCCGACAAAGTAGTTTTAGTATCAGCAGGGAAAGCGATTTTGTCAATACTAGTAAAATTGCCACCAGAGCCATTAGAGGCATTAGCACTACCACCACAAATGTAGCCAGCAACACCGTTATCGGCAAAAGTGCCGTGAAGAGTTCTCACCGTTAAAGTTGCGGCAAGCGTTGTTGAAGAATCCGAAGTAAAACTAATTTTTTGGATATTGTTTTGCCGTATATTATTAGCGTTTCCACCACAAAAATATCCTGCAACACCATTATTGCCAAAACCAGAGTGTTGTCTTCGTGCGCTTGTCAATGTTGTTGTCATTGTGCTTCTTGTTTCAGCAGGAAAAGCAAGTTTATCAATAAAACTATATTCTGTAGCACCAGCATTATCGCCACCACCGTAATAACCTGCAACACCAGAATCAGCAAAACCTGCGGGAAATCTAACAGCAGTTGATGCTGTTGCCGATAAAGTAGTTTTAGTATCAGCGGGAAAAGCGATTTTGTCAATTCCCGACAATACCGCAGTGTCGTAACCAGCAACAAAATATCCCGCAACACCGCTATTAGCCACACCTGTCAATGAACTACGAGCCGTAGTCAAAGTTGCTGACAAAGTAGATTTGCTGTCATTAGAAAAAGTTATTTTGTCAATACCTGACAAATTGGTTGAGCCGTCAGAACCGCCACCCAAATAGCCTGCAACACTCTGACGGGTCTCGTCACCTGTCGGCATCCAAGCAGAAATATATGTGCTAACCCGAGAACGGTTATCAAACCGCATAACCTAGACCGTAATTCGGTTCACATACCCGTGCAAACAAACAACATTCGCAGTCGCAGCAAACGCCCGAACAACCTTCGCCGAAGCGTTACCTTGCAACAACAAACCAGGGATAACCAAAACTAAACCTGACTCAGCCGTAACAGTCAATTCGATATTGCCGTCAGGTGCAGTAGCCTCACCCCACTCAATCGTCAATTTGACTGACGATGCAGATGAGTTCACCGCATACAACCAAATCTCATCAATCGTCGTAGCCGTGCTAGAAGCAGTATGAATCGCTGTGCCAGCAGTAGCAGTCGCAGCAACCTTGATAGCCAAACCTGTGCCTGTAGTGCCTGCTGGCTGTAACGCTAATTTTGTGAATGTTGCCATTATTTATCTCCTAATAAGTGGTTAAATCGTTCCCTACGAGAATACTGCGGCTTCAACAGGGTTGAAAGCCGCCACAGGCGCACTATTAACCCACGCTGAACCATTGTAAGACAACAACTGTCCGTTAGAAACACTAGTTATCGTAACATCACTAAGGTTGTCTAGAGTGGCTGCACTAGTGGCAGCAGTAGCAGCCGCATCAGCATAAGCCGTAGTAGCAAGTTTTGTACTATTGTTGCCAGCGCTTTGAGTAACACCAGTAGTTTCAGTAGGAAGTGACGGAGTACCAGTAAAAGTAGGACTAGCCAACGGAGCATAAGCACTCAAGTCTGGCGCAACAGCAGTTTTAAGATTGGCTACAGTAATCTTTTTGGTTTCAACAGCCGAAGTATCAACAATAGGCAAAACATCTGCGTCTGCATCAACACCAGCCGCAACAAGCGCTGTTAATTGAGAAATCTTTAAGTCTGCCACTAGTTATTAGCCTCCATTAAAATAAATGAACCATTCTCCAATAACAAATCTGTTCCATCTTCCTGTTCTAAGTTATAGACAACAAAATCGCCATCCGACCAAAACTCGTTAGCAACATCACCCAAAGTTATTCCAACAGCACCAGCATCTTTGTAATACTGATATTGCAAACTACCACGATACTGCAACCCAACAGTAGACCAATGGGTGTACAACAAATCAGCCAATGTGTCACCAGCCTCAGGATACATCGCCATTAAAGCAACATACATTTGGTCATTAGTTTGTGCCATAACTATAAACTTTTCAGTTCCCTAGCAAGTCGGCAGTTTCCTGCCGAATATGTTTCTCACCCAAAGCAGCCCGAGCAATCAAAGCATCCAACTCAGCATCCGAAATCTCATCCAACTTTTGAGAATGCTCAACCTTAATCTGAGTAGGAGCCAACCTGTTCGTAGCCTGAAGATACAACTGAGCAGCCTTATTATCGCCATCCAATGCCTTAGCATATAATGCGTCCAACAATTTCTGTGACCTTTCAGGACTGCCTTGTAGGTCCTCAACCCGTTTAGCCCACTCAGCCTTAAAGGACGGTTTTTTTTGCCAGCGTCTAAGAGTCGTAGGGTCAATACCTTCCTGCTGAGCATACTTCTCCTGACTGGCAGGCACCCGTGCAGACGCTGGCGTACATAACCAGTTCAAATATTTTTCTTGCCGCACATCTAGGATGTTTTCTTTGTCCATGCTATTAGTGTAAAATTTGTTCCCGTTAGGGAACAACGGGGGGGATTATAGGGGGGGGTAAGGAATACTGGATACTGTAGTCACCGAGCCATAGCGAGGTGACAATACTTAAACAGTTTGTGCTGTTTACAATACAAGAAGCGTGGACAAAAAATGGCGTACAATAAACCAGAACTAAGAAAACGCATAGTTGCTTCTGTTAAGGCTGGGACTGCTGGTGGTAAAGCAGGGCAGTGGTCTGCTCGTAAAGCACAAATAGCAAACAAACGGTATCAGTCTGCAGGTGGCGGATTCAGTGGACCAAAAACTGCTGCACAATCATCCCTCAGTAAATGGTCAGACCAAAAATGGCGTACCAAATCAGGTAAACCATCCACTGTTGGACCTAAGGCTACTGGTGAACGGTATTTGCCGTCAGCAGCCATCAAATCTCTTAGCAGCAAAGAATATGCTGCAACCAGTGCAGCAAAACGCAAGGGCACCAAGGCTGGTAAACAGTTCGTTAAACAACCCAAAACCATAGCCCAAAAGACAAGGAAATACAGATAATGCCATACAACAAATATAGCCCAAAACAAAAACGGTTAGCAGCAGTTGCTGCACCACACAAAAAAATAACACAAGCCGACATTATTGCTATAAAACAAAAAAAGAAAAAGAAAAAATAATGCCAAAAACAGCAGCATGGACAAGAAAAGAAGGCAAAAACCCTAAAGGCGGATTAAACGCCAAAGGACGAGCATCATACAAAGCCCAAACAGGAGGCACACTGAAACCACCTGTCAGCGCCAAACAAGCAGCCAAATCACCAAAAGCGGCAGCACGCCGCAAATCATTCTGCGCACGAATGGGCGGCATGGCAGGACCAATGAAAGACTCCAAAGGACGACCAACACGCAAAGCCCTAGCATTAAGAAAATGGGACTGCTAAAAATATAAAATTTTTATATATTATATTTAAGTCGGGGGACCCAAACAAATGACGGGGTGGGGTATCCGACTCTACAAAAATAGTGCTCCAACCCTAGGCTATAAGAATCATACACGAGAGTGCATGCCGTACCCCCCCATGCTCCCCCACCCGAGGGATTTGACCTTGTGGATAAGTTGATATTTTGGTGATATATTAGACCATAATCATTATGGGTTTTGATGGGTCGCCTGATGTGAGCATCATGCCCATCATGTGCCGATGATGCATGCCATGATGAGCGCTATTCGGGCATGTGGCGGACTGTGAAACGGACTATCGGCAATAGATGGGGTTTTGCCAACCATGTGTTTAGCGTGTGAATTTCGGTGCGCATTATGCGTAGGGAAACAGGCGCAATAAAAGGCGTGGGGTTGGTGACTTGACTTTTGGTTTTGGGTGGCTCATAATAATGGGGTCGGCATTGGTGGCAACACTGAACGATAGAACACTCCATCGTGATTGGTGGCTCATAGGTGTTCGCTGTGATTGATGATGGCAGGTTGCCTCATTCAGTCAAGTGCTCAGATGGCTAGATGCTGAGCGGTTGCAATTTGGGTGCAGTGATTTTGCATCGGCATTAGGTGAGTCGTGAGCGGTTCGGTTGCAACGATTGAGGCGATTCGTGCTGTGCACTTTTCGCCTTGCAGATTCGTGATTTCGGGCAGATTAGCAAGTGTCCCGATTACTTGAGTGATGATGCAAGGACGACGGGATGTGGTGGGCACGATTTGCGGAGTGTGTCGGGGTGTGGTACCATTGTACCTTTACGAACGGCATGCGGTTTCAGGTGTGGCTAGTGTCCTTGCAACAGTGCGATTCTGTTGGCATCTACGATGCAATTATGCAGATTGAGTAGCGATTACGAACTGGGAGGTTCATATATGAAATTAGCATTTATTAATCCGAATGAGTCGGGTCGTTGGTGGCGTTACGGTACTGAGCGTAAGTGTGGTCGTTGGAGTTACGCTGATGACACTAGTACTGAGGGTAAGCGTGAACGGTTTGTGATTCATCACGGCACTGTCATGGGTTGTTTCACCGAGGTTTCGGAGAATGTTTGGAGTTTCACTCCGATTTCTATTGGTTGGGGTAGTGTTTCTGACCAGCAGGGCATGAATAAGATTATGCCTTCGGCATGGCGTTATCGCCGTAATGGTGGTCATGCCCGTTATGAGTTCAACGGAGTTGAATACAAGTTTTAAGTTAGCGGTTTGCTATACTTAATTGAATACGATGGTGGACAGGCATGGTGCTTGTCATTAGGTGTTCGTGAACGAACAGCCATTAACACAACAATATAACTGGGAGGTTATATGTCAGCAGTCAAATCAAAGCAGGTCGTTGGTTACGACCAAGGCGGTCTAATTGTCCACTTCGTGGATGGTTCTCGCAAGTCGTTAGCGTCTTGCACCAAGAATGAACTAATTGCAGTTTGCAATTATCGTGGCATCAAGTTCGTGGGTCGTCCACCGTTGCACTTTTCACCTTTGGTGATTGAGTCGGCGATTATGAACAATCAGGCTGAGATTCGCTATGTTGAATCTGCACCTTCGGTGCCATCAACGCCATCAGTGCCTCCAGTGATTCCGCAACCTGCGGTTGCTGGTTCGTTGGATGGTGCGATTCAACTTGTGGTGCATAATGCGGTGCAAGTTGCATTGGACAAGTTCAAGGCTGGTGTTGATGAGACACAAGTTGTTCAACTTGTTAATCAGGCTGTTGAGCCGTTGTTTACTGGCTTCAAGCATGAGGTCACCACTTTGGTGGATGAGATTCGTCCCAAGGTCACACAGGTTGTGATTGACTCTAAGCCTGCGAAAACTCTTGAGGGTGTACAGCACTTTCAGTTTGCTCAGGTGTTGCAAGCGGTTTCACGCCGAGTGAATATGTGGTTGGTTGGTTCGGCTGGCTCAGGTAAGACTGAGATTGCCCGACAGACTGCCGAGGCACTTGATTTGCCATTCGCTAGCATCAACTGTACATCTACGATGCAGGACTATCGCATCACTGGTTACAAGGATGCGAACCGTATCTATGATACGACACAGTTTCGTAACATATTTGAGAACGGTGGCGTGTTCGTGTTGGATGAGATTGACAATGCGAACCCGAATATTCTCGGCATATTGAACAGCGCTTTATCCAATGGATATATGGCGTTTCCCGACAAGCAGGTTGCCCGTCACAAGGATTTCGTGGCGATTGCTACAGCCAACACTTTCGGTGCTGGTGCGACAATGCAATATGTTGGTCGTAACCCGATTGATGGTGCCACGATTGACCGCTTTGTACAGTTGCACATCAAGTATGATGAGGCGATTGAGCAATCCATGTTGGATGCTGTTGGTTTGGAACCTACGGTTTCAGCCAAGTGGCTCATCAATGTTCGCACTGCCCGTAAGAATGTTGAGACTGCTGGTCTCAAGATGATTATTTCGCCTAGGGCGACTAAGAATGGTGCGGAGTTGATTGCTGGCGGTTGGTCAGTGCGAGATGCGTGGGATGCTTCGGTGCTCAAGGGTGCCAAGGCTGACCAAGTGGACAAGGTAATGGTCGGTGTCTCCCTCTAGGGAGCCACTGGCTATTATCACCGAAACGATTATAGGAACTGGGAGGTTTCATCATGCAAGTACATGTCACGAAGAACAGTCGGGGTTCCGAACTCTATATTGAAGAGTTTGAGTCGCTTGGCGAATTGTTGCGTCATGCTGGCGCTAATCAGGAGCCTAAGTCATCCAACAGCAACAACAGCAGTTTCACGCTGACCGCATCTTTGCAGGATGCAGTTGATTTGGGTCTCAAGGGCTATACGGATGTGCGTCCCGATGTGGAGGCACAACTCAACGAACTTGAGTCGCATATCGCCGAGCATCTTGATGTTGCCTTTCAGGCTTGTCATTCGGTTGTTGGTGGGTCGGTTGATATCGCCCGATTCATCCAAGGCGAACCCGAGTGCATGGTTGATTATGTTGCCGAACCTCAGGCTCGTATGGGTCGTGTGGTCAAGGTGCTGGTCAATATGGTGTTCTCGGCTCATGTGAACACTGCGGATATTGTTAAGCGTGGTGTTGTTGTGTGTGCCTTGATTGACACTTTGCACAAGTTGGGTGTCGGTGTTGAGGTTTGGTCGGAAGAGCCTACGGCTCACAGAGGCATAGACAAAGGTGATGTGTCATCGCATCTAGTCAAGTTGCATGATTCATCGGAGATGTTGGACATTGACAATTTGATGTTCGGTCTTTGCCATCCGTCAATGCTTAGGCGTATCGGGTTCAGTGTTACTGAGCAGTCGGGTTGGAAGCATGCCAAAGAGGTTACTGCTGGTGGCTACGGCTATCCGAATAACCTTGAGTGTGTGGCTCGTATCGGTGCTGATGTGACTGTCGGCAAGGTGCAGGATTGCAAAGGCGACATGTTGGCTGACCCTTGCAAGTGGGTGCTCGGTACGGTTGCAGGGTTGGGTTTGATTTAACAAAGTTAGGAGGACGAAACACTCACAGCGTGTTGTGTGTTGTGGGTGTCTAACCGTGTTGCGGTTGCTGATGAGTCCAGTTTGACTTGATTAGGAGGTTGATTATGGCTAGTCATTATGAAGTGGTTGTGAAGTGGATACCTGAGGACATACAGGGGTTACAGCCTGATTGGCATGAGTCCAAGTGTGAGTTTGTGTTGGATGAAATTTCGCACCAACTGCATGAGCGTGTTGTTGAATACGGCAACGAAGTTCTTGAGGGTTTGTTGTCCGATTGGATTGATGAAAGCGAAGAGCACTATTGTGAAGAAGAGGAGGCGTAATGACAACTACAGGGTTTAGTATTTTAGATAAAACAACGGGTGAAAAATTGGCGACACTACCGCTAACCATTCCTATCGGTTCAACCGTAGATGGGTTTAAAGCGGCAGGGTATGAAGTTATTTGGGTTTGGGAAAAGGAGGAGGCGTAATGAGTTTCGGTGAATTACTGGTTGGTTTGATAGTTTTTCAGGCTGTTATGGTTTGGGTCAGTTATTTTATACTGACTAACGAATCAGGTTCACAGCGTCACCAGCATGGTCGTGACTATCCGTACGACCAAGACCTAGATTGGTGATTGACAACACTGCACTAGCGGTCTGTTATAGTTATAGTAATGGTTTAATGATTTGCCATCTGACGATGGCATCTAGTATGGATGATTTGTCCATGCTAATTAGCAATATGCAACTTAGGAGGTTGTAATGTTAGGCATAACAATGGGTGCCGTCATAGGCACAGAGGTAGGTAAGGAACCCGAACCCTGCATTATCGGTGATATCGCCGATATTCAGGCTAAGGTTGGCGGTCACTTTGATTGTGTCCGCATCAATGTGGGTAGTGACCCGTCAGCCGATGATGTGTTCACTTTGGTGGGCTATGTTCACGATGAGGGCAGGATTTTGAATCCTCCTTTGGAGATTAATCTCATGGCTTCCATGATTTTCAATCAAGAAATTCGTGGCAACTGTGTCATTCTCAGTGGCACCAATCCCGAAACCAAGGCGTATGACGGTGAGAATTATGATTTGCCTGCCGTGTTCTACGAATTTTTGTGCAAGCAGATGACTAAGGACATTGAGCAATCGGTTTCGTTTACTCGGTTGCTGGCTAGTTCGGTCAGTTTGTCATACAAAGCGAATCAAATTTCTAAAGAGGAATTTGATTATATTCATGAAACGATTGGCAAGTTGAATGGCAACGCTGTTGGTGGCAACCTAGACAGCATGCCTGCAAAACTTAAGTCGTTGCTTGAGAAGTGCATGCAATATATGGCTACCGAGGTTGGAACTTTGCTCGGTGTTGAAATTAAAGAGGAGGAATGATGTCTAATTTGGATGTTTCGGATGGGTGTAATGCACCTGTTACGCCAGTTGTGTCTGCTCGTCCGAAGAAGGTGGTGGGGTGCAAGCCCCATCGCCGTGTGTTGTCACCTGCTGGCACCTATAGGTGTCCGAAGTGTGATAACGAGATAATTGTGTTTGTTCGCATGTCGGCTTTGCCGTTGTGCATTAATCATTCGGCATCCAGTGGGGGTGCCGTGTTTATGGAGGAGGTTAAATAATGTTGAAACATAAATGGAATCCTGAAACTATGCGTAGCGGTTTTGATGCGATGCTACAGCATGCAGAACTGCAGGAGATTGAGCATGAAACCGATGTGGTTTTGGGTTCGTATTGGTCGGGCATTAAAGATGCTTTGTTGGTTGTTGTAAAAATATTGGAGGAGGAAAAATGAGCGCATTAGCAGAGAACGAACTTGCATTACTTGCACGAATCGTGCATGGCGATAACGCTGTTGAATTTCTTGTTGGCGCATTGTCGTCAGTAACTACTGAAAGTCAAATACAGGCATTGATAACAAGCCTAATAGAAATTGCGGTTACAAGATTAAAAGAGGAGCAAAATGAAATTGAAACATGTTGAAGTGCCATTCCCGAAGTGCCCTAGGTGTGATGGGTTTATTCCGAACGACAAGGATGCTGGCAAGTATGCTGGTGCCCTTAGTCGTTTGGATAACCGCACCGAGGTGTGTTCTAAGTGTGGGGAGATTGAGGCGTTGGAGCAGATGATGTACGGAAAAGTTTACAACTTTTTAGAAGGCAGGTCATAATGGGACATGATGATTTAGCGGATGTGAAACCGTTGGGTGTGCGCATGCAGATATCTGATGGTGTGCATGGTATGTGGATGGGGCGACAGTTGTGCGAGGTGCGTGGCTATAGTGCGCCTTGGACTAACGACAAAATTTTGGATTATTTCCAAGATTTATGCACCTTTTATGATGCTTGGTCGGAATCTATTTCGCATGTTGCGTTACCTGATGCGATGTCCGAACTACAGGCGTTGGATTTGGATGGCGATACTTTCAACAAGTGGAAGTTGATTCGTGCGTATGTTGAGGGTGCTTATAGCAAGTTCCCGAACGAGTCGCTGGTTTCCATAATGGTTGCGTTGGGGATTACCCCAACACAATATCTACAGGCGTGTACTACTGGTGGGTTGCCGAAATGTTTTGAAGCGACCCCCGATTTTATTAGTCGGCTTGAAGAATATTATTTGTCGCACGAAAAAATTGTGTGGGTTGAAATCGCCAAAAAGTTCGGTATCAGCGCCCATATCGCCAAGAATATTTGCCGAGTGTTTGATAAACGGCATGTCGCCAAATATGGTGACCTTGCAGGTCGGCGTAAGTATGCCCGAGAACTGTTGAACGATTTGGCGTTGTGCACGGACGAAACACCAACGAATGTAACCAAAGAAGTGTTTGACCGTACTGGGGTGCAGTTTGATTTGTCTGCGGTTACGAAAATTCGTAAGCGTAAACGCAACACTCAACCACTAGAGTTATAATCACAAACTACCCATAGGAGCAATATGAAACTGGATACTGTAAACAAGCGCATTTATGTGCGCCAATCATGGTTGAACGATGTGTTGATGTGTCCCGAACGGGCACGGCTCGCAACGAAGAATCCGCAGATGCGGATGGCTAGTGATGCGACCATCATTGGTACGGCTGTGCATCATGCGATTGAAACTTTTATTAACACGGCTGACGAAGAAGGTATGGTTGGTCAAGAAGTTGAAGAGATGGTCAAGTGTGCCATCGCCGAGTATCAGCGTTTAGCGTTGGAACCGCACCGCAAAACTGGTATTGATGAAACCAAAATTTTGTCGTACATTGATGCGATGTGCGTTGCGTGGTACACAACGATTATGCCATTCGTGGAACTGGGTGGCAAAACCGAGCACCGTTTCGTGTTGCCTATTGGTATCAATATTGGTGGCTACGATACCTATATTGAGGGCACGATAGATTACATTACGCCGTCTGGTGTTATCTGGGATTGGAAAACGGCTGGGCGCTCATATTCGGGTGCAGAGAAACAAAAGAACGCTGTGCAAGCATCCATGTATGCGATGGCGGCGTGCATTGAAGGCATGGTACCGAACGAGAACGACATTGAGTTCAAATATGGTGTAATGATTCGGCAAGAAACCCCGAAAGGGCAGGTTGTTTCGTTGCATCGTAATCAGGAGCATGTTGAGTGGATTCGTAATCAAATCATTTCGGCTTGCCGAATGGGTGTGTCTTTAGGTGTTGATACAGGCTGGTTGTTGAACGACCAAGGCAATCTGTGTTCATCCAAGTGGTGCGATTTTTGGTCAATGTGCAAAGGCGCAACAATCTCCGAGCAGTCGTTGTTGCTCAAATAGCGAGGACGAACATGCGTGAACCGATTGAATTAACGGTTGCTACTGCGGTAGCATCAGGTCAGCCGTTGTCCTTGCCTATTGTGGAGGTGCAGTGGATTGATGCTGTGGGTTCAGGTGACCGTTGGGATACACCTGAGAATGTTGATTCCATGATTCCGTCAAAAAGTTTTGCTGTCGGATATTTGTGGCATGAATCCCGAACACATGTAACATTGATTATGTTAGTGAACGATGTTGGTACCGTAGGTCATTCGTTGGTGATTCCGAAAGGAATGGTTGTGAATGTGCGCACACTTGTGCGTGACAACACTGCACCATCAGAATGATACAATGTTTTTTATTAAGGCTGATGGAGTGCCACATGGCAAGTGTGACAACCTCCCCTCCGTCAGCCGATTTGTAAGTAATAAAATAGGGAGAACAATAACAAACAAAACACCGAGGAGGTGCCGAAATGAATACCATAAGTAAAGACCAATCCATAATCACTCAGGTCGCAGCGAAGATTGCTGCCGACTTGACACCGAAATCAGATGATGTGCAAATCAACATCGCCAACTGGCTGTTGGCGTTTGATGCGACATCGGATGCGTTGCTGGAGAAACACGGCATGACACAACTGGACGACCAACAGGTTGCCGAGATTGTGCAACAAGTGTTCCCGAACTCAGTGACCGTCACACAAACACCAGCGCCACAGTGGGCGACACAGCAAACACAACCGCAAACCTCAGGGTTTCAGGTTCGTATCAAAGGCAAACAGCACGGAGACATCCCTGCATGGTTGCATGCTGAATGCGCCAAGAAAGGCGTGACCGAAGTGTGGGATAACCGTGATGGATTGTCCGCTAACCCGAAGCGTCCTTGGTTCAAATCAACGACATCTAACGATGCGTTTTGGGCACCGAGACCTGCTAGGTCATAATGCAAGACCCCGACTTCAAGGGGCGATGGTCAGCGTTAGGGCGGGGAGAACAACTCCCCGCCTTTGACGCATCTAAGACCCCCGCACACTTTTTTAAACCACTAGCGCTTGCGGCTGACGAATATGTATATTGGGCACAAAACCCTGACGAACGAATCTATTTGGGGTTCCCTGACATTGATGGGCAGATGCGTGGCATCGCACCATCAGAAATGTGTTTGATAAACGGCTACAGCCATAGCGGTAAAACTTTGTTTCTGTTACAAATCTTGTTGGCGAACAAAACAAAACCCGTAATCTACTTTTGCCCTGACGAACCCCGAACATTGACGCTAATCAAATTGGCGTGTCTGACGCATGGCATTGACGCAAATTTGTTGGAGCAAGAAATCAGCCGAGGTGTACCCGAAGCGATTGAACTGCTACGCAAAACCTCAACCGAAGAGTTCCCGAACCTAGCGGTCTTTGACCAAATGCTGTCCTTAGCGGATATGGAACGGGCGTTGGGTGAAGTGCGTGACGCTTGGGGTCAGCCAGCGTTAATCGTGTTTGACTACTTGGAACTGTTGATGGGTGGCGGTGAAGATGTGCCATCCAAAGCGAACACACTCAAAGGTTTTGGTAAACGCCATAATGTTCCATTATTGGTGTTGCATCAATCATCTAGGTCTGCTGGTGCGGATGGGCGAAAAATGACTATATCTTCAGGTGCATACGGTGGTGAGCAACAATCAGCGCATGTGATTGGTGTTCGCCGTAAACGCTTTGAGATAGAAGCACAGATTCGTGAAATTGAGGACAAACTAGATAAGTCCAACAGCACAGAACGACTACTGGAACGCTTGGATTCTTTACGGTACGAACAGCGTATCCACATGAATACGGTGACAATCAACTTGGTGAAATGTAAACGCCCAGCATCAACATTATTGGATGACATGGATTACGAAATTGAACAAGGCACAGGCAGACTGATTCGGCTCACGAACCACAATCTGCCGTCATATATCCATAATGAACCACAAGTTCCGCAACAACTGGAACTGGCGGTAATGGAGGACTGGTGATACCTGAACAAGTAGTCGGCATGTTCACCACACTGTTTCGTGGTCGTGGCGATGTGTACGGACATGAAGAAGGTAGATGCGTTAAAGAACCATTGACACACGATGTTTTTAAACAACACCTACAAGGTGTTCAAGCAATCGGTGTGTATCCGATGGTGCCCATCAACAATGTGCATCATGTTGTTTGGGGATGCTCCGACATTGACATAGAAGATTTGGCTGGTGCCCGAAAAATCCAGTCAGCGTTATCTGCCGTGAATGTCACCTCGTTCGTGGAGCGTTCACGCTCCAAAGGTTACCATGTTTGGGTATTCGCAGAACAAGTTGTCCCTGCGTCAGATATGCGAAGAATGCTGTTGTGCGCCCATCAGGTCGCAGAATATCCTGCACGAGAAGTAAACCCGAAACAAGAAACATTGAACTCAGGTCAATACGGCAACTATGTTCGCTTACCGTATTTCAACGCCGAGGACATGACCGACTCGCACAGGCGCATATTGGATGCCGATAATCAGGCGATGCCGTTAAACGATTTTGTTTCATCCGCTATGTCATCACGAACACCAACGAAACTTATTGCCGACCTAGCGAAGTTGTGGCAGGAACCTGTAGCGACATCTGCTGTGATTGACATGTCGCAATCCGTCAGCGTTAAAGAAGCATTGATGCAACTCAGCCCCCTAGGTAAAGTGATATGGCGTGATGGTCCGCTACCAACAAAAGACCGTTCAACGACACTGGCACGCCTAGGGCACGAGTGTGTGCGGTCATGTATGTCGCCCAGTGAAACGAAAATTGTTTTGGTTGATGCAGATAAACGGTGGGGTAAATATCATTTGCGTCCCAACGGTGAACTAGAAATAGACAAATTGGTTGTACGGGTGTTCTCGTGAAAAAACCGTTTGACCAAAACTTGTATGACGCTGACGACCCAGCGAAACAACAAATATTAGACTGGTTGATATCCCAAGGTTTTAACGGCGAAATCAACCCAAACCAATATGGCATAGACATAATCGGCGATTGGGATGGCAGCCCTTGGGCTGCCGAAGTGGAAGTGAAACATAATTGGAAAGACGACTATTTTCCTTTCAAAACAGTGCATTTTTCTGCCAGAAAACTAAAATTTCTGGAACACCCAGCAGACATCTGTTTCATAATGTTGAATCACGCTAGAACAACGGCGTTAATAGTGAGGAAACCGTATTTACAATCCGCTATAATCGTTACCAAAAATACTATATACACAACCGAAGAACAATTTATTGAAGTACCACTTGCCTACTGTTCAATACATTCTTTAGAAAGTAAGCAAGATGACAACGGAACGCAACGCAGAATCTTTTAGCAACGAATCAATTTCAATATTTGTTCCCGTGAAACCCGTCCCCAAGGGACGACCCCGTATGACTAGGCGTGGGCGTGTATTCACACCGCAACGCACATTGGATGCCGAGGCTCTTGTCCGTGAAGCATACGGTGACCGACCAAAGTTTGAAGGTCCAGTGTCTTTGGTGTTGAACTTTGCCGAGGATGGCACATTGATTGTAATATGTCCGTATTATGGCAGCGATTCTCGGCTGCGGGGCGACATAGATAACTATATTAAAACCATAATGGATGGCTTAAACGGTGTTGCTTGGGATGACGACAAGCAGGTATTTCATGTTGTGGCGGAAAAACAATGAAGCGTGTAATGGTTTGGATGTGGGAACACAACATAGAAACAATTGACCCTAAAAGCGGTAAAAAAGTTTTTGTTTCAGCGCTCAGCGAGAAACCTATTGAGGGTGGTAAACGCAGGCGTGTAGCACATTACAGAGAAAAAGAACATCGCCGTAAGCCCAATGAAGTATGAACCAACCGCACGACAGGGAGCCTCGTTTTATGAAATCCTTATGCAACCGTTCGTGGATGATGACATGTCTGCGCCAACAGATTGGGAACTCATTGACCTCGTTCAAGAGGTGTTTGCTACACTTGATGACGCTGACAAAGAGATTTTAAACGAAATCTTTTTTCAACAAAACACTTATGAAGTTGCCAAAACAAACATAGGTATCAAAGCCAAATCGCATGCGTGGCGCAAGACACGCAGAGCGTTAAACAATCTTAAAAAAGCATTATTAGAAAACGAAACATTCAGGAGTAAATATGCCAGCACCTTTACCGACAACTTGGGATGAAGCCTCGTTACAAGCGTTAGAATATATCACGAACATTGTTTCCACCGTCAAATTTGAGGAACCTGTTTGGAAGAAATATAACGCCATTTTAGATAGTCTTGCGTCGTTTGTTTCGTGGCGTGAAGCCGCCAGCGAAGCGCAGGCGGTGTCTGTAATGGTGGATGCAGGGTGTATGGCTATGCATTCGTTAGTGCCTTTAACTTTGGGCGTGGACAAAACGGAGATGCACAAACTGTTGTGCCGTAAACAGCACGATTACGGGCATGGGAACATCAGCAAATTTGGTTTGGTGGGTGTGGCTGTGCGCATGTGCGACAAAATTGCCCGAGCAGAAAACATGACTTTAAAAGGTGGTGTATCCGCACAGGTGTCAGAACCTTTGAAGGATGCTTTTGAGGACATTATCGGCTATGCCGTGATAGCGGTAATGTTGTATCGCAACACTTTTATGTTGCCTTTGGATTCTTCTGAGTCCGCTAAACAAAAATATATGCCACAACAATTGGAGTTAAACATATGAGCGAACAAGAACCAATCAGTCTGTATGGTGCCCGAGGCAGAAAAATTGATATCGGTGGAACAGAACTGCAAATAGATGACGAATTTATGGTCGCAACATTGTTGGCTGTAATCGCCGTGTTAAATACCCTGCACCCTACGATTGACGAACACATTTCTACAGTAGGACAAAAAATTTATGACGAAATCACAAAAGCCAACTAATCTAGAATTGTTTGAAGAGATGGTTGTTCAACTTATTGCCGAAGCCCGAAGGCTGGGTTTACCGAACGCCCGTGTTCGTGACCTGCAAGAAACCAAAGTTGTTATCAAACAGATTCGTAAAGCACGGGAAAAACTATAATGGACCCCAAAGATTTTGACCCCGATGACCTGTCAGAAATGTCCACGATGTTTGCACGCATAATGTCCGACAGCGACCAAGGATACACAATGGAGTTCTCTATCAGCCGACTACAAGCCAAAGACCTGATGAACATGTGGACAAAAGCCTGTTTAGGTGACCCTATATCTACAGCCCAATGTTTGATTGAGTACGGAAAAATAATGTTAGAACTGCAATATGCTCTAACCAATGACGAACGAGACTAATCCTCTTCGCTGTCATCCAGTTTTTCGCCACACACAGGATTCTGTGGCAACGGCTTTTGCCGTTCCAAACATGCACATAATTTTGCTTTAAACATTAACCCTCGGATGGAATAAGATTTCGTTCAATCATTTCTTTAGTAAAATCTTTCAAAGTAAACTGACGATTAATCAACTCACTACGAACATTATCATCCTTAATAATTGTAATCGGAATACCCAACTCATTCAACCACGATTGACCTGTTCGTGTAGCATAATTTTCTTTGCCACCCAAACTACCGCCAGACAATCTTTGTATTCTGGAAATCAACGGAATAGCGTTACCCAACGCATATTGAGTGAAACCCTTAATAGTCTTATTACCCTGTTTGTCATAAATAGGGTCAAAGCCGATTGATTCTAAAATATTAACGGCGGCTAGTTCTAAACCACGAGCAGGTGTACGCTCAGGAAAAGGACCAACATCAATACCAAGTTGCTTGCCAGCAATATATTCAAAAGGCAACTTGTATATTGGATACGCTTGACCAACCAAACGGCGTGGGTCCAAAATAGAACGCAAACCTTCCTGCAATCTTTGTTGAGGCATATCAGGTTGAATTGTGTAATAACCTTCACCCAGTAACGGCACATTACCACGACCAATACCTAGTGGCTCACGAGGTTCCTGCCATTCAGGAATAATTTGTTCGCTATCAACAGGCAAAGTCTGTTGAACTTTCTCATAAATGTTGTATGCGTTCGGACGCATAAACTGGTTCGTTATCTGATTCGGAATGTTTCGTGTTGTCCAAATCCAAAACGGCACAAACTGCAACATCATTTCATCCAACTTGGACAAATCGCTATAATCAAAATGGTAGCGGGTCACCTTCGCAACAGCGTCATCATAACTACCACCCTTTAATATGGTGTCTAACGCCATTGGGAAACGCACGGCTGCTTCAACACGGGTGTTCGCACGGCGAACACCCCGAGTATAAGCATTAGTGGAGAACCCTTGCTTGCGAACAAACTCGGCTGCGTTCTCCGCAACAGGTTGCATCCGAGTACCCAAACTAGTGGAATCCAAACCAGTTTTATTTAACAAATTGATTATACGCTCACCAAGCGTTCCAGCGATAACAGGTTCACGCAAATCCGTAAACGACCCCTGTAAGCCCGTAGCAATCGCCGCCTTCAACGCCTGCTCATATTGTCCACGCAACACAGGGTCCACAATACCCAACTTATCCAACCATCTAGCAGGACCATACTTGTTCAATGCGTTCATAGCCTTAACACCTTGCACGGCGGTCATACCATCAACACCAGCAACAGCATTCATAAACATAGACGAATACGAGTTACGAACAACAAAACCAAGACTGGTTACCGCATAAGTTTTAAACAAATCATTTGCGGCAAACAAAAACTGTCGCACCATACCAGCATTTGACTTAGCCAAAAGTTTCTGCAAATTAGGTTTCCACACAGACAACAACTGCTCAGGTGCCTGCACACCCAACCCCAAAATCGCTTCCCAACCCTCAAGCACCCGTTGCTCAACGGGTGCCATAATCTCACCAAATCTGCCAGCCCTAACAATATCTATTAGTTCCTTGTTGGCAACAACAGCGTCCTCGGCTTGCGCCAAACCAACCTCACCAACATGCAACAACTGTGTTACACGCTCATACGCCGCTTTAACAGTTTGGTCTTTAATATATTTAGTTGATTCAACGCTGCGTTGTACGCTGCGCACCCATTCACGGGCAGCAACACCAGCCTCGCCTCGTGCTGGCATATTTAACATCGCCTGCCCAACAGCAGCGAGTTCGTTACGCAAAGCGTTACCCGTGCCATCACTCCATTGTTTTAATGTTTTGGCTTGTTCAAACAAAACCTGTAAACGGTCTTGATAATTTAGTAATTGTCTTTCCGCACCTGCTATTGTTTGCGCTTTTGCGCTAGAAGTTCCCACACCTGTTCCGAGAACGCCCTGATTTCCTGCGGGGACATTTCTGCCAACGGCTTGGGTGGCTGTATCAACTCCACGAACTCCTGTTGCTTCTTCTCTACCACCAGTTCCTCCTGTCGGTATTTCTTGTTTGTTTTTAACATCCCAAATAGCCTGTTGGTTTCTTTCACGACCAGCCCTAACTGCTTCGTCTTGTTTCAGTATATTATCAACAACATCTAAAACAACTTCATCATTATTTTTATCATGCCAAATACCAAGATAGTTTTTGCCACCTAACTGTTCTTTTTTGCTGTTGAAATATGATTCCAATATATTGACACCACTTGATTTCTCAAAGAAATCTGATGCAGGAACAATGGTGCTGAACTCTTTGCGTGCCACCATAAAACCACCTGTGGGTTCTTTGCCTGTCAGCATACGCACGGACAAACCTTCGTTAGCAGCAACTTTTTCTATAATGGATTCCAACTGTCTAGGTTTAGGAACAGCAATTTCTCCTGCCCGTCCACCAACACGAATCTCGCCAACAGCCTGAGCAATAGAACGCTCCAAATTCCTACGCAACTTCGCTTCCTGTTTAGTTGCTGTTTCCAACGCTTTGGTGATACCAGCACGGTCCAACACAACCTTCTGACCACCAACAATAACAGTTTGTTTCCTACCTTGAATTTCAGCAACCTGCGCCCGTGCACCAGCAACAACCTGCTGTCGTTGCACCTTCTGTTGCGCCAACATTTCTTTCTGAGCAGTCAGTTCACGAATACGAGCACCAATAGCACTACGAGCAACATCAACTTCTTGGCGTGCACCAGCAGCCTCAGCCAACCGACCCGCAGCAGCCTCACTGGCGGTCGTATAATCGGAACGCAATATAGAACCCAACACAGGATTGTCGGCACCCTGAACAGGTGCCGTAGTAGAATTAGACGGCGTAACCATATAATCTTGCGGTTTAACAACAACAATCGCAGTATCTTCAGCCGTGTCATCAAACAACTTCGCAGGCAACAACAACCCATCCATCTGTCTCTCTAGGTCGGCAGCCAAAGCCACATCACCCAATGCCGAATCTATAATCATTCTGCCAGTTTGTTCCGCAGCAGGGTCGCCCGACATGTGCGCAATACCAACCATAGTTGCAACAAAATCATCATAAATACCTTTAACAACATCAGGGTCACCACCAGCAGGCATCTCACGACCAGCGTTATCCAATATGTCATCAATCAAATTCACCAAATCTGGATAACCACGCTCAATCTCTGGGTCCAATGGCAAACCCTGTTTCAAATCATAATAGGTTTTAATAAACACCCTGTTGGCATCCAAACCAGCGTCTTGCAATTGTGTATCAATGCTTTTAACAAAATTATCTGACCCAAAAATTTCTTGAATACCATCCGATGTCCGTGAATCAACAACCTTGCTGTCAGGGAAAGCATGGACACCAATGACATCTGGAGCGCCTTGGAATATTGTTGGTTCACTATGAAGCAACTGAAACGGTGCATCGGGCGAACCTAAATCTGTTTGACTGGTATATAGAAAACCGTTATCAGGTGCATAGGTTTGTGCGGAACGCACCTCACCCATAATGCGATAACCATTCAACAAATCTTTATAGTAACCTTCTTGTTGTACCAGCGCAGCATACTCGGGGCTGTTCGGGTCCACCAAATCTAGTTGTGTGTTAATTTTGCGCAACTCTGCTTGTACGGCTCGTGCTTCACGAGAAGCAGGAGCGCCTCGTGCAGCCATAATGCGGTCAGCCAAAATGTTTATATCATCAGGAATCCGTTTAGCGTTCGGGAACATCGCCATATATGTTTGTTGCAAAGTGGTACGCACTTCGGACAAACCGCCGTCACCAATTTCAATGGCTCGGCGTAACTCTTTAATTTCCGACAACAACACCGAATGTGCGGCATCAAAATTTTCACGCATAGACACCTCAACGGTGCTTGCCATCGTGCGTGCACGACTTAAATCAAACTCTAGTTGCTTAAGCCGTGCTACTGTTGTTCTGATTTCACGCTCGGTAAGTTTGCGTTGTTTTAAGTTTTCTTTAATCAAATCGTCAGCATATTTCATGCCCCGATTAACAATGTCACGCAAAGTTTGACGCTGATTAGCGGCACCTTGACGCAACGAATTACGAACAGCCAACAAACTCTTGTGGGATTTGATTAACTCTGATGCAAGCGCTTTATTAGGGATTTCATTATCTAACAATTTTTGCGCAGCATCCTCACCATAAGCCATCAGCCTTCTGGTAAACACTTCACGGCTTTTTTGTTTAGCCAAAGAATACGCATACGAATCAGCAATATTGCCGATATCGGTTTCAAAGAAGTTTATGTTGGTGCCTGAAACTTCTTTAAAAATTTTGTTGATTTCGTCAATGCCACCTTTTTCCAATATGCGACCCATAAACTCTTCGCCAGCCTTCAGGCTGCGATACTTCAAAGGCGCACCAACAGTAACAATTTCGTTGTAACTAAGATTGTTTGTGTTAAAAACAACATTTTTGCCAGTCTTAATATCTTTAAATGTTATTCCTTTGTCATTAAAAGCATTAATGGAACGCAACCAGTTTTTTGCATCTTTACTGATTGTGTGATGCACATAGTTATTAATAAAACTAAAATCAGGAATATCAGTTCCATAATCAAGACCAAACCGTTTATATTGTTGTTCAACAGCCTTATAGGCATCATCTTGCCAAGTCTTGTAGCGTTTAACTAAACCGTCCTCAATAGCCGTTCTAGGCAAATCAGGGTTTTCAATAAGACTGATTAGTTTGCCAGCAACACCTTGTTCACGGGCTTCATTAATAATTGTTTCAACACCATCCTTAAAGGTTGTGTATGCAAAACCTGTTTCGCCTTTACCAGCATTTGCAGCCGACCATCCAGCCAACCCACGAATAACGCCAGCGTTGTTCAATATGTATTCGCCACCCAAAGTTTTTCTTCCAGCCCCAGCCAACAACGCCCTGCTAGCAGGAGCAAGAACAGGGACAACATCCAAACCTTTTGCTTTCAAAGGCAGCGAAGCGGTTGCACGAGCAACATCACCAATTTGTGCACGGGTCAAAGCCCAACCTTTACCAATAACATCGGCAACAGGTTCAGTCCACTGAACAGGTTTACCAGCCAAACGCAAACCAGTATTAATACCTTCAGCCAAACGAATCTCTCTAGGAATAGCCCACATACCAACACGAGCAATTTCGTTTGCTTTACCAGCCAAAACAGGATATTTTTCCAACATTTCTGTTGTCATAAATTTTGCCGCTAATGCGGTGCGTCCAGCCTTGCCAACAAACTTAACTTCACCAACACCCGTAACATAGTTCAACGGTTTAGTAACTTCTTCGGCAATAAGGTTTTGAACGGCACCAACATATTTGTTGCGTTCAATGTTGCGTTTGGCAATAATGGTTTTTTTCAAACCCCAATCAGGGTCTTTGGCTTGATTAACTAAATCAATAACACTGAACTGAATTTTGTCCCCGCCAATGTCAGGTCGTTTCAATAACTCTTCTTTAGTGTTGCCCATACTGATAATGTCGGCACCAACTTGAAAAAGCGGATTTGAAATAAAACCCGCAGTTTTTACAACGGATTTTAATACAGGGTTTTTAACGCTGAGTTGCAAATCCGATAACTCTTTACTGGCAGACTGACCAATACGATTAACAGGATTGATAATTCCGCCAAGCAAACCAGCCCAAGCCTTGCCTTGGGATTCTAAAGAAAAATCTCCACCAGCCGTAGCCACAGTTTTATAACTAGACTTAAACGGAGACAAAATTTTTGAATACGCTACATCTTGTAGTTTTTTAAACAATGATGGTGCTGGACCGCCAGTAGAAACCTGTCGTCTTTCACCAGCCGCAATACGGTCCGCTTCGGCAATTAACTCTTGTTTCTGTTTAGGGGTTAAACTAGGAGAAAGATTAATTCGTGCTTTAGTGGTTTGAGCACCTGTATAGAGTTTTTGTTCTTCTTCAGCAACAGTTGATTTAGGTTTATCATAATTGGATTTGGCATCTGGTTTTGTATACAGTTTTTTAAAAACATCAGATTCCCACAAAGACGGCGGTTTAGGCGGTGTTTTACCGCTTTTACGAAAAGCAGTTACTGGATTTGGTGTAATCGCCATCAATTATGCTTAGTTTGTTCCTATTACAAGAAATTAACGGTAAGCGGCTCGTTCCTCATTAATTGCTGCCCTTCGTGCGGCTTCTTCTGCTGCTTTACGGCGGCGTTGTTCTTCCTCTTGCGCAGCAATTGCCGCAGCATATGCTTCTGGATTAAAACCGCCCGTTTTATATGCTGCTTCTTTAGACGCATAACCAGTATCAATTTTTCGTGGTGTGAAAGCAGTATCCACAAACTCCGTAGGTGATGTGGATGTTGTAGATGTTGTAGATGTTGTAGGTGTTGTAGGTGTTTCACCATATTGCGCTGCTTCAGCCCGAGCCTGAGCAGCACGAATATCAGCCTCCTGCTGTGCCTGTAAGCGTTGCATAGCCAACTGGTTAGCCAAATCAGAATACTTGGCGTTAATTTGGTTTTGATACGCTGTTTGACCTGTAGCCAACTGTTGCCGTCCTGCTGCCGCAGCACCTATACCAGCGTTACGCAAAGCGTTCATATAGTTTTGTGCACCAACATTTAACTGACCAGCAGTGTTGCGTGCCAACTGTGCATATTGTGCGGCTAAAGCCGCATCCATAGCAGACTGACCAGTAACACCAGCCGTGCTAGCACCCTCAGCACCCAAAGCACCCATCAACGGATTCGTAGGTTGAGTCGTGGACAAATCCACCAAAGGCACATCAGAATACGCTGTAGGTGTAACCAACGAGGACAAGAACTGGTTTTCAGCACCACTAATTTGACCTTGACCAGCAGATACCGCTTGTAGCAACGCATCTAAATCTGCTTGTCGGCGTGACGGCAAATCCTTTAATTGTGTACCATAAAGCACATCAGTTTGCGCACCTTGACCAGCATAAATATCTGCAATTTTACTATAGGCAGCAAATTTGCGTTGCCGTTCGGCAACCGCTTCTGCTTTTTCTTGTGCCGATGCTTCACGGTCATCTAATACTTTTTGTGCTTCACGTTCAGCCTTGTCATATTCGGCTTGAATTTTTAGTCGTGCAAGTTCATTAGCCAAACGCTGAGCCTCAGTCAAAGCACCACTAGAACCGCTACCAGTTCTATTGGTTTTGGGACCAAATTTTTTTTCTGATTTTTGTTGTGCTAAAATAAAATTTGCTTGAGCCTTAGCACGCTCAGCCGCAGCCTCAGCAGCACGCTTTCTAGCCGCAGCAGATTCACCCAAACCAGCAACCGCACCACCAACACCACCAATACCCCTGCCCGAAGCATCTACCCCATAAGCCCGAGCAATAGCAGAAAGACGGTCAGCCTCAGACTGTTTACCTTTTTTCTTATCATCTTTAGCCATAATAATCTCCTATATGTTCCTAGTAGGAGGCATACTGCTGCAAACTAGCAGCCGTAGCCATAATTTGTTGAGCCTTCTGCAAACGCAACTGAGCAATATAATCCTCAAGTTCTGCTTGAGCATCAGCCTCCTGCATCGCAATATTATTCAAATCATCCTGAATTGCTTGTGTTTCCGTACCCAAATCCCGTTGAAACTTCTCCGCATACCTACTAAGACCCGAACGGCGAATACCCGACTTAACATTCGGACCACCCAAACCACGCTGACCAAAACTAGAAGCCAACGGCTGATAACCCTCAGAATAAACACGGCTAACATCCTCAAGACGGCGCTTACCTCGCTTCTGTCCTTGAAACGCCGCAGCCTGATTAGCAAGACTGGCACGCTGACGGCGGCGCAAAGCGCCCGCCTCAGCCACCCCATAATCGCCATAATAATCTGTCATGCTCATAATGAACTAACCCTGTTTCAATGTTTTTAACTCGTTATTCATTTCATTTATTTGCTTAGTGATATCAGTAAAAATTTGACGCAACACATTCGCATCAACACTAGTAAGAATGTTAATCAGAGGCAGATTTAAATTTTCAGCCATTATCCAAACACCTGTGAACCCAACACAACTTGGTCACTATCACCAGTAACGCTTGTGCCCGATGACGCTGCCGTTAAACGACCCTGCGAATCAACCGTAATATTTGCTGTTGTATAAGACCCAGCCGTAACACCAGTCGCAGACAAAGAACCGCTAGTGATAGCACCAGCATCAATGTTCGTACCAGCCGCCAACGCTTCGCAAAAAGTTTTAATATTAGAAAAGTTGTTATTAACTTCAGCAGCAACCGCAGTAGTGCCATTAACAAAACTGTAAGGAATAGTAAGTGTAGCCATTAACCTTTAACCCTTCGTGATTGAAATTTGTAACCAATACTATTAATACCCCATTTTTTACCTAACTCACCAGAGAATTGTAATTGAACACATCTGGCAAGACCCAAATTAGAACCAGTAACAACAACAGCGCTAGCGGCACCAGCACCCCACAAACCAGTACCCCACACACCTGTACCCCACGCCATAGCCGTAGCATCAGGGGTTAAAGTCAAGTTAAAAGTACGACGCTGATTACCATCCGCTTCATCAAAATTGTGGTAAACATCAACCGTAATTGTTGTAGAAGCACTAGGTTCTTTCAAAACAAAATCGGGGCGGCGAAACATTTTCTTTTGAATATATGAACCAGCATCAAACCATTTAGTCCGATAATAAGTAGTAAAACTAGAAGCAGTCCCATCCAAATTATCCTGCTCCTCATCAAAGTTGTCCACCGAAACAACACGCCCAATGTTCGCATGACACAACAAACCAAACGCCTTACCGCTAGAGTTCTCCCAATTTATCCCACCGATAAGCCCATACGAATCTGATGACTGAAACATCGTATAAGTACCAGCATCACTAATGGATGGGTCATAAACAAAATTGACTGTTGCTTTTGTAGCGGCAACACCAGTTGTAGAATATGGCACAGCAAACCACACACGATTATTAACCCAAGAAACATCAACAGGTTTAGTGGTCACATCCAAATAATTTAAATCTATAATTGGTTGCAACTGATTAAAAATGTTTTTAATACTAGAACCATTATAATAATGAAAACCCTCAGGGTAAGAAAAGAAATATAAACCAACATCGGACTGAGCAGCATTCCGAGGTGTATTAATACCCAAATGGTTAGATAACTCAACAATAGTAAAACTGTTGGAGTCGTAACCAAACAACACAAAAATGGCTCTAGGTTTAAAAATAACTAACTGACCTGAAACAACAGCCAAACCAGTAATACCGTTACCGCCACCCTCAACATCCAAATAGTCATCAGTCATCCAATCCTCAGGCAAAGAATCGTGCGACCAACGCACACGATTCGGATACGAAGTACCATTCTCAATAGTGTTAGCAACAAACATTTTGTTAGCGTGGACAGCCAACAACTTTGCGCACGGCATAAACCCACCCGTAGGAGAAACATATGGCTGCCAAGTAGGACCACTAGCAGTCAAAGCACTAGCATAAGTATTAGCAGTCTCCCACTTGTAACCGCCATTACCACTAGTGCCAGTAGAAATATAAAGAACCTTATTCCATTGAGCAAACCCAGCACCCCAACTAGAACCAATAGCAATATCGTTACCAGACGAATACTGTAACACAGAAAAATTTGCCCCAGTAGAACGATAAACCTTAGTGCTATTGGACAGCATTATTTGTGGTGCATCACCATCAAACCGAAACAACCTATGAGGATTCCAACTAGGGATAACCGTACTATTTATAGCCGTATAGCCGCCACGAGAAAACACCCCACCTCTAGGGTCTACATCAACATTCAACATCTTAGGCGACTCATTTTCAGCCAACTGAAACTGGTCAGCACGCAAATTTAGCCCACCAGTAAAATCCTGTTGCTCATAAATACCAACAGTCATTAGTTCCCGAGCGTCCTTCCAAGTTCCTGCATCCAACCCTTAAAGGTTGGTCTGCCACGAGTTTGTCCATGCGACAACACCAAATGCGCATGACTAGTTGGTTTAATTTCGGCGTTTCGTGCCAACGAAACACCCTCATCAAAAGCACGCTTATACTCAGCCGACATACCAGTATCCTCAAGACGCTGATAAATACGACTGCACGCATAATACACCAACGGCAAATGCAAATTCTTAGACGCATCAACATTACCTGCGCTAGTAATCCAATCCGTAGGCTCACGATAACCACGACAAGTCAAAGTCCGAACATTGTTTGGTTTCGGATACAAATGAATCTGACCATCCCAAACAGCATAAAACAACGGATTAGAAGAAGTATCATAAGTACCGATATAGGTTTCTTCAGCCATATCGTAACCAATCATGTCCAAACGGGCACCAACAGCCGTATTATCCACAATAGAAATAACTTCACGCATCGGGTCAGCAGTAAAGTTTGCAATCGTATAAGCCCGTTGCTCCGCAACAGTATTAAAAGTAAAAGTTTCCTCCAAAAACTTCCATCTTTTCTCTAAGTCCAATATGCGGTAATAGCCGTCACGAATATACATATTCAACAAACTGTCAGGCAAATCAGCAGTATCCAAATCCGTGATATCACGAACAAACTGGCGGATAGTGGCGGCGGTCTGGGCTACATAAGCCATTATGAAACCTTCTTAGTTTTCCCAACCTTACGGTTATGCCCCACACAAAACTGCGAATCCTTAACAGCGAACCCTTCACAGGTGTCCTCGTTAGCGGCACATTTGCCCTCACGACCCAAATACGGGGCGCTAGGAGGTGCCAGACGGGCACCATCAGTATGCGCTAGACGGTATCCATCAACTTTAGTTCCATAATAAGATTGGAACGGAACTGCTTGAGATTGGGCGTTTGTAGTCATCACAAATGCCGTATCTGTTCCCAAATATGGGTTTTATTCGCCACCCAACAACATATTTAACAAACGCAACTGTTTAGCAGCATTCGTCGCCGACCTAACAGTTTTATATGTTGGACCACCAAGTTTAGCAAGTTTACCCATAGGCAAAAAATTTACTGCACCCCAACCAGCATTACTAGCAACAGTACCAGCAGTCATAGGTTTACCAGTAGCCAAATCATAACCTAAAGAACCCAAACCGCCAGTAATCCAAGAATCCGCTTCACGAACTAACTTGGGACCAAGTTTACCTACAGCCTTGGTAGCGGCAGCGTTCGCTGCCGAACCATAACTTGCACGACCAGTACCTTTAATTTGACCAGTGGACTTACCTAAAAACTCCAACAAATCATCAAGGTCAAAACCACCTTGAACCTTGGAGGCACGACTTTTAGGCTGTTTAGCCATAATCGTTACTTCTTTTTGTTGTTTTTATTGCGCATCTCAGCACGCTTTTGCTGACGCTTTGCAATATTCTCAGGCGAATTTTTGCCACCCTTAGCCTTGTATGCTTCTTTGCGTTCGGCACGGCGAGCAGCCTCAGCAATCTGCTGACTCTCAGATTTTTTGGCTTCTCTTTTAGCAACATTAGGCAAATTCTTTTTTAAACCCCTATCGGCACCCTTAGCGTCACGAATCTGTTTCTTCGTAACAGGCTTACCCATTTTTTCACGAATAGCCAACAAACTAGGGTCTTTCTTAGCAAGACGCTTATTAACTTGGTCTGCTTTCAATCTGCGGTCCCATTCACGCATCAACTGCTGTGTACCTTTTTGGCGTTGTTCAGCAGACAATGATGGACCTCGTGCAGCACGCTTAGCGGCACGCTGAGCAGCCGTAAGTCGTGGTGCCTTATTGGTTATTGCAGGAGCGCCATCTTTCATGGCTTTGTTTATAACTTTTTTTAATAAGTTTTTTAAAAAGTCGTCTTTACCTTTAGACATTATATTCCCCTTCTTGGTTTACTTGCCATAAAAGTTTTTAGCCATCTGCTCAGTCTTAGCCATAGCACGGCGCTTAACCTTGCTACGAGCAACCTGCTGCTGAACCTTAGAGGACATAACCTTTTTGGTTGCCGCTTTAGCAAGCGGCTCCACAATGTCATCTATAATGCCCTTAGGACGAGCAATACCATCAAATGCTTTACGAGGCTTACCAGACATTAGTAACCCTTCTTAACCGACTTCTTAGAACTGCCACTTTTACCCTTAGGGTAGTTAGATGTTTTTGTCCCAACCTTCGGCTTAGCGTCAGCATGCGAGGACAAAATACGGTATTTAACTGGCATAATCAACTCCTAGAGATGTGCGGTTGGATGGGGGTTGCCCCCCATCCAAACCATTATGGATTATTTACGGTAGATGCTAACTGTGTCTGCTGCGGTAAAAACACCAACAAACGAAGCTGAACTAGCAGCTGCAATTGTTGCACTACCTACAAGCGTCACACCAGAAGCGCCAGCTGTAAGGGTAATTGCGTGTGTAGCACCCGCAAGGTTCACAACCGAGAATCGGAAAGAAGTTCCAACTGCTTCGTCTGTGAAAGCTGCACCCAATTGGGCACCTGTTGGTGTCGTGAGGGCACGACCTGCA
>Ga0214923_10001700_pt1 | contig 30734 bp, 26 predicted proteins | sample LL1510_MetaG_FD_177993 | JGI IMG/M metagenome (GOLD analysis project Ga0214923, IMG submission 177993) | Freshwater microbial communities from Lake Lanier, Atlanta, Georgia, United States - LL-1510 | ecosystem: Environmental > Aquatic > Freshwater > Lake | place: USA: Georgia | collected...
AATGAAGATAAAATAAAAATTAATGAGTTATCGAAAAATACTAAAGAAAAAATATTTAGAATTTTTAAATTAGGATTAACAATTAATGAATTTAATAAAGCTAGAATAAAGAAATTTGTAACTAGATTATCGTATATTGATTCATTTAGTGGTGATAGGATATACCCAAATGAAGAAACCAGAGAATATTATTATAAGAGTGATATGATAAACCTTTATGAATTACATATAAATTATAATGATAGAATGAGTAAATTAAAATATTTACCGTTTGAAGATATGTATAAATATAATGGACCTGTTGTGAATAAAGGAAGACCAAAAAAATTTGAAGGTATGATGTTTGGTAAAATATACAAAGCTATGGAAATTTTTAATACGTTTGATTATTTGAAACAACAAGTTGATCATATTTTATTTGATCCTATAAAAGAAAGAGAAATAAAGAAAGAAATAAAGAAACTACCAAATACCACTTATATATAAAAAATTAATAAAATTGTATAGTTTTAAGAACACAAATATAAATTTATAATATTTAATCAATTATAAATTTTTTATATTTATCATTATCTATTTTATATTTATCATTACCTATTTTATATATAAAAAAATTGATTTATTTATATATTAAACAAATATAAAATCATAATCAACAATATAAACTATTTTTTAAAATTTATTATATGCATTATCTTATATTATTAATATGTATATTAATTAATATATTTGCTATTTATTATCTTAGTAAAATATTTTATAATTTATATAAATTAAGATATAGTCTAATAAAAAATAATACAATAATTATATTTAATAAACCATCAAGACAAAATATTTATAAATTGATTTTATTTCTATTTGAAATTATATGTTATGATTATATTTATGATATAAACGATTATGATGAATTAATTATATTTTTTAAAAAAAATATTGATAAAAATAAAAATATAAATAAAAATATAAATATAATTTTAGAATCTATTGGTGGAGATATTGTATCTAATGATAATCTTATAAATTTTATATTAAATTCAAAAATTAAATTAAATATATTTGTATTAAATAAAGCAAAAAGTGCAGCAACTTTATTGGCATTATCGGCTAATAAATTATATATGGATAAATATGCAACACTTGGACCGACTGATCCACAAATATTCATAGATGATATTCAATATTCATTAAGATCATTGATGAATTTATGTGAAAACAAAGATAAAAATTATATAACTGATAAGATGTTGATTACGTATTATGATTCTCTAAATTTATATAATAAAAATATACAATTAATTAAAAGATTATTAGAAAATAAAAAAAATAAAAATGATAAAAATGATAAAAATGATAAAAATGATAAAAATGATAAAAATGATAATAATTATAATAATAAATATAATAATTTTATTGATAGAATTACAGATGGTAATATATCTCATCATTCTTCATTTAATGTTAATTATTTAAATAAATATATTCAAATATATACAGATATTCCAAAATATATTGTTGATATATATTATAATTTTAATTATATATATAAACTGTTATAGAATAATTGACTATAAAAATTGATTTTAATTTATTCTATTATCTTATATTCTATTATCTTATATTTTATTATTATATAATTTAATATAATATAATTTAATTTAATATAATATAATGCTGACTACATATAGTATTTTTAAGAGTATCTTTAGTAAATCACATAATACACATAATACACATAATACAAATAATACACATAATATAAATAATACATGTACAACTACACCTGATTTTTCCAAGTTTGATCTTATTTCCAAATTACCACAAGCACCGTATTATAATGAATACAAATTTATTCCTACAATTCATAAAACATCAGAAATACCACAATCTAGATTATATTTTAACAAAGAAATTTATTGTGCCGATGATATGGTTTATCATACAACAAGAGAATTTAATGATTTAAAAAATAATAATATAGTCGAATATATAGCATTCGGATTTTTAGATAGATTGAAACAAATGATGATGCAAGCTGCGATGAATCCATTGGCTGCAAAAGCAAAATATATTATTTTTACATGTAATGCATTAGGAGCAAAATATAATAATTCTATAATTGGTATATTTGAAAATTCTCATATAGATGTTGATCCAAATATGCGTATTGAATATGAACTATATTCTTGTGTTGATTGTAAATAAAATTGTTGATTCAAATTATTAAAGATAATTTTCATTACTTTTTTTTTATTAATGTTATATGATCAATAAAAAATTGATATTTTTTATATTAAATTACTATAACTAAATTACTATAACTAAATTACTATAACTAAATATTTAACTAAATATAATATATAATGAATCGTATTGTAAGAGTTTGTGATCTATTACAAAAATATTTTCCAGCAGATTCTATATTAAATAAAATACCAAATCCAAAATATCAAAATCATTATATATTTAATGATCAATTTATTGGAGTTATATCAAGTATTAATCATGATAATTTTAAACATAATTATATACATATCGATGAATTAACTAAAGAAGATATTTTAGCAATGAACGTACATAATACATTTTATGTACATCATAATGAACAGGAAATTGCAAAATATTTTAATGGATTATTGAATAATCTTGTAGAATATACTTATAATTATTAATAGTTATAATCATAATCATCATAATCATAATAATCATAATAATCATTATTTATCTATTTTTTATATCATTCCATTTTTGTAATTCTATTAATGTTTTAATTTCCGGATACAATGTTGTCATTTTTGATAGATCTTTTTGATTATAATATCTCCAAATTTTATGAATACCAAATGGTTTATCATAAAATGTTGTTTCAACTGAAAATTCTTGTGCTAATTTAGTTAAAGGTTTATTGATATTTTCATAATAAGAAAAATAAGTATCTTCATTTGAATATTTTTTTTTATTATTTAAAATTTCTATAATTTTTGATTTTCTTCTAAGGGATAAACCTCCATTACCAACATCATAATGATCCGTCATAGGAAGAGATCTTCTCCATCCAGCATTTCTATCATATGGTGCACCAACATAATCGTAATCCATAAATTTTTGTAATTTATCTTTATTTTCTTTTAATATCATTGAATCTGTTTGAAAAATAATAAACATATCTGATTCTATAAAATCATATGTTTTTTTACAGAAACACATTTTATTATATGTAGGAATATCAATATTATTTTCAGTAAATCTAATTATCTTTATTCTATTTATATCATCATCATTAAATTTATTAATAATATCTAATAAATAATTTGTATTGTGATCACTACAGAATATTATAATTGACCAATCCATACCAAGATTATCTAAAAAATTATGTAAAACAAATTCTAATGCATGATGTTGTCTAGGTTCAATTATCATCGCATAATATTTTGTTTTAATATTAAAATCTTTTACTATTTTAAAATCAAAAACTATATCTGGATTTACTGTATTTTTATAATTATATTTCTGTAAATTTAATTTTGTTCCAATATATTTAATATTTCTTGTTTTTGTATTATTTGTATTATTTGTATTATTTGTATTATTTGTATTATTTATATTATTTATATTATTTGTATTATTTGTATTATTTGTATTATTTGTATTATTTGTATTATTTGTATTATTTGTATTATTTGTATTATTTGTATTATTTGTATTATTTGTATTTTTATTTATAGATAAATTTGAAAATATTTTTTGTTTTTTTAATAACAAAGATCTATTCATATATTTATATATAATTATATTTTAATTATATTTTTACAAATAAACATTATAAAATCAATAAAATCAATAAAATCAATAAAAAAATTGAAACAGATTTTATAATTTAGAATAAAATCTCTTAGAATTTTTTTATTTTATAAAATAAACAAATTGAAACAGATTTTATAATTTAGAATAAAATCTCTTAGAATTTTTTTATTTTATAAAATAAACAAATTGAAACAGATTTTATAATTTAAAATTTATAATTTAGAATAAAATCTCTTAGAATTTTTTTATTTTATAAAATAAAAAAATTGAAACAGATTTTATTAATTATATTAAGATAATAATGTATTATATATTATATATTATTTTTTCATGATTGATTTTTCTCATCTTTGTCTAAAACCGGATGATATAGATGTCGTTTTATATCATGGTGATTGTGTAGATGGTTATGCATCTGCATTTTCTTGTTATTATTATTTTAAATCAACAAATAAAAAAAAGAAAATATCATATATTGCATGTCAATATCAAAAACCACCACCATTAGTAAATAATAAAAATGTATTAATTTGTGATTTTTCATATAAATATTTTACTTTAAAAGAATTAATAAAATCTGCAAAAAAATTAATAATATTAGATCATCATCAATCTGCAGAAAAAGATCTACGTAATATACCAAAAGAAAATAAAGTATTTAGAATGGATCACTCGGGTGCCTATATTACATGGGCATATTTTTTTGGAGAAAATAATGTTCCATTGATGATAAAATATATAGAAGATAATGATATTTGGAAAAAATCAATGACACATACAAGACAATTTACATCATATATTTTTAATATACCTAAACAATTTGATGCATATGAAAGATTATTAGATGATAATTATGTTACAAATCATATAATACCTGTTGGAGACGGAATGATGAAACAAAATGATAATTATATTAATGATGGGATTAAAAAGATGGCGGTTAATTTTATATTAATTAATAATAATTTATATTTTGTTGGTAATGTTAATACTTCTATATTAAAATCAGAAATTGGTAATTCTTTTTTGACAGCTAATCCTGATGTAAATTTTGCAATTTGTTATTCTAAAAATGAATATACTGGTGAAACATATATTAGTTTAAGATCAACTAATAATGGTACTGATGTGGAAGAATTAGCATCCAAATTTGGAGGAGGTGGACATAGAAATGCTGCAGGAATGTCAGTATATAGTGCAGATTCAATACCATCTATTTTAATAGATCGTTATCAATGTTATAATCTAATAAAAAATATTAAAATTATAAAACAAACAATAAAAGATGAATTAGAATTAAATATAGTATATTTAAATTCATATCATCATAAAAGACATCTTGGAAAATATCTGTTACAAAAACGTTATGATGAACAATATAATGATTCAATAAGAACTATTTCAGAAGCTGTATCAATTATAAGAAATAAAACAAAAGATTTAACATATTATATCGGACTTGATCTTAGTATAATATATTTTTACAATGATTTTGAAGATACAACATATTTTAGTATAATATCTGAAAATTTAGAATTGTTACATATGTTAAAGGATCATTATTATTCAGATGATGTTATAAATACTGATGATACAAATATTACAAATAGATTAAAAATAAAACTTAAAGGTTATTTAAATAGAATATAATATAATATATTATATGTTTAATTCTGGTGATATAGCATTAATTATTGGTAAATATAAATCTGGTAAAACTACTCTTGCTAAAACTTTAATGAATAAATTAAAAGCAAATTATATTTATATAAATTGTATACGAGATATAGATAAACTTGAAAATATATATTATTCTACTAAAAATATAGAAACATATATTATTTTTGATAATTATGTTGAATCAAAATCAACTGATAAAATATTTAATTTATTTATAGATAATATAAATTTTACAATAATAATTATAACAAATTATGTTAATATCAAATTGATTAGAAAATCTGATGTTATTTATCTTGGAAAAAATCTATCAAATGCATCTATTGATATTTATTATGATAGAATAAATAGATATTTAGATATAAATAAAAATAAATTTATTGAAAAAATAAATAAATTAAATGATTATGGTTTTTTAATATTAGATAAAGATAAAAGATACAAAGATGAAGAAATTTTAATGAAAGCAAAAGTTGATTAAAAAAGTTGATAAAAAAAGTTTATTTAACTTTATATAATATAATATATATTATATAAAATGAATATTAAATTATGTGTATGTTTTGATAAAAATGGTGGAATTTCTAAAAATGGAGAAATACCATGGGAAATCAAAGAAGATATGGGTTTTTTTCTTGACCAAATTAATAAACCAAGTCAAAATAAAAAAGTATTAGTTTGTGGGCGTATTACATATGAAAAAATAAAAAATATAAAAGATGTTTCCTTTTTAATAGTAACACAATCTAATAATATTCTAAATATTGATAATATTAATACACTTGATAATTTAAATAATCTAAAACAAATATTATCAGATAAATATTATGATTATGATATTTTTATATTAGGAGGTAAGAATATTTATGAATATGCATTATATAAACTTCATAATATTGATTTTCATGTTTCAGTGATAAATCATGATTATTTATGTGATAATAGTTGTGATAATTTTAATATGATATATGAAATCTATATTAGTGATTTACCAAATAAAAAATTTATGGTAAAAGATCTTAAATCATCACAATATGTAAATATTACATTCTTTTCTAATTCTTTTACAGATAATACAAATAAAGAGGAAAAAGCTTATATTGATCTTCTTGAAAATATATTAGTAAATGGTGAAAGACGTAAAACACGTAATGGATTTACAAAATCAATGTTTGGAAAAACACTTGAATTTGATCTATCAACATTTCCACTATTAACAACTAAAAAAATGTTTATGAAAGGAATATTTGAAGAACTTATGTTTTTCATAAAAGGTAAAACAAACTCAAATGAATTATCTGAAAAAGGTGTTAAAATATGGGAAGGTAATACATCTCGTGATTTTTTAGATAATATGGGTTTTAATAATAGAAAAACAGGAGATATGGGACCAATGTATGGATTTCAGTGGAGACATTTTAATGCAAATTATATAGATGCACAAACAAATTATGATAATAAAGGGTTTGACCAATTACAATATTGCATACATCTTTTAAAAACAGATCCAACTTCTCGTCGTATAATAATGACAACATATAATCCTGCTCAAGCATTTGAAGGAGTACTATTTCCATGTCATGGTATAACGATAATGTTTTATTGTTCTCTTTTAAATGATGATACATATAGTTTAGATTTAATGATGACACAAAGATCTTGTGATTTATTTTTAGGTATTCCATTTAATATAGCTTCATATGCATTGTTTGTATATTTAATTTGTGATCATATAAATAGTTCTGATAGTAAATATAAATATATTCCAAGACGTTTAATTATGAATCTTGGTGATGTTCATATTTATGAAGAACATACAACACAGGTAATTAGACAGATTTTAAGATCTTCACTTAAATTTCCATCTTTAACAATAAATAGAAAGATTATAGATTTAGAAGATTATAAATTTGAAGATATTATTATTAAAGATTATAATTCATATGCTGGTATTATCGCAAAGATGATAGCATAATATATTATAAAAAAAAAGTTGATTTTTTTATATATTAATTATTAGTTAACTATATTAAAACATAATCAACTTAATCAACTTAAAATATAATCAACTTAAAACATAATTAACTTAAAACATGTCTCGTAAACCACAGAAAATTAGTAATATTGATATTACAAGAGATCCGATAAACAGCAAAGAATATTGTAATAATTCAACACATGAATATTGCACATATATTACTGAATTTGTTCAAGATAAATTAAATAAAAATGAGGAATTAAGTGAAATATTATTACAACGATATTTTGGAAAAGTTTGTAATTCTGTAGAATGTTGGTCATATAATTATAAAGTTCTATTAACACTTACAAATCGTATCTATGAATCATTTACAATAAATGATACAATATTAAAAAAAATATTAGTATTATATAATGCTGAAATATTTGTATTATATATCAATAGTTTAAAAAATATAGATACTCAAAAAATTACTGATCTATTTAAATTAATTGTAACAATACCATATAGTGAAAGACGAATAGATATGAATGAAGCTCTTATTAATTATTGTATTTTATTAAAGAATCATGATATCTTAAAATTATGTTTTGATAATATTGTTGATATATATTGTGATTATAATTTAATTGAAAAGTTTTTAGATCTAAAAATAAAACCATCAGAAGAACAATTTTATAAAATATTAATTAGGATGTTAAATTGTGAAAGTTATGAAGATATAATTAAAAAATGTATATTAAATGGTATAGAAATTAAAAAAGATACAATAAAAAAATATATCGCTAATTTTAATAATAATTTTTGTGATTTTTATGGAATTAATTATTTTTCAGATATCTGTATATATCTTTATAAAAATGGTTCAACTGATATTATAATAAATGATATATTAAATATTTTAAAAATTTCTATTGAAAAATTTATAAATTATTTAATTGATGATGATTATAAAATATCAAGAGATGAATTTAAAAATCTATGTGAAAACAAAATTTTTATAAAAAATACAAAAAAAATAGAAAAATTTTTAGATGATGAAGAAATTAAAACAATTATTTTCACTAATGATCTTGGATATAAAATAAAATTAAATTATAATATTGATATATTACGTGCCGAATGTCTTAAAAAAAATAATCATAAACGTATAGCTGAAATAGCTACAAGCGTGAAACCTGATAATATATGTTTGGAAAATGCATGTACTCTTTCAAATAATATGCAAACAATAAAATTATTACATAATCGGTACGGTGTGCCAATTACTGAAAAATGTATTGCAATTTATGCTAGAAAAAATTATTATAATACTATGATGAATTATGTAATTGATACCTATAATAATGATAATAAAATTGTTGTTGTGGATGATGAATAATATTATTATTTAATCGTTTAATCGTTTAATCATTTGAAAATATAATAAAAAGTAACGCAAAATATTTATTTTTAGAGCTCAGAGTAATCTTTGATTACTTGCAACCTATAAACAATTAAGGGTTAATAAACAATTAAGGGTTAATAAACAATTAAGGGATAATAAAAAATATTAAAAAAAAATAAAAAGAGGGATAGCAGCAGTGGGATTTGAACCCACGCGGACTAATGTCCAAAAGATCTTAAGTCTTTCACCTTAACCAAGCTCGGTCATACTGCTTTTCTCCCCAAGTTATATATACAAATATATTCTTATATAATTTTATACGTAATTTTTATTTAAGAAATATTTTACACCAATTAACATTTAAAAACACCTATATTAAAAATTAAAAAAATTGATTCAAATAAATCTTCATTACTTTTTTTATATAACATTCCTAAAAATGTTATATAAAAAAATTGATTCAAATAAATCTTCATTACTTTTTTTATATAACATTCCTAAAAATGTTATATAAAAAAATTGAATCCTAATTATAAAAACATATAAGTATTTATTTATTGAAATTATAAATATGGCTGATATTAATTATAACTTTAACTGTAATTCGTATAGTTACAATAAAGAATCTCATATATGCTATAATCTATTAATTTCAATGAATAATCAATTATTAAAAAAAGAAAAAATTAATGAAGATAATTTTGTTAATTTTTGTAAATCTTTATCAAAAAATATTAGATGTTTAGATTTAATATATGATACTTTTGTTCATGTTGTAAAATTAAAATTAGAAAATTCCAATAATTCCAATAATTCCAATAATTCCAATAATTCCAATAATTCCAATAATTCCAATAAAATTATTGAACATATATTTTCAAATAATTTAGATAAATCTTATAAAATATATGATATAATAATAAAAAAAAATACAATTGATGAGATAAAAGTTATGCTAAAATATTTTTTAGATTATAATAACAAATTATCACAAAATGATTATTATTACAATTACAACAGATATACATATTATAATAAAGTATCAAACTATTTTACATTAAAAGAAAGAAATTATGATAAATTCTTTGATAAATTTACATATATTTATTCTAAATATTTTAATATGTTAAATATGGAATTACAAAATAAATTATATGTATTTTTACTAATATGTAATCATAATTCGAATGCTTTAGATAATTCAAATGCTCTAGATAATCCAAATAATAAATATGAAAATTTGATTATAAAAATAATAACAGATAAACAATTTGTACCATCATATGATAGTTTTATTATGAGTCTTGTATTTGATTCATATGAAAATAGTATGAATATAATTAAACATCCATCAATACAAATTAATAAAAATACATTAAATGATTATATACAACTTTTATTAAAATCTAAAAATTTATGTAATAAATTAGATAATCTGTCTAATATATTAGTAATATTGCATGAAAATAATAGTGATATTTCTCTAATTGAACAAAATAAAATTAATTTTTTACTATTAGAACAATATATATATAGTGATAAAAAAGATATGTATAAAAATATAACAAAAGAATTACGTGAAAATCTAACTATATTATTTAATTTTATGGCTGATAAAAAAGTAAAATTTACTGATGATCTTTTCATATTAAGTTTAAAATGTAGTATTATTATAAAAAATTATAAAGATATTGGAATAGATTTTACTAAAAATAATTATACAAATATATGTATATCAAATAAATTTAATCCATATAATTTTGAATTAAAAGTAGATGTTGATGTATTATTAGAAGAATGTAAAAAAGCAGGTAATATTACAAAAATAAAAACTATAACTAAAGAAATAAAACCAACAATGGAATGTCTAGAAGAGGCATGTAAAATAAAAGGTAATATATATACAGTAAGATATATATGTGATACATTTAAATTAAAACCAAATATTGATTGTGTCATCAACAGTATTAAATCACATGTTCATCAACAAAATATGTTATGGCTTATTAACGAATTTTTTAAAGATCGTGAAAATTTAAAGAAAAAAAATATTGAAAATAATAATATTGAAAATAAAAATAATAATAATAATAAAAATAATAAAAATAATAAAAATAATAAAGATAATAAAAATAATAAAAATAATAAAGATAATAAAATTATTGATATAACCAATATGACGAATAATAAAGATAATGATAACAAAAATAATGATAACAAAGATGATATAAATATTATAGATGATAAACCAAAAAAAAAAGTTAAAGTTGTAAAAAAAATTATACCTGTTGAATATATAGAGGAAAATAAAACAGAAAATAAAACAGAAAATAAAATAGAAAATAAAACAGAAAATAAAACAGAAAATAAAACAGAAAATAAAGTAGAAAATAAAGTAGAAAATAAAGTAGAAAATATAATTGATATAAAATTAGATACAACACCGAAAAATATTGTTAAAGACAATATTTTATGCTTGGAATCATGTAAAGATAATTCTCAACCGAAAAATATTGTTAAAGACAATATTTTATGCTTGGAATCATGTAAAGATAATTCTCAACCGAAAAATATTGTTAAAGACAATATTTTATGCTTGGAATTATCTAAAGATAATTCTCAACCGAAAAAAATAATCAGACGTGTAGTTAAGAAAAAATCATCAGAAAATATAGATAATATAGATAATATAAAATTAGATACAACACCGAAAAATATTGTTAAAGACAATATTTTATGCTTGGAATTATCTAAAGATAATTCTCAACCGAAAAAAATAATCAGACGTGTAGTTAAGAAAAAATCATCAGTAACTACAGATAATATAGATAATATAGATAATATAGATAATATAGATAATATGGATAATATAGAAAAATCTAAAGATAATTCCCAACCGAAAAATATTGTTAAAGACAATATTTTATGCTTAGAATTATCTAAAGATAATTCTCAACCGAAAAAAATAATCAGACGTGTAGTTAAGAAAAAATCATCAGAAAATATAGATAATAATAAACAAAAAGATAATAAAAAAGATAATAAAAATAATAATCAAGACAATAATTTAGATATAAATTTAGATATAAATTTAGCTGATTATGAAATACCAAATAATTATAATTATAGAACAGAATATGAATTATCTGATTTTACAAAAAAAATATTTAATATAAATGATAAATTATCACATATTGATTTACGAAAACAAATATTAACTTATTTAAAAGATAATGATAAATTAAATAAAGATAATGAAATAAATAATATAAAATTTAAATTAGATCAAATAGATAAATTTATTCCAGCTTATTGTTTTATTACTAATTAATCAAAACTAATTAATCAAAACTAATTAATCAAAGTTAATTAATCAAAATTAATTTAAAATACATAAGTTATTTAATAGTTATTTATTTATAATATTATAATATAATATGCATATTGTAATAACAGGATATTATAAAAAAGATAATTTAGGAGATGATTTATTTGAAAAAATTGCTGAAAAAATATTCTCACAAAAAAAGAATAAAAATATAACTAAATATAAAATAGTTCCAATTGATAAATTAACATTACTTGAAAATAGAATTAATTGTGACAGAGTTATATTATTTGGTGGAGAAGTATTAAATGATTATTTTTTAGATAAATTAATTGAATTAAATAAAATAAAATCAGAAGTAAAATTTAATGCAATCGGTGTTAGTTCAAATCAAAATAGATATGATCTTATAAATAAACTTCATATTTTCGAATCATGTATCTTTAGATCAAAAGAAGATTATGATTTTTTTTCTAAATATATAATTTCAGAGTATATTCCTGATATTGTTTTTTCAGAATCTAATAAAATTAGTTTATATAAAAAAAAATATATTGGATTTTTTTTAGCCCAACCTATAATTAATAATATGACTGTATATAAACAATTAGAATATATTAATTTTATTAGTGATATGATAAAATATTGGATAAATAAAAATTATAAAATATATTTATTTGCAATGTGTACTAATGGAAAACATAGCGAAGATGATAATTTTATTAATGAAAGAATCTTATCAAAATTACCAGATAATATTAAAAATAATATTAAATCATATTCAGATAATAGAAAAATATTTGAAAAAATTAATAAAATAAAATTTGCTGTATGTGCTCGTTATCATGCTCATGTATTGTGTATCATTAATAATATACCATTCTTATCTATATCAAATACACCAAAAGTAGTATCTTTAATAAATGAAAATTCATTAGAAGATCTTATTGTTAAACAAACTAATTATGTTGATAAAATTACTTATATTTTAGATAATTATAGTTCAATAAAATCAAAATTTAATAATATTTATAAAAAATATAATAAATTAACTAAAAAATATTATGATCAATCAATATATTTTACAAATAGAAAAGAAAATACTTTATATATTGATAAACAAATGCGAGATATTATTTATAATAATCTTGTAATATTTTATAATAAACATAAAAAAATAAATGATGATAATTTTAATATACAAATAATTATATTTTTTTTAACAAGAACATTAGAAAATGATTATTCTTATGGTTTACGTGAAAAAATCAACAAATCAATAGAAAAATTAAAAAATGATATATATTGGTTAATAGATGATTGTATAAAAAATAAAAATCTAATGTTCTATGAAGTCGTGTCTAATTTATTTAAAAAAGTATATAATCCAAACTGTATGATAAATATAAAATTTATTGATCAAAATGATTATAAAGGATTACATAGATCAGGATGGCAATATGTTGTAGACAATTTAGAACAATATACTGGTTCAAATGGTATATTATGTGATCTTTATTTAGATCGTACATTTCATTGGAATGTAGATGAATATAGTAAGTTAGAATTAATACCATATACTAGAAATTGGATTGGATTTATACATCATACATGTAATACAGAGTATTCAAATTATAATACTGTTATGTTATTTAAAAATAAATTATTTTTAGAATCACTTAAATGGTGTAAAGGATTAATCGTATTATCAAATGATTTAAAAATAAAAGTAGAAAAATTAATAAATAATTTAAAAATAATAAATAATTTAAAAATAAATATTAAAGTATATCATTTGATACATCCTACAGAATTTGTAAATGAAAATAACATGTTTACAACAAAAAAATTTATTTTAAATACAAATAAAAAAATAATACAAATAGGTGCATGGATGAGAATTATTCATGCAATTAACAAATTAGATTTGGGTGAAAATTTATTATATTTAAATAAATATGCATTATGTGGAAAAAAAATGGAAAACTATTATTATAATGATGATGATGAATTAAATAGTCAAAAATCTGATAATAAATCAGATACAAATACCGATACAATAGTTAATATATCTGGATTATCTACAATTAATGAAACAAATGTCGAATTAGAAATAAATGTCGAATTAAAATCATCTATTAGTAGGGATAAAATTAATAGGAAAGTAAAATTAAATAATGATGTAACAATGTTATCTTATCTTAATAATAATGATTATGATGAATTACTTAGTAAAAATATAGTATTTTTAAATTTAGTTGATGCGAGTGCTGTTAACACTGTAATTGAATGTTTAGTACGAAATACACCAATAATAATTAATAAATTACCAGCTATTGTTGAAATACTTGGTGAAAATTATCCATTATTTTATAATAATGTATCTGAAGTTAAAAATATGTTAAATATGAATAATATTGATATTGCATATAATTATCTTAAAAAAATAAACAAAGATGATATGAAGATAGAAACTTTTATTAAAAATTTTAAACAAATAATAAATGATATAAATAAAAATATTGATATAAGTAATGTAAGTAGTATCTTTTAACCGCCTGAAAAAATTATTAAAAGTAACGCAAAATATTTAAAAATATTTTGCCTTAGGCAAAGTTTAAAATTAAATTTTAAACTTTGCGTTACATGAATCTTAACTGGCATCGGTGTTATAACACCGATAGGCAGTTAAGGGATATAAACTTTATTATTTATTTATTAAAATATAAAAATTGATTCATATAAATCTTTATTTTTTTATTTCTTCATTTCTTCATTTCTTCATTTCTTTATTTATTACTTTTGATATATTTTAACAGATAAATGATACTAAAGGTAAATTAATTGTAATATAAAAAATTGAATTTAATATTCTCTATTATGAATATCATATTATAATAAAATATATTAAAATATAACATGAGTGTAAGTATTGAACTTAATAACATACAATTTGTTGGAACATGGAAATATAATTGTAAAAATGTAGAATGTGTATGTAAACGACCTTTATATATGCCTACAGTCGAAGAAATAGAGAAAAAAAATATTAATACAAATAATATTGTTATTGGTGAGTGTGGTCATGCATTTCATCAATCTTGTATTAATTCATATACAAAAACATATGGTAATATGTGCCCATATGATAAATTACAATGGAATAATATAAAAGGTGATAGTATTACATATTATGTCGTTTAAAAAATAAATATTAAACTATTTTTTTATTATTTTTTATTATTTTTTTTTATTTTTTTTTGTAAATTATCAATAAGTTCGCAAATTTTATCTAATTCCTTACAACATACATTAGTTGATAATAAAGATATTAATTTTAATTCATCTATTGTTGGAAGATTATTATATTCTCCTTCTGTTTCTACAGGATGTATTCCATTTATTCTCATTTTTTTTATAATATGTACACATTTTCTATCACGTAATAACCATGCTTCATGATTTCTATCTTTTATATCCATTAATTTTAATATTCTATCATCAAATTTAATTCCTCTCATTTTTGCATATTTTTTTATTTTTTTATATTGATCCTCATGAATAACAGGAGCATGTTTTATTGTACTTTTATAAAATGATTGAGCTTTTAGATTAAGTGGCATATTACATCCATTTTCATTTGGTATACATTTTGCTCTATATGATTCATATTTATCTACAACATTTTCATATGTTATATTATATTCTATACCTAATTTTTTATTAACTCTATTATGAACTCTGTATAACCATCTTGTTAAACTTTCTCTATTTTCTAAATCACATTCCTTTAATTTTGTTTCATCTTCTAACGTAATAAAATCTTTATATGAATCTCTACAAAATTTACAGGGTAATACATTCATAATATTTGTAAAAAAAAATTTATAATTTTGTTTTTGTTCTGGAGTTGGTTCTATTGGATATCCAAATGCGATACAATGTAATGATTCCCAAACAGGTGGACCCCATATTTTTGTTATTAATCCATTATTTTTATTATCATTTATATCCATAGGTAATATATAATTATTATATATTATTCTAAAAAATATTGAAATATTTATAATTAATCAACTATTTATAATTAATCAACTATTTATAATTAATCAACTATTTATAATAAGTTAACTATTTATAATTAATCAACTATTTATAATTAATCAACTATTTATAATCATGTTATACATTTTTAATAATGATATTATTATCGATAATGAAGAACAATTACAAACTTTATATAAAGAAAAATTTAATATAACACAACCTTTTAATTTTGATAAATTCCAAATATTTTCATTTCAAGCTATAGATAATAATAAAAATGTTCTTGTATCAGCACCAACGTCTTCTGGAAAAACGATGGTAGCGGAATATGGTATTATAAAACATAGTAAACTTAATCAAATTAATCAAATTAATCAAATTAATCAAATTAATCAAATTAATCAAATTAATCAAATTAATCAGCTTGATAAAAAAAGAAAGATAATTTATACTAGTCCAATTAAATCTTTATCAAATGAAAAATATAAAGAATTCAAAGATAAAAATTTTTGTTCTGTTGGTTTATTAACTGGTGATAACAAAATTAATGTTGATGCCGATCTAATAATTATGACTGCTGAAATTCTAAGAAATTCTCTTTATAAAGATGAAATACCACAAATTGATTGTGTTATTATGGATGAAGTACATTTTATTAATGATCCTGATCGTGGTAAAATTTGGGAAGAAACTATTATTATGCTTCCTCAATCTGTCCAAATTATTATGCTTAGTGCAACAATCAACAATGTTGAATCTTTTGCAAAATGGATATCTGAAATAAGAGAAAAACCATTAAGTCTAATAAAATCTAATAAACGTATCGTACCATTATCTTATTATCTCTATGTTGATGAATTATTTAAAATTTCAGATTCTACTGATTCATTTAATGATCTAACTTATTTTGAAGCACAAAAAAAATATGATAAAATACAAAAAGAAAGAAAAATACAACATAAATCAGATGTTGATAAAAGTTATTTTGATAAAGTTGTTAAATTTTTAATAAAAAATGATCTATTGCAAGCTATCTTTTTCTCATTTTCACGAAATAACTGTGAAAAATATTCCAATCAAATTCAATCTATATTAACAGCTGAAGAAAGTGCAAATGCTTGTAATATGTTTGATTCATTAATGAGAAATTATAAAAAAGAATATGAAATAATTCCACAATATATAAAAATTAGAGATTTAATATCAAAGGGTGTATGTTATCATCATTCTGGTATTATACCATTATTAAAAGAAGTTATTGAAATTATTTTTAGAAATGGATTTATTAAAATATTATTTGCAACAGAAACATTTGCAGTTGGTGTAAATATGCCAACTCGTACTGTGATTTTTACAGAATTAACTAAACCAACTAATATGACTAAAAGATTTTTAAATACTGCTGAATTTAAACAAATGAGTGGTCGAGCTGGTCGTAGAGGTAAAGATGTCCACGGTAATGTAATTTTATTACCTTATTATGAATTTCCAGATTTAAGTGATTTAAAATCAGTTATGTTACAGTCAATGCCATCTATTACATCTAAATTTAATATTGATTATTATTATGTATTAAAAACTATATCTATCAATACCGAAATTTATGATAAAAGTCTATTAAATTCTGAACAACAAAATATGATTAAATCAGAACTCATTATGTTAAATAAATTAAAAGATAAATTAAAAATATGTAAAGAAAATTTTATAATAGATGATAATATTAAAAAAGGTTTAGAACGAGAATATGAATTAGAAAATTATAAATTTAATGACTTGATTATAAGTTTACCCAAGAATTTACAAAAAGAATTACGAAATTTAAAAACAAAAAACAATCGTGAATATTATACTAAATATAATGATATCGTAAAATTAGAAACTGAAATAACAAAATTAGATAATAAAATAACAAATATACATTATTATTTAGATTATATGAAATCTAATATAATTAATATATTGTTAGAAAATAAATATATTCAACAAATACAAAATGAATCTAATCATGAATCTAATCATGAATCTAATCATGAATCTAATCATGAATCTAATCATGAATCTAATCATGAATCTAATCATGAATCTAATCATGAATCTAATTATGAATCTAATCATGAATTAAAACTTGATATATATGGATTGTGTGTAATTAATTGTAATGAATGTAATGGAATATTATTAATTGAAATGTTAAGAAATAATATTTTTGATGAACTAGAATCAAATGATATTATATGTTTATTATCTATTTTTGCATCATATAAGAATGAAAATTCAAATAAATTTAATAAATATTATAGTCATATTTATGATTTTGTTTGTAATATAAAAGATAGATGGATGAAAATAGAAAATAAATTAGGTTTATATATTTCTGAAGAATTTTGGGAAATTACTGATGGATATATAGATGTAACATATGAATGGGCAAATAATTCTGATATGTCAGTAATATTAGGATATTTACATGAAATGAATGAATATGAAGGAAATTTTATTAAAAATATGCTGAAAATATATAATGTTTGTGTGTGTTTTAAAAAGTTATGCGAGTTATTAAATAAAGTTAATATATTAATAAAATTAGAAGATTTAGATAAAAAAATATTACGTAATATAGTAAATGTTAATAGTTTATATCTTAATTTATAAAAGTTAATTATATTAAAGTATTTTATTTTTTTATAAATTATAATTATATAATGAATTATTTTAAAATTATAAGATCTATAATGAAAGATAAATTTCAATTATCTCATATGCAAGCAAATTTAACTATATTATCTATGATAACTTTATTATTTCAAGGTATTGGTTTTTATTTTATAGATAATAATAGTATGAATAAAAATGCATTTATATTATTGATGATTATTGGTGTTGTATACAATGTTTTTTATTTTAAGACATATGTAAATTAAAATATAAAAATAGTATTAGGTTATTAACAATGTTTTTTATTTTAAGACATATGTAAATTAAAATATAAAAATAGTATTAGGTTATTAACAATGTTTTTTATTTTAAGACATATGTAAATTAAAATATAAAAATAGTATTAGGTTATTAACAATGTTTTTTATTTTAAAACATATGTAAATTAAAATATAAAAATAGTATTAGGTTATTAACAATGTTTTTTATTTTAAGACATATGTAAATTAAAATATAAAAATTAAATAAAAAAAATTGAATCCTATAATGTCTATATATCTTTACTTATAACTATAAATCACTATAAATCATTATAAATTATTATATATAAAATGGCATCTCGCAATTCTAATCCTATTGATCGTGATCACGATTTTACACCACTTGTTATTCGTGGTAAAAATGCTCCTCCATCTCGTAATATCAATATCAACAATATTAAGAGCAAAAGTGAAGTTCAATCTCACAGTAATAGTATGAATGTTACAGCACTTGAACGTAAAATTAATGAAGGTGTTGTGACTGAACCACCAAAAATCACACGTACCATTTCTACTCTTTTTTCAACAAAGCGTCAGGAAATTATGATCGGTGACAAGAAGATGACTCAAAAAGATCTAGCTCAACGTGTTAATCTTCCAGTTGCCGATATTACATCTATAGAAAATGGTTCGATGGTCATGAATCATGAAAACAAAATGAAAGTACGTAAGGTTCAACGTGTACTAAATATTCCTCATATTGATTTATAATTATTCTAATATATTTATTTAGATATCAATATATAAATATATTACACTTATTAAATATGCTATTTCTAATCATAATTCTTTTATTTTCTGTTGCATTCTTTCTTGCATCTGTTGTTGATGTTGTTGTATTCTTTCTTGGATATGATCTCGCATTTCTCTTGTTCTTGTTTTTTTGTTTTCTTAAATCATTTATGTGTTGTATTAGATCTTAATTATTTTTATTTCTATTATCATTTTGTTTAATCATTAAATCATTTATTTGTTGTCGTAATTTTTTTTATTTTTTTATTATAAATAATGTATCAAAAATTATTAACAAAAAATTGATTTATAATTATTCTAATATATTTATTTAGATATCAATATATAAATATATTACACTTATTAAATATGCTATTTCTAATCATAATTCTTTTATTTTCTGTTTGTAATTCTCTCAAAGTTGTTCATCTAAATAATGATAATTTTGTGTCATTACGTGGTCCAGTTACATCTACATCTATTGCAGAACTTATTGCAAATCTATTAGATAAACATGATGATGAAAGATATATATATCTGAATACTAATGGTGGTAGTGTAGATGCTGGATTAAAATTAATAAATGTTATTAAAGATCTTGAAAATAATAATATAAAAATTAGTTGTATAGCTGATACAGCAATATCAATGGGATTTGTAATTTTTCAATCTTGTACAAATCGTTATGTATTAACTCATTCAACATTAATGCAACATCAGATGTCTTTAGGTGGTCTATCTGGAAAACTATTAGAACTAAATTCATACATGAATCATATAAATTCAATTGAATACACTCTTAATAAAATGCAATCATATAGAATACATATTAGTCAAGCAGATTTTGAATCTAAAATAAATAATGATTGGTGGCTTACTTCGGAAGAATCCATCATAGATAATGTAAGTGATGAAATTATATCAATTAAATGTATGTTTCCTAAAGAAAAAGAAATTATAGAAATTAATACTTTTTTTGGAGATATTCTATTACATTATATGAAATGTCCACAAGTATCTGCTCCCGTAAAAGTAGAAATGAAATTAACTTCAAAAGATGTTAACAATAATGAAATAAAAGATATTATTAGCAATAATTTTATAAATTTACAAAAAAAATCTGATCTAATATTTAATTATTATAATAAATTTATTCAAATCACATTTTAGTTTATTTATTTATATTGTGAATAAATCAATATAAAATAATATTTATTTTTATTATATTATAACTAAAAATGAATAATATTTTAATACCTGATATTAATAATCTTATACATAATAATAAATTAAATGATGAATATAATGTTTTATCTGAAATTGAAGAAACTATAATTGATTTATATGACAAAAAAATTTCATCTGAAATATTTAATAATAAATTTCTCTTATTATATGAACTAAATTCTAATAATAATTTTAATATTAAATTATATGATAATTTTGATATTTCAAAATATAATCTTGATAAAAAAATATTAGACAACCTAGATAATATTATTTTTACAGGATCTTTAATACGTAAACATCTAATAAATTATTTAAATTATAATATAAAGAATGAATTATTTATTAATACAATAAATGATATAAATGCTAAAACATTAATAGATAATACATATACTGAAATAGCTGATATGTATTATAAAACATATGATGATTATACTTTATATATTAAAAAAGAAAAATTTCGTAATCCATCTCATGTAATATTATCTAATTATAATCTAAAAAGAATAGGATATTATAATAATAAATTATATGTATCATCTATATTTATCGCAGATTATATTAAATTTGCCGAAACTATCAATTCAGAGTTAATAGATCCAGTTTTTAATACACATATTGATATTTTTGATATATTAAATCATGATCATCATAATAATCATACAATATTTGATCTAATTAATAGAAAAAATTATACTGAATTTATAAAAAAAAAATTTATAAAATATGATATAATATATGACAGAATAACACCTTTTGAATATACACTTGATTTATTTTTAAAGGAACAGAATGATATTATAAAATCACAATTAAGATTAATATTACTTGATTTGAATGATCAATCTTATCAGAGACCACCAATATTTTATTGTTTTTTAAAAAATTTAGAAGAAATAGATTCTGAATTATATGAAATTATTATATCATCATCTAAATCAGGATTATTTCATGATGTTAAAAAAGATTTTGAATTAGATTTTAAAAATATTTATGATATTAATAATTTAATATTAAAATATTATATATCAAAAGATAAATCTGATGAATTTTATGAATATCTAAAATATAAAAATGGTGATGATAAAAATGCAAAAATAGATCAAGATATTTTTAATAATATTATTAAATATGATCCTAAAAATATTATCATCACTGGTATAAAAAATAATTTTTTTAGTGAAAGAACTAAATATAAAATTATATTATGGATTCAAAATCTTGATTATTTTAATTTAATAGATGATGATTTCAATATAGATATCGCAATCAGTTATATAAATGAAATTATTGATAATTGTTTTATAAAATCATTCTATTTTCTTTATAAAGTTGATAATTCTATTCTAAATATTGTTGATGAAAATAATAATAATTTATTACATAATATTAATCAAAAAAATAAATATGAAGATATGTTAACTCTATTATTAAAATTAGATGATTCACTTCTTTTTAAAAAAAATATTGTTGGAGAAATACCTATAGTAAAACATATCAAGCAACGAAATTATAATATTGTAAAAATATTATTACAATATATTATTGATACTAATAATGAGACTATATTTGAAATAATTGATAATGATAAAAATTGTATATTACACCATTTATGTAGAACAAATAAAGAAGATAATTCTGATAATAATTTAGAATTTATAAAAAAGATAGTTCTTATCAAAAAAGATATTATTAATTATCAAAATAAAAATTATGAAACACCTATAATACTTGCAACAAAAAATAATCAGGAAGATATTATATATTTTTTGAAAAGTATGAATTGTGATATGAATCTAAATGATATTTATGGCAATACAGTATATCATTATGTATGTTTAAATGAATTATGTATTGGTATGGCAATAGATAATAAAGAAAATATTTTTGGTTATAAACCATCTGATTATTGTAAAATATCTCAGAATTATTATTATTTTATCGGTTAGAAAAATGATTTAAAGTCAAAGGAGTCTGAATTGTCATAGATGTTATAACACCGAAAAAATTAATATTTTTTACTTTTTATTTGTTAAAGTTAATTAAATAATAAACTAATAATAAACTAATAATAAATTATGATCGTGCACCATCTTTTGCAAGTTTATCGACTATATCATTATGTATTGATTCAAAATCTGATTTTCCGGTATGCGATCTAACGTGTTGAAATTTAATCTTTCCATTATGCTTGCTTATTAGTTTATCTATTTTTTCTATTATATCTCTATTCATTACTGGTTTTCCGGTTGATGCTATCCAATTATTTTTCTTCCAATTATTTATCCATATTGTTAGACTTTTTATAGAATATTCTGAATCTGTATAAATCTTTATATCCAAATTAACATCATATTTATGAATAGTTTTTATTGATTTGTAAATAGCATATAATTCTGTTCTTTGATTTGTTAATGGTGTTTTTATAAATTTTTTACCAATATCTGGAAATTCACCATTTGGATAATGTATTCCATATCCACATAAATTATTATTTTTTGCTTTTATACATGATCCATCTGTAAATACTATTATTTCAGACATATATTAGTTGGTTATATTATAAATAGTTAACTTATTATAAAATATTCATTTTTTAATTTATTCTTCTAACAACTTTACTATCTTTTCACTATTTAATTCAGCAATTATATAATATGGTAATTTTTCATTTCCAGGATGTGTAAGATTAGTTTTTACTGGAAATTTTTTATCATCACATTCATACCAAATCATTAAATTACCTTTATTCTCATTTTCTAAACTTACTTTTTCTATCTCAATTGCTAACTTTAATGTTGCAATTTTGCCATCAGATCTTATAATATCCATTGTTATTATATCAAACAAAACTGGATTATTCTCAAATGCATCTTGATATTCAGTAAAATTATTAGATATGTAACATGAATAAGTAAAATTATTTATTTTATGATCAAATTTATGTAATTCAATTGATGGAACTGTTTTAAACAAGCCAACTAGTGTTAGTTTATATTTATCATCAGAAATAAATTGTAATTGATATACTTTTTTCATATCAGCTGTAATATAATCAGTTGTATTATCGAAATCACTATCACTATTATTATCACTCATATTTTAGATAATATTCATCTCTAAATTTATTATAAGAATTAAACACATCTATATCTTCAAGGGTTATTTGATTTTCAAGATATTCGTTTAATTTTTGAATATTATATTTGAATGGAAATCTTTTTGTTTTTATTTTATTTAAATCTATACAATTTGTAAAAAATATTTTATATTTTTGAATGTTACTTAATTTAATATCAGTTAATTTAATATCATTTAATTTAGTATTTATAAATTCTCTAAATATATATGGATTTACTTTTATTAATTTAACATTTTGATCTATTTCATTTGGTTTTGGAATTTTATCATATGTATGAAAATATTCATATGTTTTTTTTATAATATCTTCTTGCGATATATTACTCTTACAAATAATTATTTTCATAATATCTTGTTTTTTATTTTTATTAATAATATTACAAAATATACATCTATTATCAAATATATTTACATAATTTAAATTACATACAGAACATGTGAACATATTTATATAGTTGATTATATTTATATAGTTGATTATAATAAAATTATATTAAAATTTTATCCTATTTAAATAAATTTTATCAATTTTTATTATGGATAGCATTAATAATGATAATATTATCGAAATTAATATAAAAATATTAAATGATAAATATGAAATATTTTTAAATAAAATATATTCTAAAAGAGAAAATATAATTAGTTATATTGGTCGCAATATATCAACTAATGATAAAATTATAATTGATGTTTATAATAAAAATATTATGTTTTTTGCCAGAAAATTAATGAATAATATAATCAAATTAGATCATAAAAATATACATAAAATAATAGATATAATTATTGAAAAAAATTTAACATATATTATTAAACCATATTATGAAATGTATATAAATATTTTAACTATAAATAATTCAACTATAAATAATTCAACTATAAATAATTCAAATATATATATATTTTTCATACAATTATTTGAAAGTATAAATTATTTATTTGATAATAACATTGAAATTGAATATCTAGATGTTTATAATATTTTATATCATAATAATAATTTAATATTATCACCTTATTATGATAATTCTGATTTAACAAAACATATATTATATGGGAGTCCATTATATGTTCCTTTTAAACTAAATAACAAATTAGATTATGAAAGAAAAATAATAAATAATATTAAGATTTTATCATCAGAAATTATTAATAATAAAAATAATTTATATTATGATATAACTATCATATTATTTAATAAATGTTATAATATTACAAGAATAATTGATATTATTAAAAATTTATCTGAAACAAATAATAATAAAGATATTAATATAAATAATGATATTAATATAAATAATGATATTAATATAAATAATGATATATTTCAATTAGAAATATAAAATTTTATAAAGCGTTAAAAATAGTTAAAATATAGATGTTATAATATTATATGTCAAATAATACATCTAATAAAATTAAAATAAATAAAACAAAACAAACATTAATTAATCAAAATATTGCCCAAAGTAAATTTGGTATGTATTCTCAATGTCTTACCGGACCATGTATTAAAAATAAATTTATGCAAAATTTTTTATATGGTGATGTAAACAATGTATGCGATGTCGATGTTATTAATATGCATTCAGTTGATGCTATTTCTGAATATTGTTTGAAAGGTTTTAATCAACCATTTAAAGATGGATTATTAAATCCAGTAACTGTTTGTTCAGTTGGTGAAGATTTTATTGCATCAAATTTTCCTCAATCTGAAGGTATTCGCGATGATACATTTAATATTAGAACAAATTTTAATACTATTACACGTAATATTAATCATTTTCCAGTACGTGAGAATGAATGCGTTTATACCAAATATATTACTGTTATTCGTGATCATAATTTAAATCCAATTGTTGATCAACAATATTTATATAGATTTTCTTTGATAACTATTGCACCACTTAATAAACCAAAATTATTAGACGAAAATCAAATGATTTCAACTGATTTTCTTAGAATGATGACTATTATAGAAACTATATTTCAAACAGCAATTGCTGGAAATCATAATATACTTGTATTATCTGCTTTTGGTAATACCGAAGATGATGTACCACAAGAAGATATTGTTAAAATTTATAATGCGTGTATTTTTAAATATGGACATCGGTTTATTAAAATTATTATAGCTATACCCATTTGGTATGGATCTTATATTTATGATCTTTTTAATAATAATATTGTTCGACCACAATTCTTTGAAGAAGAAACACAAGAAATTAGTAAAGTTAAAAACAAGAAAAAAAAAGATAAAGAAAAATCGAGATCTAGATCAGAAACAAATTAACTTTTTATAAATTAGTTAACTCTATCTATTGTGCAGCAGTCATAAGAACACCAACTATTGGTAAAAGAGCTACTGCCCATGCAGCTTCATTGTGTCGGTGTGTACATAACCAATTAATAAGACGTGAAATAGCATAAATTACAGCAACATAAATTGCTAACATTACTAATACATGTGTAAGATTTAATTTACCATATCTTTGTAATTTAACAAGAAATACAGTTACAGCAGAGAGAGAGGTTAAAGCTGAACCAAGATAAAATACAGGTTGTTGACAATCATAATGTAAGTTTACTAAATAAGACATTTTATTATATAATGATATTATAAAAAAAAATTTTATATTAATTATTAAAATTTAGATTAATTATATATTCTATAGTATTTAATAAATTTTTTATATTATTTATATTATTTATGTTATTTATGTTATTTATATTATTTATATTATTTATATTGTTATTTATATTGTTATTTATAATACAATACATTTTATTATAAAAATCTAATGTTATAATTTTATTTTCTTTTTTATATTCTCTTTCAAATAAATCTAAATAAATAAATATTTTATTTTTACAATCAACAGTTGCTATTTCATATATTATTATATCATCATTCCATTTTAATATATCATTTGTATTTTCCAATATAATTAAATTATTATATTTTTGTTGTAATTTATTAATCATATAATTATTATCAAATTTATCAAATTTGTCAAATTTATCAAATTTATCAAATTTGTCAAATTTGTCAAATGTTAGAATATTAATATCATCATAATTATTATTTGTATTTGTATTTGTATTTGTATTTATATAATCTGTAATATCAATATTTATTGTATCATCATATTTTAATAAAATATGTTCAAAAAATTTATCTTTTTTTATCAAAAATTCTATTTTTTCGACAAGATCATTATCATTTATTAATGTAGATACATAATTTTTTAATATGATTTCGGTTTCAAATAATTGTTCATTCCGATCTTTATTATATAAATTTTTTAATCTAAATATTGTTATTTCTGGAATATTTAATATATCTTTTAAATTATTTATATTATATTCTGATAAATGTGTTATTTTTTCCATTGACATATTTTGTAATTCTTGACAAAATATATTTAAATTATCCATATACATAATCATTAGCATATTTATCTTTTCAGAATCTAATATTTTATATTCTAATAGATCTTCACTTAAATAATTAGATGCAATATTATTAGATTCAGTTAATTGTAATGACATACTTCTTGCTTCAGATAATATATTTTCTAATGTTGCTGAAAAATTTAAAGATATTTGTGCAGATGTTATTTGTTCTAGAGTTGATTTCTGTTTATCCATTTTATTAATATAAAATTATTAATGATTTATGGTTAAATATATTATAATTAATATATTTCTTAATCTAATATATAATAAAATGGATAAACGAAATATTATAATTGTTTCTCATAGTAAAAGATTGAGACAATTTATATTTAAATATTTTATAAATTTTAATCGAAGAAATAGATTTAAAAATTGTGCAATATTGCATATATTTTTTGATACATTTAATAATAATACTAGAATTAAATTAATCTATGATGGAGAAATTGATAAATCTGAAAATAGAAATGATAATGCATATTATAAAGTAAATACTTTTAATAAATTAGATATTTTTTCTAATAAATTAATTGTACCAGAAAATATTAATATTTTTATTATAAGACATGCACAAGGATATCATAATGCAAATAATACTTTTATAAAAAAAATAGTCGCTAATTTTGATAATAAAATATTAAAAGATCCACAATTAACAGATATTGGTATTAAACAAGCAGAGAAATCTGGTGAAATTTTAAATAAATATTTTAGTGATAACAAATTAGATAAAAAATTATGTATATTATTTTGTTCTGTATTACTCAGAACACGTGAAACTCTAAATATTATTTTAGATCAAATGGAAATATTTGATAAAGAAATAATAATATTACCTATGTCAAATGAAATAACTAATTTTAAAATACCAGAACATTTAATAATAAATAAACATATGTGTTCAAATAATGAAACACAAAGATTAATATATAAATGTGATGTTATTAATGATAAAAATAATAATTTAAGACATATTAATTGGAAATATTTTTATGAATTTAAAAAAAATATAAAATATAATTCAGATTCAAATATGATATATCAGATGTATATTATTATAGCAAAAATATTAAATAAATCAAATGATTATATAGATTATCTTGAAAAAAAATTAATGCATATTATGTAAATATGTCTACTCTTAATATCCGTTAAAATAATCAAATATATTATATTATATTATTATTACATTATTATTGCATTATTATTACATTATTATTAAATTCATTTAATATAAATTCTATATTATTTTTTGTAAGAATAAATTTTTTATCATATAAATTTATTTTTTTATTAATTTTATCAATAAATTTATGATATTTATCATCTATTAATTTTTTTCCAGATTCAGGTAATATCATTATACTACATAATTCAGAACTAATTGGTTTATTTTCAATATTATAATCATCATATATATTTTTTTTATCTGATAAATACATTATTAAATTTAATATATCTATTGGTTTTTTTATTTTACAATAGTAATAATAATCATTACAAATTCCAATATTGTACATTTTAAAATTCCATATTAGTCCGTCAAAGTAATTTTTATATTTTTCATCATTATATTCTGTATTAATAAATTTTTTTCTTGATATTTTTATTAATAATGTATTAAATATATCAAATAATAAATCATAATTTATCATAATTTTATTATCATTGTTAAATTTTATTAAAAATTTTTTAGAATCATTCATAAGATCAAGATTAAATTTATATGAATCCCATAAATTTTTATTTGTTACATAATATAACTTGGGTAGATAATCATTACCCAAAAATAAATTTAAAAATGAAAAATCTAAATAAGAAAATTGAGATTTTCCATATTTTTTTATATGTTCATTTATTAATTTATTTATTGATAATATATCATATTTTAATAATATATGACATTTATTATATGATTCGTGTGATGTAAGTATTAAAATTACATCTGCATCATTAGTTAATAATATATGTGATTTATTTTTATCTTTATTATAATATTCTAATAATTTATTTTTTATTTTAATTTCTGATTCTCCTGGATCAATTACATCGATATTAATTTGTATATTAAATTGATTCTCTATATTATGTAATAGTTTTTTTAATTTATTTGGAATTGATTTTATAAAAGTTGTTCCTGGTGTAAAATGTAATATGTTTGACATATTCGGCTCGACATCAAATGTTGAGCGTAATATATTACTATTATTAAATCGACGTTCTCTTTGTAATATTAATTTTGCAAAGGGTGATGTTCCATCACAAAATATATTAAGACTATCAGATGGTTGTGTTTTAATACATACATCTAATATAATTGTTTCTATTTTTTTCATTAAAATATTAAAATCATCACAATCATATACGCATAAGTGTAATAGATAATTCATATCAATATATACATGATTATAACATTCGTTATTTATTGGTTTAATACAATTTGAATATTCTGTTTTTATCCATTTATAAAAATTTGTAATTCCCATATATTGTAATAGTTTTATTTATATTTTTATTATTATAATTACTATTTAATTATAATAATTTTTTTCAATTTTTATTTAACATTTTTATAGAATGTTATATATAAAGTAGTCGAGTTTATGAGATCAATTTTTTATTTAACATTTTTATAGAATGTTATATATAAAGTAGTCGAGTTTATGAGATCAATTTGTTTTCATATAAACATTTATATTTATATAAAAAGAAAGTAGTCGAGTTTATGAGATCAATTTGTTTTCATATAAACATTTATATTTATATAAAAAGAAAGTAGTCGAGTTTATGAGATCAATTTGTTTTCATATAAACATTTATATTTATATAAAAAGAAAGTAGTCGAGTTTATGAGATCAATTTGTTTTCATATAAACATTTATATTTATATAAAAAGAAAGTAGTCGAGTTTATGAGATCAATTTGTTTTCATATAAACATTTATATTTATATAAAAAGAAA
>Ga0214923_10001701_pt1 | contig 30730 bp, 24 predicted proteins | sample LL1510_MetaG_FD_177993 | JGI IMG/M metagenome (GOLD analysis project Ga0214923, IMG submission 177993) | Freshwater microbial communities from Lake Lanier, Atlanta, Georgia, United States - LL-1510 | ecosystem: Environmental > Aquatic > Freshwater > Lake | place: USA: Georgia | collected...
GAACCCGCAGCCGCCGGTGACGAGGATCTTCATGGCAGGTGGTCAGGTCGCGTGCGGACGTCGGTCATGGGCCGCGACGATCTGGTCGAAGGTCTCGCCGAGCGAGATCTCGGGCCGCCAGCCGGGATAGTCGGCCTGCATCCGCCGCAGGTCCGAGTAGTAGCAGATGTGGTCACCGGCCCGGGCCCGTTCGTCGTAGACCCAGTCCATCGGCTTGCCCGTCCGGGCCGCCGCCAGCTCGAAGGCCTCGAGGATCGAGCAGCTGTTCGCCTTGCCGCCGCCGATGTTGTAGACGGCGGCCGGCCGCGGGGCGGCGATGAACCGCCCGATGAAGGCGGCCACGTCGGCGGCGTGGATGTTGTCGCGGACCTGCTTGCCCTGGTAGCCGAACACGGTGTAGCGCCGGCCCTCGAGGTTGCACTTCACGAGGTAGCTCAGGAAGCCGTGCAGCTCCACGCCCGAGTGGGCCGGGCCCGTGAGGCAGCCGCCCCGCAGGCAGCAGGTGGGCATCCCGAAGTAGCGGCCGTATTCCTGCACCATCACGTCGGCCGCCACCTTCGACGCCCCGAACAGCGAGTGCTTGCTCTGGTCGATCCGGAAGGATTCCGGGATCCCGTGGGCAAACGTCTCGTCGGCGTAGTCCCAGCGGGTGGCGAGCTCGACGAGCGGAATCTCGTTGGGCGCGTCGCCGTAGACCTTGTTGGTGCTCATGTGCACCAGCGGGCTCTCCGGGCAGGCCCGCCGGGCGGCCTCCAGGAGATTGAGCGTGCCGACGGCGTTGGTGTCGAAGTCGTCGAAGGGGATCGCCGCGGCCCGGTCGTGGGAGGGCTGGGCGGCCGTGTGCACGATCGCGGCGGGCCTCACTTCAGCGACGAGCGCGAGCACCCCCGCGCGGTCCCGGATGTCGAGTTCGTGATGGCGGAACCGCGCGAGCGTGGCCGCGAGCCGCTCCTGGTTCCAGCGGGTGTCGCCGGCGGGCCCGAAGAACACCGCCCGCTGGTTGTTGTCGACGCCGTGCACCTCCCAGCCGAGGGCGTCGAAGTGGCTCGCCACCTCGCTGCCGATCAGGCCCGAGGAGCCGGTCACGAGGATCTTCCGGGTGTCGGTCATGCCCGTCCCCGCTCCGTGCCCGCGTACTGCCGGTCGATCCAGTCGCGATACGCGCCGCTGGTCACGTCGGCCACCCAGGCGGCGTGGTCGAGGTACCAGCGGACGGTCTTCCGCAGGCCCGTCTCGAACGACTCGCTCGGCCGCCAGCCGAGTTCGCCGCTGATCTTGGCGTGGTCGATCGCGTAGCGGCGGTCGTGGCCCGGCCGGTCGGCCACGAACGTGATCTGGGTCGCGTAAGGCTTCCCGTCGGCCCGCGGCTGCTCCTCGTCGAGGATCCGGCAGAGCATCGTGACCACGTCGAGGTTCGCCATCTCGCTCGAGCCGCCGACGTTGTAGACCTCGCCGGGGCGGCCCGCCTCGAGCACCCGGCGGATGGCCGCGCAGTGGTCGCCCACGTAGAGCCAGTCGCGCACCTGCCGGCCGTCGCCGTAGATCGGCAGGGGCTCCCCCGCCACCGCCCGGTGGATGCACAAGGGGATCAGCTTCTCGGGGAACTGCCAGGGCCCGTAGTTGTTGGAGCAGTTCGTGGTCACCACGGGCAGGCCGAAGGTGTGGTGGTGGCCGCGGACGAGATGGTCGCTCGCCGCCTTGGTCGCGGCGTAGGGGCTGTTGGGCCGATACGGCGTCGTCTCGCAGAAGGGCGGGTCGGAGGCGGAGAGCGTGCCGTAGACCTCGTCGGTCGAGACGTGCAGAAACCGAAACGCCTCCCGCTCGGCCGGCCCGAGCGCCGACCAATGGGCCCGGGCCGCCTCCAGGAGCCGGAAGGTCCCGACCACGTTGGTCGCGACAAAATCCTCGGGGCCGTGGATCGAGCGATCCACGTGGCTCTCGGCGGCGAAGTGGACGAGCGCCCGCGGACGGTGCTCGGCCAGGAGCCGGGCCACGAGCTCGCGGTCGGCGATGTCGGCCCGCACGAACGTGTGCCGGGGGTCGCCTGCGAGGCTCGCGAGGTTGGCCAGGTTGCCGGCGTAGGTGAGCTTGTCGAGGTTCACGACCGGCTCGTCGGTGGCGGCGAGCCAGTCGAGCACGAAGTTGCTGCCGATGAAGCCGGCGCCGCCGGTGACGAGGATCATGAGCACAAACTCATTCGAAAATGTTCTGGGCCACCTGAGGTGGGCCGGGGTTGCCCATGCCATCTCGCCGGACGTTCGCTTCGGCCATCCTGGCCTCCCGCTCACTCGGAGGAAACCTCGCTTCGCCATCCTGGCTGCGCTCGGTTTCCTACGCCGCTCGATTGGCATGAGCAACCCCTTCCGTCTCCGAAATCTTCGGTCGGAAAGATCGGCTCAGGATACCCGTCAGGAGGCTGCTCCGCAGCAGGAAATTGCGGGGTATGATTTCGATGGGTCTGTTCCTCGCGCCGCTGCTCCCGCCATGTCCGACCCCTCCGCCACGCGTTTGTCGCTCGTCCGCAGCCTGCGGTTCTGCGCCGGCCACCGCCTGCTCGGCCACGAGGGCCGCTGCGCCTTTCTCCACGGCCACAACTACCGCGTCGAGGTCGAGGTGGAGGCGCTCGGCGGCGGCACCGAGGTGGACGAGGTCGGCCGGGTGGTGGACTTCGCGCTCATCAAGCGGCGGCTGCTCGGCTGGCTCGACGCCCAGTGGGACCACACCTTCATTCTCTGGGAGAAGGACGTGACCGCCCTGGCCGCCGTCAAGCTGGCCGAGCCCACGAAGTACTTCCTCCTGCCCTGGAACCCGACGGCCGAGAACATGGCCCGGTATCTCCTCGAGGTCGTGGCCCCGCACGTGCTCGGGGATCTCGGCGTCGTGGCCCGCCGGGTGGCCGTGTGGGAGACCGACGAGGCCTGTGCGATCGCCACGCTGGCCGGCGCCGGCGGCGAGCCCGCCCTCGAACTGGCCTCAGCGATCACCGTGGACTCGCGATCATGAGCGACGGAAAGCATCTCGGAGCCTTTCCCGCGACCCGCCTGCGGCGGCTGCGGCGGCACGAGTGGCTGAGGCGGGCCGTCGCCGAGACGGTGCTCACGCCGGCGGACCTCGTGTGGCCGATCTTCGTGCACGACCACGAGGCCACCTTCCCAGTGCCGAGCATGCCGGGCGTCGAGCGGCTGCCGGTGGAGGGCGTCGTGCGGGCGGCGGAGGAGGCGATTCGCCTCGGCATTCCGGCGCTCGCGATCTTCCCCGTGGTCGAACCGGGCCTGAAGACCGACGACGGCGGCCATGCCCTCGATCCCGACAACCTCGCCTGCCGGACGGTGCGGGAGGTCCGCCGGCGGTTCGGCGACACGCTGGGGCTGATCTGCGACGTGGCCCTCGACCCCTACACGACGCACGGCCACGACGGCCTCTTGCGGGACGGCCAGATCGTGAACGACGAGACGGTGGCCGTGCTCTGCCGGCAGGCGGTCGTGCTCGCCGAGGCGGGCTGCCACGTGGTGGCCCCCTCCGACATGATGGACGGCCGGGTGGGAGCGATCCGCGAGGCGCTCGCCGAGGCAGGGCGGGAGGACGTGTGCATCCTCTCCTACGCCGCCAAATACGCCTCGGCCTTCTACGGCCCCTTCCGCGACGCGGTGGGGAGCGCGGCCGCGCTGGGCACGGCGGCGAAGCAGGGCCTGGCCGACAAGAAGACCTATCAAATGAACCCGGCCAACGCCGTCGAGGCCCTCCGCGAGGTGGCCCTCGACATCGCCGAGGGGGCCGACATGGTGATGGTCAAGCCCGCCGGCACCGCGCTCGACGTGATCCACCGCGTCAAGACCGCCTTCGGCCTGCCGACCTTCGCCTACCAGGTGAGCGGCGAGTACGCGATGATCAAGGCCGCGGCCGACAACGGCTGGCTCGACGGCCGGAAGGCGGCGCTCGAGAGCCTGCTCGTCATCAAGCGGGCCGGGGCCGATTGTGTGCTCACCTACTTCGCCCCCGAGGTCGCCCGCGGGCTGGCCGGCGGCTGAGGCAGGGCCGCGGTCGGCGCTGAGCTGGTGGCGGCAGGGTTTGGTCCGTCGTCGACCACGAGCATGCCATTCATCACCATCCAATGCCCCGGGAACGAGCACAGGTACGGATACCGGCCCGGCGTGCGGGGCGCCTCGAAGTGGATCGTCTGCGAGCCGCCCGGCTCGACGATGTCGGTCCAGGCCACGACTTTGTCCGACTCCGGGACGTAGTGCCGCAGCACCGCCCGGGGGTCGGCCACGAGCCGGTTGGCCGCGTCGCCCACGCTCGCGAGCGACCCTGGGGCCACGAGCACGAAGTTGTGGGGCACGACGTCGGGGTTGCGAAAGGTGAGCGCGAGCGGCTCGCCCGCGCGTGCGCCGATCTCGGCCGGCAGAAATGCCAGCCCCGCCGCGGCCTTGATCTCGACCGCCCGCGCCCCGGCGAGCGGCTTCCGCCACGGATTCGGCGGCCGCGCCTCGAGCAGGGCCATGTCGCGCTCGAGCGGATGAGCGGCGATCGGCCGCGTCACGGGCCGGTAGCGGGGGATCGCGGTGAAGGGCTCGGCCAGCGCGTGGACGGTCGCGAACACATCCCGCTCCTCGCCGGGCGCCGTCGCCACGCGGAGGTGGAGCTGGCTCACCGGCTGCAGGTCGGGCAGTTCCAGGAACAGTTGCCGCTCGCCGACGAGCGTGGCCGACGCGATCGAGAGCGGATCGTGCCCCGGCGTACCGGGGTGGCTCGGCGAGAACTCGGGCGAGCCGTAGCCGGGCCCATGCCGATAGTTCCAGCACTGCGCGAAGTGGTTTGTCGCGTCGCCGGCGACGGCCGCGGCCAGCGGCGCGGAGAACGTCAACAGCACGCCGTTGCGGCAGGCCCGCCAGCCCACCGGCAGTTGCACGCGGTCGCCGGTGAACCGCACCCGCTGCAGGCAGCCATCGTCCACCGCGTAGCTCCCCCAGCCGTTCATGCCGCAGACGTAGAGCTGCCCGTCGCGCGGGTGGAAGCGGCCCCGGTGGACGCCGGAGCGGAAGTCGCCGACGAGCGGCACGACCGCGCCCTGCGGCCGGCCGGCCACCTCGTCACGGAGCACGAGAAAGTGACTGCAGGCGCCGAACGAGAGATGGATGAGCTGCCCGGCGAGCGGGCCCCAGCGGTCGCTCGTGGCCGCGATCTGGCCGCCGGCGGAGTTGTCGAGGCCGCGGGGCAGGTAGACCAGCGGCAGCGCGGGCGGACGGCCACGAAAGTCCGGCGGGGGATTCGGCGGCCCGGCGGGATTGGCGACCTCACAGATCGCCGAAGCGGGCGTCCAGTCTCCCTCGGAGACCGGCACGGTGAGCGTGCCGTCGGGCAGGAGGCCCAGGCCGTCGGGGTTGCGGAAGCCGACGGCCAGCGTCTCGGCGCGGCTGCCGTCGGCGGAGATGCGGGCGAGCCGGGCGTGGGCCGCGGTATAGAAACGGCCGGCGGCGTCCCGCTCGAGTCCGCAGTGGTAGTCGTGGCCCGTGGAGGCTGGTAGCGCGCGAGAGAAGGCCGCGTAAAAGTCGGCCTCGCCGTCGCCGTCGCGGTCTTCGAGCCGCGTGATCTGGTCGCCGCACTGGACGTAGACCCGGTCGTCGTGGACGACGATCCCGAGCGCCCGGTTGAGGCCCGCGGCCATCCGGCGCCAGCGGACCCGCTCGAGCGTGGCGTCGAGTCCCTCGACCCGCCACACGTCGCCCTGGATCGTGCAGACGGCCGCCGCGCCGTCGGAGAAAAACCCGATGCCGCCGAAGAACAAGAGCGACTTCCACGGGTTGTCGAAGGGCGGCTGGATCGTGTCGACGGCGTAGGGCCGCCCTGTGCCGAGCGTGCCGGCAGTCTCGATCACCTTGGGCCACTGCGGCCCACCGCCGCGTACCAGATGCGCGAGGGGATGCTCCGCCGCCGGAGCGACGACGCGGACGAGTCGGCCGTCCTCGGCCCAGGGCGCGTCGAGCATCTCGACCCCGTCGACCGCGTACGACAAGAGCACCCTCCGGCCGTGGCGATGCAACCCGTGGTAGACGCGGCTGGCCGCCTTGGCGTGCAACGGCGCTGGTGGCGTGCCGAGGCTGCCCGCCGGCCTGGCCGCGTCGAGGAAGCCGCGGCGACGGTCGGAGAACTTCAGGAACCCGCCCTGCCAGACGGCCACGATCTCGAGCGTGTCGGGATCGAAGCAGGCCGAGAGTTCACCGGCGTCGCCCAGCCGCAGGCAGACGGCCCGCGGCACCTTCAAGCCCCCGGCCTCGAAGTTCCAGCACTGCAGCGAGCCCAGGTCGGTCTCGTTCCAGCGGCCGTCCCGCCAGGTCTCGGCGTCGTTCTGGTTGCCCCAGTGGCCGTGGCGGCCGCCGTCGAGCCCGGGCCACGGCGGTAGCAGCAGCGGGAGGGGCGCACGGCCGCGGAAGTGGACCGCCTGCCGCGCGTAGCCGTCATAGACCCGGTCGCGGTTGACGTGGGCCGACGCGTTGGGCCAGTCGGCCGGCACGAGGGGCGCCCGCGGAACGTCGAGCTTCGCCGGCCGGTGACTGAGCGACTCGAGGCCCGGCGTGCGTCCGAGTTCGAGGAGATACCGCACGAGGTCGCGGCGGTCGTCGGCCGACATCCCGGTGAGCAGGCCCTTGGGCATCAGCGAGCCGACGTCCTGTCGCTCGTCGATCTCGGCGGCCGGGATCTCGTGCCTGGCGCCCGTCGCGTCGACGAGCACGATCCCCTCGGCCGTCTCCTCCCGCAGGATGCCCTGCAGCAGCTTGCCCGCGGCGGTGGCCACGGCCACGGCGCGATACTCGGGCTTCACGGTCCGGTCGGGCCACCAGAGCGCCTCGACGATCTCCTCCGGCGTCAGGCAGCCGGCCACCCGCGTGAGTTCGGGGCCCACCGCGGCCCCCTCGGCTCCGACCTTGTGGCACGAGAGACACGCCGACGTGGCCCGGCCGAACACGGTTGCCCCGCGGCGGGCGTCGCCGGAGGCCCGCGCCTCGGCGAGGATGGCCTGCACGGCGGCCTCGCTCCACGCCAGGTCGGCGGCGACCTCCGGGAGCGCGGCGGGCTGCGCGGGAGTCGGCGGCGCTGCCGGCGGTTTCAGCGGCGGGGCGCCGGGGAACGTCCGGTAGCGCAGCCGCGGGCCGGGTGGGGCACCGTCGAGCTGGGCGACGAGCCAGTCGAGGCCGTCGAGGTTGTCGCGGAGCCGCTCGGCCACGTCGTCGTCGGTGTGGCCGATGATGCCGATCCGGCCTGCGTAGCCGCTGTCTCGGATCGTTCGCAGGAGTTCGAGATCGTGCTCGCCGGCTCCGAGCGGCAGGATCTTGGCCGCCTTCCCCATGCCGTTGAGGTTCAGGCACAGGAGGTGCGGCTTCAGCGCCGCCAGACAGGCGGCGAAGTCGGCGACGTGGCCATGGCCGTGGTGGAGGTTGTAGACGATCCCGACGTGCGGGAAGCCCGCGGCGTGGAGCGCCGTGCACACGGCGACGAGGTTCTCGGGCTCGCCCCCCCAGCCCCCGTGGTTGTAGAGGCCGAGCCGGCAGCCCGCCCGCGCCGTGCGCTCGGCGGCCGGTCGCAGTTGCGCGACGGCGGCGGTTATGCGGGCAGCCTGATCGGCACCGGCCGGTGACGGGGCCGTCAGCCAGATCTGGGGCGTGAGCCCGTGCTTGGCGAACAGCTCGAAGGCTGCGTCGTGCAGTCCCCAGAAGGCGAAGTAGTCGAGTCCCTCGCGCTGGTACGCCAGGATCTCGGCCTCGAACTCGGGCACGTGCTGCGGCCGCCAGTCGTAAGCCACCCGCCTGAGGCCGAGGGCTTTGACCAGCGCCGCCCGCTCGTCGGGTCCGCGGTGTTTTCCGTCAAAGGGCACGATGCACCAGGCGACGAGATTGTCGCGGGCGAAGAGGTCGTCGGCCGCAGCGGCCGGCGTGGGGGCGGCGACGAGCGCCAGGCCGGCGAACAACCCGCGGATCAGTCCGGAAAGAGCGGGCGGCATGGCCGGGTTCCTGGGAGTGACGAGGTGGCGCGGACGCGCTGCGTCGGAGCGAGGCTTGGGAAGCGGGATTCTATGTGCCGCACGGTCCCGCGCGCGGGCGCGGGTGAGCCGTACGGCTCAAGCCTTGGGCCGGAAGGCGACGAGCCGCTCTAGGCGTGTCTCCAGTCGCGGCGGGTCAGTGACGCCCGTGTGGATCAAGTCGACGCAGTAGGGGATCGCGGGGAAGACGGCGTCCAGGCACTCACGGATGCTCTTGGGTCGGCCCGGGAGATTGATCACGAGCGCCCGCCCGCAGACGCCCGCCGTCTGCCGCGAGAGGATCGCGGTGGGGACGTACTTCAGTGAGACCTGCCGCATCAACTCGCCGAAGCCGGGCAGGAGCTTCGTGCAGGCCCGCTCCGTGGCCTCGGGCGTCACGTCGCGGGGCGCGGGGCCGGTGCCGCCGGTGGTCACGACGAGGCAGCAGCCGGCGTCGGCCAGTTCGCGGATCGTCGCCGTGATCGTGTCGAGGTCGTCGGGCACGATCCGCTCGCGGGCCTCCCACGGATGGCTGAGCACCTCCGCGAGATAGCCGCGGATCGCCGGGCCACCCTCGTCGGCATACTCGCCGCGGCTGGCCCGGTCGGAGACGGTGAGGATGCCGATCAGCGGCGTAGGCATGGTGAGCTGCTCCCTTCAATCGCCGCGGCCGTGGGTCCAGGCGAAGAGCCGGACCCGGTTGCCATCAGGATCGGCGACCACGAACTCCCGAAAGCCCTCGGGGTTCGCGGTGGGCACCGGCGGTTCCTGCCCCGCCGCCACCAGCCGGTCGCACACGGCCGTGAGATCATCCACTTCGAAGGCGAGGCTCCAGCGGCGGCTCTCCGGGGGCGCCGCGTCGCGGCCCAGGATCACGAGCCGCGCGGCGCCGGCCGCCAGGAGCGCGTAGCGGTCGTCGACCACCCGCAAGAGCACCTCGAGGCCGAGCGCATCGCGGTACCAGGCCACGAGCCCCTCCCACTGGGTCGAACGCAGTTCGACGGCGAATAACGTCGGACGGTCTTGTTTGACGGCTGTCATAAGAGGTTCCAGTGTGCCGGCGTTTGTCGATGCCTTGGCAAGCAGCGTTCTACCGTGGCGCACCGACGGACTGCGAGGGGTCGCCCGTGCCAGTGGAGCCGGCCTTGTCAGCGAGCGCAGGCAGGATGCCGAAGCGAAGCTGGCATGGAGCGAGCGGAGCCCAGGATGGGCGCAGCAAGCGTCCGGCGAGACGGCACGGGCGACCCCTCGCCTGCATATCGACCGTCAAAAAACCGTTCCTGTCCCTGCCCGTGTCCGGGTACGCTGTTGCCCGAGACGGACGACTTATCCTCCAGCACCTGCCGCACATCATGCCCGACACGCAGCCCGAACCCCACGATCCGACCACGCCCGCCGACGCTCCCGGCGGCACCGGCGCCCAACTCGAAAAGGCCCGCCGCGACAAGCTGGCGAAGCTCGCGGCCATGGGGATCGATCCCTGGGGCCAGCGGTTCGACGACGTCGCGGCGATCGCGGACGTGCGGGCGACGGGTGAGGGGATCGCCAAGGAGGCCGAGGACGGGCCGACGGTGCGGGTGGCCGGGCGGATCATGCTCCAGCGGAGCGCGGGCAGCCTCGTGTTTCTCTCGCTCGCCGACCGCACCGGCCGGATCCAGATCATGCTCGGCAAGAAGCAGGTGGGCCCCGACGGCTGGAACGTCGTGGGCTGCCTCGACCTCGGGGATCTCGTGGGCGTCGACGGCCGGCTCGGCTGGTCGAAGACCGGTGAGCTGACCGTGTTTGCCAGCGGCGTCACGTTCCTCGCCAAGAGCATCGAGACGCCCCCCGACAAGTTCCACGGACTCGTCGATGCCGAGCTCCGCCAACGGATGCGGTATCTCGACCTGATCCACGGCGAGGGGGTCCGCGAGCGGTTCGTGGCGCGGAGCCGGATCATCGAGACGGTGCGGCGGGTGCTCGCCGACCGGGGCTACCTCGAGATCGAGGGGCCGACGCTCCAGGACAGCGCCGGCGGCGCCGCGGCCCGGCCCTTCAAGACCCACCACAACGCGCTCGACATGCCGCTGGTGCTCCGGATCGCGCTCGAGCTGCACTTGAAGCGACTCTTGGTCGGCGGCCTCGAGCGGGTCTTCGAACTCGGCCGCGTCTACCGCAACGAGGGCGTGAGCCCGCGGCACAACCCCGAGTTCACGATGCTCGAGGCCTACGAGGCCTACGGCGACTATGGCACGATGATGGACCTGACCGAGGCGATCATCGTGGAGGCGGCCAAGGTCGCCGGCACGCCCATGCGGTTCGAGTGGATGGGGCACACGGTCGATCTCACGCCGCCGTTCCGCCGCGCGAAGTACGACGACCTGCTCCGCGAGGTGACCGGCTGCGACCCCGCCGAACCGGCGAGCGTGGCCGCGGCCGCCGCCAAGGTCGGGATCGAGACGGCCGGGCGGCATCCCGACGTGATCAAGAGCGACCTGTTCGAGGCCACGGTCGAAGACTCCCTGGCCGGCCCGGTGTTCGTGATCGACTATCCCGCCGCCATCTGCCCGCTCACCAAGCGGAAGGCGGGGGCGCCGGACGTGGCCGAGCGGTTCGAGCTCTACGTCGCCGGCATGGAACTGGCCAACGCCTACACCGAACTCAACGACCCCGACCTCCAGGAGGAGCTGTTTCGGACGCAGCTCGCCGGGCTGGCGGCGGAAGAGTCGATGGCCCGGATGGACACCGACTTCATCCGTTCTCTCAGGCACGGCATGCCGCCGGCCGGAGGCCTCGGGATCGGGATCGACCGGCTGGTGATGTTCCTCACCGGCGCCGCGAGCATCCGCGACGTGATCCTGTTCCCGATCCACCGCCCCAAGGCGGAGTGACCGGCTCAGGCGGCAGCGGCGGGCACGACCGGCTCGGCGGGAGTCGTCTCGCCGTGCGTCTCGTGAAACTCGCTCGTCCCGTCGCAGGGCGGATCGCCGTACGTGTCGTGCATCCCGGCGACGGCGGCGAGGTATTCGGCGAAGTGCGGATCCATGGTGAAGCCCTCCTTGGCTTGTGGGGAAACCGGAACTTGCCCTGATACGTAACGGGCCGGTGGTTGGTTCTGGCGGCCCGGGGTTCGGGGCGTCAGTGGTGCGGGCTCGGGGTTGCCCATGCCATCTCGCCGGACGCTCCCTGCGGGCATCCTGCCCTCCGGTCGCTCGGAGGAAACCTCGCTGCGCAATCCTTGCTGCGCTCGGTTTCCTACGCCGTCTCGATTGGCATGGGCAGCCCCGAGCAGTCCAACGTGGATTCGTCTGAATGCACGCCGAGTGCCAGACACGCCCACGAACACGGCCGCCCAGAGGTGCGGCCGGCGGGCGTTTAGGCAGCTTGCGCAAGCGGGCGTTTTTGGGCTTTTTCCGTGTGCGGGCCGCTGCTATCTTCCCGCCCCCACCATCCCTGCCCGCTTCGGTCCGACACCGCCCCCATGTACAAGCTCCTGCTCTGCTGGCGCTACCTTCGTACGCGGTGGATCGCGCTGGCGAGCGTGATCAGCGTGACCCTCGGCGTGGCGACGATGATCGTCGTCAACGCGGTGATGGCCGGCTTCTCACACGAGATGCAGACGCGGATCCACGGAATCCTCTCCGACCTCGTGTTCGAGAGCCACTCGCTCTCGGGCTTTCAAGATCCCGACTGGCACATGGAGGAGATTCGCCGGGCGGGCGGCGACCAGATCGTCGGGATGACGCCCACGGTGGCCGTGCCGGCGATGCTCAACTTCCAGGTTCGCGGCCAGTGGATCACGCGGCAGGTGATGCTGATCGGCATCGACGAGGCGACCCACGCGAGCGTCAGCGACTTCGGCCGCTACCTCCAGCATCCGGCCAACCGCGAGCAGCTTTCCTTCGGCCTCCGCGAGGGCGGCTACGACACCGTCGACAGCCAGACCGGCGGCAGCGAGCCGACGCGGCCGGCCCTCGAGGGTGCGGGCTGGCCGCATCGCCGGATGCGGGTGGAGCGGGAGCGGGTCTGGCGGGAGAAGCTCGAGGCCGAACGGGCTGCGGCCGGGCAGCCGGCCGCCGACTCGTCCGAGGGCCCCGGCAATCCCGTGCGGCCGGTCGATCAACAGGTCGACGCGGTGCTCGCCGCCACGGCCGGCACCGAGTCCGCGCCGGACACCGCGGCACCCAAACCCGCCGATCCCTTCCGCAAGGCCCGGCCCGAGGAGGGCACCAGGATGGATCCGGCCAAGGAACAGTTCACCGGAGTCGTGCCGGGCATCGGCCTGGCGAGCTTTCGCGATTCCAACGGTGTGGACCGGTTCCTGGTGCTCCCCGGCGACGACGTGAAGGTCACCTTCCCCACCGCCGGCACGCCCCCCAAGGCGGTCAGCGACACCTTCACGGTCGTCGACTTCTACGAGAGCAAGATGAGCGAATACGACTCGAACTTCGTGTTCGTGCCGATCGCGGCCCTGCAGCGGATGCGGGGGATGATCGACCCGCAGTCGGGCCTGGCGAGCGTCAACTCGATCCAGATCAAGCTCGAGGACGGGGCCGACCTCGACGAAGTCCGCGACCGGCTGCGAAAGGCGTTTCCCGCCGATCTCTACGCGGTGGCCACCTGGAAGGACAAGCAGGGGCCGCTGCTCGCCGCCGTCGACATGGAGATGGCGGTGCTCAACATCCTGCTCTTTCTGATCATCGCCGTGGCCGGGTTCGGGATCCTGGCGATCTTCTTCATGATCGTCGTGGAGAAGACCCGCGACATCGGGATCCTCAAGTCGCTCGGGGCGCGGGCCTCGGGCATCGCTGGCATCTTCCTGGGCTATGGGCTGTTCCTCGGGATCGTGGGGGCGGGGGCGGGGCTGGCGCTCGGCCTGGCGATCGCGCTTAACATCAACACGATCCGCGCGGGCGTGGAGTGGTGCACGGGCCAGCGGGTCTTCGATCCTTCCATCTATTACTTCTTCAAGATCCCCACGATCGTCCATCCGGCGACCATCGCCTGGATCGTGGCCGGGGCGATCGGCATCGCCGTGGCGTCGAGCGTGCTCCCCGCGTTGCGGGCGGCCCGGCTCCAGCCGGTGGAGGCCCTGCGGCATGAGTAGCGCCACGCTCGACCGGCCCGTGTCGGCCACCGCCTCGTCGGCTGCGGCGAGCCTGCTCGCCGTCCGCGCCTTGCGAAAGCGGTATCGCTCGGGCGACAAGCTGCTCGAGGTGCTTCGTGGCGTCGACTTCGACCTCGCACCGGGCGAGTTCGTCTCGGTGATCGGCCAGAGCGGCTCGGGAAAAAGCACGCTCCTTCACCTGATGGGCCTGCTCGACGGCGCCGACGCTGGGACCGTGCACCTGGCCGGCCGGCGGGTCGACGACCTGCCGGGCCGCGAGCGGGACCGGCTCCGAAACACCGACATCGGAATGGTGTTCCAGGCATACCACCTGCTGCCGGAACTGACGGCGCTCGAGAACGTGCTCGCGCCGCTCCTGGTGCGCCACGGCGTGTTCGCCTGGTTCCGGGAGCGGGTCGAGGCCCGGCGCCGGGCGACCGACCTGCTGACGCGGTTCGGCCTCGGCGAGCGGCTCCACCACAAGCCGCGGCAGCTCTCCGGCGGCGAGATGCAGCGGGTGGCGATCGCCCGGGCGCTCGTGGGCGGCCCACGGCTGCTTCTGGCCGACGAGCCGACGGGCAATCTCGACGCCGAAAGCGGGGCCGGAATCCTCGACGTGCTTGCCGCGTTGAACCGCTCCGAGGGGCTTTCTATAGTGCTCGTGACCCACGACGCCTCGATCGCCAGGCGGGCGGATCGGATCGTGCGGCTCGTGGCTGGACGCGTCGAGACGGCCTGACGCCGTCGGCCGGTCGGCCCGATCCCTGCCTCCTCCGGTGCTCCCATGCCGCGCATGATCTTCATGAATGACTCGCTCGTGCCGGAGCACGAGGCGAAGGTCAGCGTCTTCGACCACGGGCTGCTCTACGGCGACGGGGTGTTCGAGGGCCTGCGGAGCTACGCCGGGAAGGTGTTCCGGCTCGAGGCCCACCTCGACCGGCTCTATGCTAGCGCTCGGGCGATCTGCCTCGAGATTCCGCTCGCCAAGCAGGCCATGGCCAAGGCCGTGGTCGACACGCTCGCGGCCAACAACCTCGCCGACGGCTACGTGCGGCTGGTGGTGACCCGCGGCGCCGGGAGCCTCGGGCTCGACCCCAACAAGACGAGCCATCCGCAGGTGATCGTGATCGCCGACACGATCAGCCTTTATCCGCGGGAGTTCTACGACAAGGGCCTGCGGATCGTGACGGCCGCCACGCAGCGGACGCAGTCGGCCGCCCTCTCGCCGCGGATCAAGTCGCTGAACTATCTCAATAACATCATGGCCAAGCTCGAGGGCCTCCAGGCCGGCTGTGTCGAGGCCTTGATGCTCAACCACAAGGGAGAAGTGGCCGAGTGCACGGGCGACAACATCTTCGTCGTCCGCTCTGGCCGGCTGCTGACGCCCCCGCCCGACGCCGGGATCCTCGAGGGGATCACCCGCAACGCCGTGATGGAACTCGCCGTGGCTGCCGGGATCGACTGCCGCGAGCAGACCCTCGTGCGGCACGACCTCTACACGGCCGACGAATGCTTCCTGACGGGCACCGCGGCCGAGGTGATCCCCGTCGTCGAGATCGACGGCCGGAAGATCGGCGCGGGCCTGCCCGGCCCGGTCACCCAGCGGCTCACGGCCGACTTTCACGCGCTCGTGCGCCGGTCGGCCGGCTAGCCGCGGCCAGGCAGATCCGATCGCCCCCGGCCTGCTTGGCCCGATACATCGCCTCGTCGGCGGCGGCGATCAGCGCGGCGGGGTCGAGTCCGTCCGCCGGTGACTCGGCGATGCCGATGGACGCGGTGATCGCCTCGAGGATGCGGCGGTCACCAGCGGCTGGATCCTCGACCAGGCGTTGCAGGAGCGGCTCGAGCCTGCCGATCGCCTCGGCCGCCGTGGCGGCCGGAAGGATGATCACGAACTCGTCGCCGCCGTAGCGGCAGGCTACGCCGCCGTCGCGAAGAACCTCCGCGAGCCGGGTGGCCAACGACTGCAGTACGCGGTCGCCCGCGAGGTGGCCGTGGCGGCGGTTGTAGTCGCGAAACCGGTCGAGGTCGAGGAGCGCCACGGCGAGCGGTCGGCCGAGTCGCGCCGCCTCGTGGCAGTGACGCTCGAGCGCCTCCTCCATGACGCGGCGGTTGGCCAGCCCGGTGAGCGGGTCGCGGGTGGCCAGGGCCCGGAGCCGTTCCCGCTCGCGAAGGGAGGCAAGCACCGGGCCGCAGGTGTCGTCGATCGCGTGGGCGACTGCCGGTGAGCGAACCGCCGCCCGGGCAGAGGCGGCAGTCGCCTCGGCGTCCGCGAGCGAATCGCATCCCTGCAGCTCGAGCGAGAGCCGCAAGAGCAGGGCCAAGTCGGTCGCGGTCAGGCCGTCGGGCAGTGAGGGCAGGGACATGGAACTGTTCGTTGCCCGTAAACGCCCACCTGACCTCACAACGCTCACCGAGTTTACACCCCAGGCTGTGGGACCGCGTCGTGAAGCCCTGCGGGGTCGCCCGGCGGGCGACCTGGAGGGTCGTGCCGGTGCTTCGTCGCGTCTGGTTCCGGCCGGGGCGGCCGCGGCGTCGCGGCCGAAACCCAGAGAGGATCCGGGGTGGTGGGAGTTCTCCAGGGAGGGAGGCGGTTCACATGATGCGGCCGATCGTATGCGCGGCGGCGACCGCCGTGATGGCGTGGGGCATGGCGGCGGTCTGGGCCGACGAGCTCGGCACCGAGGTCGATCTGACCACGTTCGGGCGGGAGGCGGCCAAGCCCGTCTCGGTCTGGGACGACCTGCCTCTCGAGGACGTGGGCCGCCGGCTCGGCACGGCCCCGCGCAGGTTCTATCTCTCGGGCATGATCGGACCGTCGTTCGCCCAGGTGACCAGCCCGGCCGGGGCCGACCTGCTCAGTGAAGACACGCTCTTCAACGCCGGCGGGGCGATCGGCGTTGCGTTCGAGCGGCGGAACGGCCGGTTGCGGATCGAGACTGAAGGCATGGGCCGGAGCACATATGACGCCGAGTTCCTGGTGACGCCGAGTCCCGGCGACACCACGATCCTCACGAACAACTGGTCGGTGATGGAGAACGTCTGGCGCGACTTCATGCTCACCGACCGCTTCGGGGTGTACGGCGGCGGTGGCATCGGTGCGGGGGGTTACATCCTTGGCGAGCAACTCCAGGGCGAGATCGCCTACGCCGATCCGGCCGCCAACTTCGCCTGGCAGTTCGGCGGCGGGTTGCTCTGGGAGATTTCCAACCGGCTGACCTTCGACGTGGGCTATCGCTACTTCCACATCGACACGATCACCCAGCCGGGCGTCGAGCCCAACCAGTTCTCGGCCAACGAGCTGATGTTCACCCTGCGGCTCTACGAGCCGTTCCGCAACTGGGGCCGGTGAGGCCCGGCAGCCCCGTTCAGGGCGCGGCACGCCGGTGCCGGAGGCTCGGGCGGAAGCGGCTGCAGCCCCCAATCTGGCAGTGGCTGTCAGCCCCGGCACCCACGGCTGACGCTCCCCGCACGGGGCCGTGATGCCCCGCCGCCGATCGCCGCCACAGATCACCCAAGTTCCTCGAGATCGGCGAGGTCCTTGAGCCGGCCGGCGGCCCGCTTGGCGGTGCGCATGTCGGCCAGACCCAGCACCGGCGCGGGCACATCTCCAAACATCGCCGTCAACCGGTTCGGCCAGGCCGCGTCAAAAGCCAGGCCGGTGACGCTCGTCATGATGTCGATCCGGCTCGGCGGCACCCCGATCTGATAGAGAACCTCCGGTTCGGCGAAATCGCCGATCTCCATCTTGGAGAGTGGCGCCCGAAATCGTTCCAGAGCCCGCCACACCCGCCGGGCATTCTCCGGGGTTGGCCTGACCCACAGGTCGATGTCGAGCGTCGCCCGGACGTGGCCGTGCGCGGCCAGGGCGTGGGCGCCAATCACGAGAAACTCAACGTTTTCTTCGTGAAAGAGTCTCAGAATCGCGGCAAAATGCGGATTCATCGAACTCCGACCCCGTGAGGGCCCAGGCCTGTTTGGTCACCTCCCAGCAGAGGGCAATCCGCTGCGAGGGGGTGAGGTGGGAGTAATCGGCACGCGGCTCCAGCTGGCCGACCCGCCCGACCCAGACCGGCCATTCCGACCGGTCAACGGCAGCTGCGTCGTGGCCGGCATTGGGATCGCCGAGCGTTCGGTCCGAAAGGCCATCATCCGTCGGGATCATGCACCGAGTATATCGTCGGCCAACGACCCGGGCATCATCGCTCAGTCTGGGCAATGTCCGTCAGCACCAGAAAATTGCGGTTCGCGAGCCTTGCGAAGGGGGGATTCACCCAGGCTCTGCAGTCGTCCTGTGGTTCAGTCACCCTTGCGCCAGATGAGCCACCGCATCGTGATCGGCGACTCTTGCCGGGGCACGTCGAGGCCGCTCACCCAGTCGGCATACCAGGTCGTGGGCGGCCAGGCACCGGCCGGCAGGTTTTGCTGTTGGTAGGCGTGGACCGGGTCGTCGGCGACGAGCGACCAGGGCAGGCCGGCGACGGCCGCCGCGACCTCCGGATACGTGAAGATCGACACCACCCAGCGCCACCATTTTCGACCGCCCCGCGCCGCCGTTTTCAACCGCCGTCAACAGGCGGCGAGGCTACAACACGCTCCGCCCACATCGCTCGCTCGGGTACCGGCCCCCGGCCCCGGAGTCGCGCCGCCCGTGTCCGCTCGCTTCGGCTCCGCCTCAGCCAGCGGACAGGGGCGATCCCTTGGCAGGGCTACCCTCGTGATAAGAGGTAGAGTCTGCTTCCATTCATGGGGGGCAGGTCAAAGGGCAGTGGGCGATATAGGACTCGAACCTATGACCCCCAGCTTGTCGAGCTGGTGCTCTAACCAACTGAGCTAATCGCCCGACCAGTCGGCATCACAAGTGTCGCGCGTAAAATGCGGCCAGTCAAGCGAACCGCGTGGCCGGCGACGGCCACGGCGAACGTGGCTTGCGGGGGCGGAGTGGCGGCGGATACCCTGCGGTTTTCCTGCGAAATCACGCCGGACCATCCTCGTCGTCAGCGATCGCCTACCATGCCCACCGTCCGCCTGCCCGACGGATCCACCCACGACCTCCCCGCCACCGCCCGGGTGGCCGACTGCGTCGGCGACGCCGCCATGATCGGCGGAAAAAGGGGCAAAAAAGCCCCCGTCGCCGCGCTGCTCGATGGGCAGCTCGTGGGCCTCGACGCGGCCCTCCCGGCGGCGGGCACCGTGGCCGTCGAGCCGCTCTATGCCGGCGACGCCCGCGCCCTGCCCGTGATGCGGCACTCGGCGGCCCACGTGATGGCCCGGGCCGTGATGCGGCTCTTCGAGGGCGTCGAACTCGCCTTCGGCCCCACCGTGGGCCACGGCTTCTACTACGACATGCGGGCCAGCCGGCCGATCACCGACGAGGACCTGCCGGCGATCGAGGCCGAGATGAAGCGGATCATCGAGGCCGACGAGGCCTTCGAGCGGGTGGAGGTCTCGCGGGAGAAGGCCGTGGAGATCATCCGCGGCCTGAACCAGCCCCTGAAGGCCGAGCACATCGAGACGGGCCTGGCCGCGCATCCCTCGCTCTCCTTCTACCGCCAGGGGGAGTTCGTCGATCTCTGCCGCGGGCCGCACGTGCCGAGCCCGGGCTGCATCGGCGCCTTCAAGCTCACGAACATCGCCGGCGCCTACTGGAAGGGCGACGCCGATAACGCCCAGCTGCAGCGGCTCTACGGCACCGCCTGGTTCACCCAGGAGGAGCTCGACGCGCATCTCGCGGCGCTGGAAGAAGCCCGCCGGCGCGATCATCGGGTGCTCGGCAAGCAGCTCGACCTCTTCACGACGAGCCCGCTCGTGGGCTCGGGGCTCGTGCTCTGGATGCCCAAGGGGGCCCGGCTGCGGGCCACGCTCGAGAGTTTCGTGCGGGATGAGCTCGCCGCCCGGGGCTACGAGCCGGTCTACACGCCCCACATCGGCAAGGTCGATCTCTACAAGATCTCGGGCCACTATCCCTACTACGCCGACAGCCAGTTCAAGCCGATCGTGATGAGCGACGACGAGCAGTATCTGCTCAAGCCGATGAACTGCCCCCACCACACGATGATCTACAAGGCCCGGCCCCACAGCTACAAGGATCTGCCCCTGCGGCTGGCCGAGTTCGGCACGGTCTACCGCTACGAGCAGTCGGGCGAGCTCGGCGGGATGACGCGGGTCCGCGGGTTCACCCAGGATGATGCCCACATCTTCTGCACGCCCGAGCAGGTCGAGGAAGAGGTGGCCGGCTGCATCGACTTTACGCTCAAAGTGCTCGAGAGCCTGGCCTTCGAGAACTTCCGCGTCCGGCTCGGGTTCCGCGATCCCGCGAGCGACAAGTACGTCGGCCCGCCCGAGCGGTGGGACGAGGCCGAAGCAGCCATCGAACGGGTCGCCCGGCGCATGAACCTGCCCGGCTGCGAGCCCGAGCCCGGCGAGGCGGCCTTCTACGGCCCCAAGATCGACTTCGTCGTCAACGACTCGCTGGGCCGCGAGTGGCAGCTCGGCACCGTGCAGCTCGACTACAACCTGCCGAGCGCGGAGCGGTTCGACCTCGAATACATCGGGGCCGACAACGCCAAGCACCGCCCCGTGATGATCCACCGGGCGCCGCTCGGGAGCATGGAGCGGTTCGTGGGCGTGTTGATCGAGCACTTCGCCGGGGCGTTTCCGCTCTGGCTCGCGCCCGAGCAGGTGCGGGTGATCCCGGTGAGCGAGAAGAGCGCCGCCTACGCCGAGGTGGTCCAGGCGAAGCTCGAGGCGGCCGGCCTGAGGGTCGGCATCGACCAGGCCGCCGAGAAGCTCGGCGCCAAGATCCGCACCGCGCAGCTTGATCTCATCCCGATGATGGCCGTCTGCGGTCCGCGGGACGAGGCGGCCGGCACCATCAGCCTCCGCGACCGGCTCGACGGCGACTTGGGCGCGATGAGCCTCGAGGCGGCGATCGAGCGGCTCCGCGACGAGAACGCCCGCCGCGCCGTCCGCCACAAGCCGAAGCCGCTGACCTTGGGCGGTGATGCCGCCGAAGCGGGCGGCGACGGCGACGACTACTGAGTTTTCACGGGATTTTTCCCCGACACCCGCCGGCTCGCCGGCATCCCCCGAGGAGAGCATGTTCATGGCCGATGCCGCGACCGCCGTCATCAACGGAGCCGACACCGCCTGGATCATCGTGGCCACGGCGCTGGTGCTGTTCATGACGCTGCCGGGCCTCGCGCTCTTCTACGGCGGCCTGGTGCGGTCCAAAAACGTGCTCTCCGTGTTCGTGCAGTGCTTCGCCCTGACCGGCGTGATGACGCTCCTCTGGGTGGCCTACGGCTACAGCCTCGCCTTCGGCAACGGCGGCGCGCAGCAGTGGGTGATCGGCAACCTCGACAAGGCGTTTTTCCGGGGCGTGACGGTCGCCGCCGTCACGGGCACGATTCCGGAACCGCTGTTCGCCGCCTTTCAGATGACCTTCGCGATCATCACGCCGGCCCTGATCGTGGGCGCCTTCGCGGAGCGGATGCGGTTCAAGGGCATGCTCCTGTTTTCCGTCCTCTGGTTCACGCTCTCCTATCTCCCGATCTGCCACATGGCCTGGGCGGGCGAGGGGTCGCTGTTTCACGGCTGGGGCGTGCTCGACTTCGCCGGGGGCACCGTCGTGCACGTCAACGCCGGGATCGCGGGGCTCGTCACCTGCCTCATGCTCGGCAGCCGCAGCGGCTATCCCAAGCAGGTGATGCGGCCCCACAACCTGCCCTTCGCCGTGATGGGCGCCGGGATGCTGTGGGTGGGCTGGTTCGGCTTCAATGCCGGCAGCGCCCTGGCCGCCAACGGCACCGCCGCCATGGCGCTGCTCGTGACCCACATCGCGGCCGCCACCGCCACGGTGGTCTGGATGGCGATCGAGCTGCTCGCCCACGGCAAGGCCTCGGCGCTCGGCGTGGCGACCGGCGCGGTCGCGGGCCTGGTGGCGATCACGCCGGCCAGCGGCACGGCCGGGCCGCTGGGGGCCGTCGCGATCGGCGCGGCCTCGGCCGTGGCCGGCTACTACTTCGCCACGAGCGTCAAGCACCGTTTCGGCTACGACGACTCGCTCGACGTGTTCGGCGTGCACGGCGTCGGGGGCGTGGTGGGGGCGCTCCTGACGGGTGTGTTCGCCGCCACGGAACTCGGCGGCTCGGGCCTCGCGGAGGGCATGACGATCGGCAGCCAGGTGTGGGCCCAGGCCAAGAGCGTGCTCGTCACGATCCTGTGGAGCGGCGTGGTGTCGGCGGTCGCCTTCTTCGTCGCCGACAAGCTCGTGGGGATGCGGGTGCCGATCGAGGTCGAGCGCGGCGGACTCGACCTGGCCGAGCACCAGGAACAGGCCTACGAGATCGTGTAGCGCCTGCCGCGATCCCCAGCTATGCCACGGTTCGTCCTCCTCGAGCACACGGGCCATCCGGACGATCCGGCCGGGCGGCACTTTGACCTGCTCCTCGAGGAGCCCGATGCCTGCCGCACCTGGCGGCTGGCCGAGGTTCCCGTGGCCGGCGGCGAGCCCGTGGCCGCCACGCCGCTGCCGCCGCACCGGCTGGCCTGGCTCGACACCCTCGCGGGTGAAGTCTCCGGAGGCCGCGGGTTCGCCCGGCGGGTGGATGCCGGCACGTACGCGTTGGCCGAGGGAGGGGCGGTCTGCGTGAGCGGCACGCGGCTCGGCGGCCGGCTGCGGTTCGCGCCCGCCGAAACCGGCTGGCGGGCGGTGCTCGACTGAGCGAACGTATCATGGGGGCTCCCCCAGGAGCGTTCCATGAAGCCGCGTGAAGTGCTCGCGCTGTGTCGCGAGAAGGAAGTCAAGGCCGTCGACCTCCGGTTCGCCGACTTTTTCGGCGCCTGGCAGCACTTCACGATCCCCGTGGGCAAGCTCGAGGAAGACACCTTCGCCGACGGCCTGGGCTTTGACGGCTCGAGCATCCGCGGCTGGCAGTCGGTCAACGAGAGCGACATGCTGCTCGTGCCGCAGCCCGACACCGTGTTCCTCGATCCCTTCGCCACCACCCCCACGCTGGCGATGATCTGCGAGGTGCAGGATCCGATCACGCGGGAGGACTACTCCCGCGACCCGCGGAACGTGGCCCGCAAGGCGGTGAACTATCTCAAGAGCAGCGGGATCGCCGACACCTGCTTCATCGGCCCGGAGGCCGAGTTCTTCGTGTTCGACGACGTGCGGTTCGACCAGAACGCCCACGAGGGCTACTACCACGTCGATTCGGCCGAGGCCGAGTGGAACCGCGGCCGGGGCGACCGGCCCAATCTCGGCTACACGCTCCGGCACAAGGAGGGCTACTTCCCCTGCCCGCCGTCCGATCAGCTGATGGACCTCCGCACCGAGATGATGCAGACGATGATCGCCTGCGGCATCGACGTCGAGGCCCAGCACCACGAGGTGGCCACGGCCGGGCAGTGCGAGATCGACATGCGCTACGGCGAACTCGTGCGGATGGCCGACCAGCTCTGCCTCTACAAGTACGTCGTGCGGAACGTGGCGCGGCGGCATGGCAAGACGGCCACCTTCATGCCCAAGCCGATCTACGGCGACAACGGGTCCGGGATGCACACCCACCTCTCGCTCTGGAAGGACGGCCATCCCCTGTTCGCCGGCACGGGCTACGCCGGGCTCTCGGAGCTGGGGCTGTACGCGATCGGGGGCATCCTCCGCCACGCGCCGGCCTTGCTCGCGCTCACGAATCCGACCACCAACAGCTACAAGCGGCTGGTGCCGGGCTACGAGGCCCCGGTCAACCTCGCCTACTCGCAGCGGAACCGCTCGGCCGCCTGCCGCATCCCGATGTATTCGACGAGCCCCAAGACGAAGCGGGTCGAGTTCCGTTGCCCCGACCCGACCTGCAATCCCTACCTGGCCTTCGCGGCGATCCTCCTGGCCGTGATCGACGGGATCCAGAACAAGCTCCACCCGGGCGACCCGCTCGACCGCGACATCTACGACATGCCGCCGGAGGAACTCGCCGGCGTGCCCAAGGCCCCCGCCTCGCTGGCCGAGGCCTGCGACTGCCTGGTCGCCGACGCCGATTTTCTGTTGCGCGGCGACGTGTTCACCGACGACGTGATCAGCACCTGGCTCAAGTGGAAGCGGGACCGCGAGATCGCCCCGATGCGGCTCCGCCCGCACCCGTACGAGTTCTGCCTGTATTTTGATTCGTGAACGGCCATCCATGGCCCGTTCACGTGCAGCGGCACTCCGGCCTTCGGCCGCTGCCGCCGGCCGCACCTCCGGGCGGCCGTGGTCGTGCGCGTTGCGGCACGCGGCGGTCGTTTGGACGAATCCACGTGGCGGCGCGATCGAGGTTCCATCGGGCGCCCCAAAGGACTGCGAGGGGCAAGCCCATGCCAGGCGAGACGGCCTTGTCAGCAAGCGCAGGCAGGATGCCGAAGCGCAGCTGGCATGGAGCGACCGGAGGGCAGGATGCCCGAAGGGAGCGTCCGGCGAGCCGGCATGGGCTTGCCCCGAGCCGCGCGCGACAAGCCCTTACCAGCAGGTTTTGCCGCCGTTGACTGCGATCGTCTGGCCGGTCACGAAGGCCGACTCGTCGCTGGCGAGATACACCGCCGCCCAGCCCACGTCGTCGGGGTTGCCCCAGCGGCCCATCGGCACGGTCGCCAGGTAGGCGTCCTTGTCGGCCTGCGGGTCGTTCACGTGCCGCTCCACGGGGATCCAGCCCGGGGCGATCATGTTGACGGTGATCCCGAAGGGGGCGAGCTCGTGGCACATGCTTCGTGACCAGCCGGTCTGGCCCCCCTTGGCGGCCACGTAGGCGGAGAAGGGGGCCACGCCGAGGTGAAACACCTCGCTCGTCACGTTGACGAGCCGGCCGTGCCGGCGGGCCTTCATGCCGGGCAGCGCCCGCCGGGCCAGGAGATACGGGCTCTTCACGAAGAAGTCGAGCATCTCCTGGTAGAAGGCCCAGTCGTATTCCTCGATCGGCTTCTGGGGCTGGGGGGGCGTGGCGTTGACGACGACGATGTCGACCGGCCCGAGCGAGCCCTCGATGGCCGTGAACATCTCGTCGATTTCGGTCTCAGAGGTGACGTCGGCCTTGTAGAGCGCGGCGGTGACGCCGGCGGCCGTGAGCTCGGCCAGGGTCGCCTCGGCCCGGGCGGCGTTGTTGGCGTAGTTCATGGCCACCCGCGCGCCGGCCAGGCCCAGGCACTTCGCCATCGCCTTGCCCAGGCCGGTCGAGGAGCCGGTGACGAGCACGGTGCGGCCGACAAGCGAGAACGGGGGCGTCGCGGACATGGTCAGCAGTTTCTCCAAAGGGGGATGGCCGCGAAGTGTACCGCAGGCGCTAGCGGATCGCCGGAGCCCAGGCCTGCGTGAGGTGGTGGATGATCCCGGCCACCGCCCCCTGCCGCTTGCTCGAGCGGGTCGGTGTGATGGTGCAGTCGGCGAGCGACGCGGTCAGTGTCCGCTGCCGGACCCGCTCGATCACCCGGGCGAACCGCTCCGGCGAGCCAGCCAGGAGCGTGCCGTGCACGAACAGCGCCGTCGGATTGAAGATGTTGATCACGGCGGCGATCGCGATCGCCAGGTATTCGGTGACCGTCTCGACCGGGCCGGCGAACCCGTCCGGTGTTTCGGCGAGCAGGAGGCCGACCGCGGCCGCGTCGAGCGGCCGGCCGACCTGCTCCGACACGAGTCGCACGAGCGCCGAGTCGGTGGCCAGGGTTTCGAGGCAGCCTCGGTTGCCGCAGCCGCAGCGGATGCCGTCGGGCATGACTGTGATGTGGCCCAGTTCGCCGGCCATCCCGCTGTGGCCGGCGAGCAGCTCGCCGCCGCTCATCACGCCCAGGCCCAGGCCGGTCGCCACGTCGAGCATCGCGAAATCCCGCAGGCCCCGGGCGTCGCCGGAGAGCCGCTCGCTCAGGCACAGCCCGTCGGTCTCCTGGAGCAGGAGGCTCTTCACCTCGAGCCGCCGCCCGAGGTCGCGGGCCGGGTTGCGTTTGTCGAGGATGTGGAGATTGGGCGAGAACACGACCTCCTCGAGCCGCTCGTTGACGAGGCCCGGCACGCTGACGCCGATGCCCAGCGGCGTGGCCGTCGTGGCCTCGAGCAGGCTGCGGCATTCTCGGGCGAGGAGATCCAGCAGACGAGCGTACGTGGCCGGCGTGGGGAAGCGGCGCGTCCGCTCCTCGGTGACGCGGCCATCGAGCCCCGTGGCGACGACGCAGCAGATGCTGGCGTCGATCACCACGCCGAGCACGGTCGCCGTCTCGGCCGCCATCCGCACGAGCCGCCCCGGGCGACCGAGCGCGGGCACCACGGGGTCGAGTTCCTCGAGGAGGCCCCGCTTGAGGAGCGAATCGACCGCCTTGGAGACCGTCGGGGCGGTGAGCCCGGAAGCACGGGTCAGCGCCGCCCGCGACGACGGGCCCTGCTGCTGGATCACCTCGAGCAGCCGCCGCTCGTTGATCCGGCGGAGGAGGGTCGATTCGACGCGGTTTTCGGGCGGGGTCATGGGTCGCAGGGCGGGTGCCTGCCGCAGGCCCCATAAGGCAGAATGTTGCTTTTTACTTAGCGAGGTTTAGAATAGCCGAGTGGCGTGTGCGCGGGCAAGGCCCGGCAACGCGGTGGCCGAGACTCACTGGTGGAGCACCGATGAACACGTCGCCCGCCCTGAAGGCAGCGTCATTCCTCGTGATCGCCGCAGCCGTTGTGGCTCCGGCCGTGGCCGCCGAGGTCGACTTCGCCCGCGACATCCAGCCGCTCCTGGCGCGGCGCTGCTATGCCTGCCATGGCCCCGACACCAAGGAGGCGGGGCTGCGGCTCGACGACCGCGCCGCCGCAACCGGTGCGCTCGACAGCGGCGCGACCGCGGTCGTGCCGGGGGACGTGGCGACGAGCGAGATGATCGCCCGGATCAGCTCCACCGACCACGATCTCCAGATGCCGCCCGAGGGCCCGCGGCTCACGGCCGACGAGGTTGCGGCCCTGAAACAGTGGATTGCGGACGGCGCCGAGTGGCAGGCCCACTGGGCGTTCCGGCCCGTGGAGCGGCCGCCCCTGCCGGCGGGCCCCGCCGGGAAGCCGCCGGCGAATCCGATCGACGCCTTCATCGATGCCGGACTCGACACCCGCGGACTCGCCCGATCCCCCGAAGCCGACAAGGCCACCCTCCTGCGGCGGGCGACCTACGGCGTCACCGGCCTGCCGCCGACCGAGAAGGAGATGCAGGAGTTCCTGGCCGACGAGTCCCCCTCGGCCTGGGAGAAGGTGGTCGACCGCCTGCTCGCTTCGCCCCACTACGGCGAGCAATGGGGCCGCCACTGGCTCGACCTGGTCCGCTACGCCGAGACGAACTCGTTCGAGCGGGACGGCGCGAAGCCCCACGTCTGGCGGTACCGCGACTACGTGATCCGCTCCTTCAACGCCGACAAGCCCTACGACCGGTTCGTGCTCGAGCAGCTCGCCGGCGACGAGCTCCCCGAGCCCTCGCCCGACGCGCTCATCGCCACCGGCTACTACCGGCTCGGGCTCTGGGACGACGAGCCGGCCGACCGGCTCCAGGCCCGCTACGACTGGCTCGACGACATCGTCGCCACGACCGGCCAGGTGTTCCTCGGCCTGACGATCAACTGCGCCCGCTGCCACGACCACAAGATCGACCCGCTCCCGCAGCGCGACTATTACGGGATGCTCGCCTTCTTCCACAACGTCACGCCGATGGGCAACGGCGGCGACCAGATCGAGCGGCCGCTGCTCGATGGGCCCGAGGCCAAGCGGCGATACGACGAGGCGGTGGCCGACCTCAACCGCCGCCGCGACGAGGCCCAGGCCGCGGTCGCAGCCATCGAGACCCGCTTCCGGGCGGCGCTCGAGCAGGATGCCGCGCCGGTGGCCCCCGGCGGCGACCTCGACGACCTCACGTTCAGGTTCTATCGCGACTCGTGGCGCACCCTGCCGAACTTCGACGAGCTCAAGCACGAGGACGAGGGGCCGCTGCCCGGCAACCTGTTCGACATCGCCTCGGCCCCGTCGCTGCGGCCCGACAACTTTGGCTACGTGTTCACCGGCTTTCTCAAGGTGCCGGCCGAAGGCGACTACACCTTCTCACTCGACTCCGACGACGGTTCACGGCTCTCGATCGACGGCCGGGTGGTGCTCGAATACGACGGGATCCACGGCGAGGGCAGCCCGCGCACGGCCACGGTCCGGCTGGCGGCCGGCCGCCGGGCGATCCGGCTCGACTACTTCCAGGGCCACCACGGCAAGGGGCTCACGGTCGGCTGGTCGGGCCCCGGCTTCGCGCTGCGGCCGCTCTCGGCGGGGCCGAAGGGGCCGGGGGCGGCGAAGCTCGACCTGGCCAAGGCGATCCGGGCCGAAGGCCCGCGGCTGCTCGGGCCCGAGGTGATGAAGGAATACACGGCCGCGTTCAAGGAGCTCGAGCGGCTCAAGCGGGAGAAGGTGCCCGTCGAGACGGCGCTCGTGGTCACCGAGCACGGCCCGAAGGCTCCCGAGACCTTCGTCTTCTACCGGGGCAACCCGCACGCCGAGCCAAAGCCCGAGAACCTCGTCGAGCCGGCCTTCCCCGGGATCCTCGAGCCCCCCGCGGCCGCGATTGCGCCGCCGGCCTCGGGCCGCTCCTCGGGGCGGCGGACGGCGCTGGCCAACTGGATCACGTCGCCAGCCAACCCGCTCACGGGCCGTGTCCTGGCCAACCGCATCTGGCAGTACCACTTCGGCCGGGGCATCGTCCGCAGCCCCAACAACTTCGGGCTGATGGGCGATCCGCCGACCCATCGTGAGCTGCTCGACTGGCTGGCCGCCGAACTCGTGGCCGCCGGCTGGCGGCTGAAACCGATCCACAAGACGATTCTGATGTCGCGGGCCTACCGGGCGGCGGCCACCGCCGACGAGCAGTCGCTGGCCAAGGATCCGCTCAACGACGCCTTCTGGCGGTTCGACATGCGGCGGCTGGCCGCCGAGGAGATCCGCGACTCGATCCACGTGGCCAGCGGCGCCTTCAACCCAAAAATGTTCGGCCCCAGCATCTACCCGGCCATGCCCCAGGCCGTGCTCGCCACCCAGTCGGTGCCCGGCAAGGGCTGGGGCGACTCGTCGCCCGAGGAGCAGGCCCGTCGCAGCGTCTACATCCACGTCAAGCGGTCGCTCCTGACGCCGATCCTGGCCGACTTCGACCTGGCCGACCCCGACAGCTCCTGCCCCGTGCGGTTTACGACCACGCAGCCCACGCAGGCCCTCGGGATGATGAACGGCGACTTCCTTCACGCCCAGGCGCGGGTGTTCGCCGAGCGGGTGCGTCGCGAGGCCGGCGGCACCAATGCCGACCAGACGGCGGCCATGGTCCGCCGCGCGATCGAGGTGGCGCTCGTGCGCAAGGCGACCGACGCCGAGGTCGAGCGGGGCGTGGCCCTGATCGACACGCTCGAGTCCAAGGACGGTGTCGGGCCGGGCCGGGCGCTCGAGCTCTACTGCCTGATGATTCTGAACCTCAACGAGTTCGCCTACCTCGACTGAACCGGAGACCTGCCATGAGTGACCAGCATCCAGCCGGCCGCCGCGGGGCCTTCTGCCACCGCACGCGGCGGGAGTTCTTCTGGGAGGCGGGGGCCTCGTTCACGGGGCTGGCCCTCTCGGGCCTGCTCGACCAGGGCTTCTTCGCCCGTCAGGCCCGGGCGGCCACGGGCGTACCTTTCGCCAACCCGCTCGCCGCCAAGCCGCCGATGTTCGAGCCCAAGGCGAAGAGCGTGATCTTCCTCTTCATGTATGGCGGGCCGAGCCACGTCGACACCTTCGACTACAAGCCGAAGCTCTACCCGCTCGACGGCAAGACGATCCCGGTCAAGACGAAGGGCCGCGGGGGCGAGAAGAGCCAGGGCCGGGTGGTGGGCCCGAAGTGGAAGTTTTCACAGTACGGCCAGTGCGGCAAGTGGGTCAGCGACCTGTTCCCGAACGTGGCCCGCCACGTCGACAAGATCGCCTTCCTCCACTCGATGACGGCCGACTCGCCGATCCATGGGTCGGCCATGCTGCAGATGAACTCCGGCAAGATCCAGTCGGGCGCGCCCTGCCTGGGCTCGTGGGTCAACTACGGCTTGGGCAGCGTCAACGAGAACCTGCCCGGCTTCGTGGTGATGCTCGATCCGACGGGCGGACCGATTTCGGGCGCCAAGAACTGGTCGAGCGGCTACATGCCCGCCACCTACCAGGGCACGATCCTCCGGAGCAAGGGGCCGCCGATCCTCGATCTCGCGCCCCCCGACGACATGCCGCTGGAAGCCCAGCGGGCGATGCTCGACTCGCTCCGCGAGGCCAACACGGCCCACCTGCTCTCGCGCGGCGACAACAGCGAACTGGCCGCCCGGATCGCCTCCTACGAGCTGGCCTGGAAGATGCAGGAGCACGCCCCCGAGGCGGTCGACCTGGCGAGCGAGACCGAGGAGACGAAGAAGCTCTACGGGCTCGAAAACCCGCGCACGGCCGACTTCGGCCGACGGTGCCTCCTGGCCCGGCGGCTCGTGGAGCGGGGCGTGCGGTTCATCCAGCTCTATTCCGGCGGCGCCCACAACGACGACAACTGGGACGCCCACGGCGACCTGGAGAAGAACCACAACTTCCACGCCGGCAACACCGACCAGCCGGTGGCGGCCCTGCTCGAGGACCTCGACCGACGCGGATTGCTCGACGAGACGCTCGTGATCTGGGGGGGCGAGTTCGGCCGCCAGCCGACCGCCGAATACGCCGAGGGCACGGGCCGTGACCACAACGCCTTCGGGTTCACGATGTGGATGGCCGGCGGCGGCATCAAGGGGGGCGTGAGCGTGGGCGAAACCGACGAGCTCGGCTCGGCGGCGATCTCGCCCGGCCCGGGGCACGGCAACGGCGAGAAGCCGGGGTTTCATGTCCGCAGCCTGCATGCCACCGCGCTGCACCTGCTCGGCCTCGAGCCCAACCGGCTCTCGTATTTCTTCGGCGGTCTGGATCAAAAGCTCGTGGGCGTCGAGCACGTCGAGCCGATCAAGGAGGTGATCGCATGACCAAGGCGCGTGCCACCTCGTGCCGGCACGATGCGTTGTCTTGCCGGCGCTCCTTCCCATGCGTGGTGGCGGGTGCCTTGTTCGTGGCGGCGATGGCGTGTGCCGCGACTGGAGTGGCGGCCGACGCTCCCGGCGGCACCCCGAACAAGTCCGACGCCCCGACCCGGGAAACCTCAGGCGGCTGGATGAAGTTTTCCGGCAATCCCGTGCTGGGTGGCACGCACGGAACGTGCTTCGACGTGTCGGTGCTGAAGGACGGCGATTCCTACCGGATGTGGCTGTCGTGGCGGCCCAAGAAATCGCTTGCGCTCGTCGAGAGCAAAGACGGCATCCGCTGGAGCGAGCCGCCGGCGGTCGTGCTCGGGCCGCGGCCCGAGACGGGCTGGGAGGACGACATCAACCGTCCTTGCGTGCTGAAGCGCGGTGACGGGTATCACCTGTGGTACACCGGTCAGGCCAAGGGCCGTTCATGGATCGGCTACGCCACCAGTGCGGATGGCGTGACCTGGAAGCGGATGAGCGACAAACCCGTGCTGTCGGCGGACCAGCCGTGGGAGAGGAACATCGCCGTGATGTGTCCGTCGGTCATCTGGGACGCCCAGGCC
>Ga0214923_10001702_pt1 | contig 30703 bp, 47 predicted proteins | sample LL1510_MetaG_FD_177993 | JGI IMG/M metagenome (GOLD analysis project Ga0214923, IMG submission 177993) | Freshwater microbial communities from Lake Lanier, Atlanta, Georgia, United States - LL-1510 | ecosystem: Environmental > Aquatic > Freshwater > Lake | place: USA: Georgia | collected...
TCTGCTCTGCGTTGAAGTGGATCGTAACCAAACTTAGAACTATTAGGATTACGAGGTGTTTTATTACCCTCATCATCTACATCATATGCATCTGGGTGTTTACGCCATTTAGCGCCTTCCGCCACACCTTGCTCATCAACATCTTGAAGTAGGCCGGCTTTTTTCATTGCGGATCGAGTTTTTGGACCAAGATTTGTGACCATGTCTACTTCGCCGTTTTTTATCCTTATAAAAGGTGCCATGTTTCTAAAGATGGCACCGCCACCTTCGGGTCTACGGTTGAGAGTAAAATATGTATTTGTGGTGGTATCTAAAACTGCTCTGACTGTGAATCCAGCTACATCAACAGATGTTGCTACAAACCCATCACCTAAGTCTTGTTGGCTGTTGCCGGCCGCTGATTTACCAAACCCACGATCATCAGGTCCTCCTGGACTTACCCTAGCCAAAGCTGAACCTGCTGCTCCTGTCATGGCGGCCGCACCCAAACCTTTCAAGAATCCTCTACGGTCTATCTCTGCCAAAGAGCCTTCCGCCACACCTTGCTCAGAATGTTCTTCGCTCTGCATGTAGTCCCATACTGCTACTAACATACTCTTTGCTACAGCAATTTTTTCCTGGCACCATTCGGGCAAGTTAGTTCCTGGTTGAATTAGATTGTCGAGCCCGACTACAGCACGTTTCAATGTTTCGAGGTTGTTGTCGGCCATACCTGCTTCGTCGTCGTACTCGGGATTACCTTCGGCTACACTTTCTTTTGGTACACAGTTAGGAACTGTACGGTCATTTTTTTTCTTTGTGCCTACTGGATGATAACCTTTCCAGCAGGGATTGTCTTTGGGATTCCGTAGTCCTTCTTCTAATTCTGCCGCAAGTTTGGACATATAGGCATCTTCATTTTTTGAAGCTAGAGCACTTTTCCAACCTTCTTCTACATCATTCTCCATATAAGGTTTACGATGTTTTTCTTTGCCTTGTTTTTGTTCTTTCTTTTTATCTCTATGAGCGCCGCCGCCTGTTTGTGGACGTAATGGCCCTTGACGAGGCTTTTGCTTAACTGGAACTTTAATAGTCTCTTCTTTGGGATTACGCTTAACAACAGCACCTAAAGGTTTTACAACTGTGGCGCCGCCTACTGCGGCTACTCCTGTAACACCGCCATCACTTTCAAGTGTAAACACAGTTACGCCCTTACCTTGTTTTTTTGTAAATTCTTTAGGCATATTATTTCTCTCTTTTCTTATTCCATGAACTTACTGGACTTTGAACGTTAGTACTGTCTAGTTCTTTGCTCATTAAATTCCCATGATTTAAATCTACATAAACTGTTTTGGTAGCTTCGTAGGCACGTTTTAACATGTCTACCTCTACTTCACTATATGGGTATGCCATTTTCCAACGTCCGACAAAACTCTCAAAATCTGCTTCTGGTATAGATTTGCCGTCAGTACAGGCTAATGCTAGACCCATTCGATACATTTTGTAATCACCGTTCCAGTGTTCAGCATCGCTAAATTTGTGTACACCTCGGCTAGGTTCTTGTTGGCGCTTTGTCATTTTTCCAGCGGTGGCTTCATGAATAAAATCTTTAGCTCTCATTCTTGAACTCCACCTTTGCTACTGGCTCTTAGCATCCAACCGTGCTTTTCGTGTGCGTCCATACGCTCGGCTAAAAAGTTACTAAAACCGTGTTTACCAGCCGCTTCGGCAGCATCGTAGCACTTCTTTAGGATAACAATCATACGCTCGTTGTCTACGAGCAATTCTCTAACCATTGCTTCTAAAGGAATAATTTCTGTTTCATCTTTTACTTGAGTTAGCATATTAAAACGAGTTAGACTTGCTGGAGTATAAGTTTTTAACTTACGAATATTTTCAGCAAAGTCATCTACTACACCATAAACTTCACTGTAAATTTTTTCAAAAAGTGCGTGATACTCAAAAAAATCACTACCTTCTACATTCCAGTGAAAGTTTTGTGCCTTTAGTGCGAAACTATAGGTGCTGGCAAAAGAAATTTTGGCTAACTGTTGTAACTGTTCCATAATAGTATATTTATTTTTTCTGTTTGCCTGTTAGATATGGGCGACTAAACCAAAGCTGAAACCACTCAGGTGTACCAGGTTGTATGTTATTTTGCTTCATAATACGCACATTTTCAGCTGCTGTATGTGTTATATTTTGAGCAGGTTGTTGACTGGCACGATATTCTTGTAAGCGTTGTTGAGCACCTAACCCGCCAAGATACTGTAGCCTTTTTATTTCCTGAATAGGATCATCTGGGCTAAGATAAGCATCGTCGCTGCTATCTTTAGATATATCTTCGCTTGTTATTCTGTACTGTTTCATTTGCTACAATCTTGTTAATTAAAGAGTTTATTAGATTTTCAGCATCTTCACTGATAGAAACTTGTTTATGTTGAATGCTTTCTTCAGCCCCGCCGCCAACTAAGTCTCCTGCCTTTGCTGGACGCCTCATACTACCTTTCAAATGAGCAGCAGGTCCAAGTTTGTTTTTGTTGCTACCAGCAAACGCACTCTTAGACTGCTCACGATCCCACGCACGTTGTAGTTTAACGGCAGCACTCATACGTGCTTCGTCTACACTACTTTTTAAATGACGAATAACTTCACCTGCGCTTTGAGTAACGCTTGCTTGTGGATTTGTACGACATACTTTCTCAATAACATTTATGACAAACTCATCACCATAACGAGAGAACAAGTTTGGTTGTAGTTCGTGTAAGAACTCTGCTACCTGAGAAGATTTGTCTTCTTCGTACTCTTCCCAGCCGTGATATTGTTTTTCGTTTTCGCTAATCTCAACTGATTCGGCAAAATTTTGAATTCTTGATTTAATATCACCGACTGTATAAAATCCTTTGTTGTCCTTGTCAAAAACGCGATTTTGAGCATATAATTGACCTTGACTTAAATTAAACAATTTGTTGGGACTATCTTTAACACCAATAACAAAATCGTCCGGCTTGCCGACAGCGGCCGGCATAAAGGTGTACATATATAGATCGCCGATGTCTTTAGCCTTACCCGATATAGGTTTAAAATATTTTTCAACATAATCCAATTGATCAGTAGCTGTCATGGCTTTTAAATCTGCTGTTGATGTGCCGAGCCCTTGAGCTGTTTTTGGCATAAACTGTATTAGTCCTGTGGCTCCAGATTGCGGATTCACGGCAGCTGGATTAAGATTTGATTCGTGTTTCATAACTCCTAGCAGAGCTTGAATGTTAACACCAATGTTAGCAGCAACCATCTTTGCTTTTTCTAAGAATCCAGGTTCTTGTAAAGCATTTGGTTTTTGGACTACAGGCTGCTTCGGAGGATTGGCTTTGACATAATCAGTTGCACGTTGCCGAGTATCTTGTGAAATGTTTGGATTTGGTCCTGTACGAACCGATGGCTGCGGCTGAGGGACTTTAGCTTGTTGTGTTTTAAATTGCCCGGCAGCAATACCCGAAAGAGTGTCGCCTGGGGCCACCGTATATGTTGTTCCGTTGGGTAATGTAATTTTTTGCCCAACATGAATTTTATTTGGGTCAGCGATATTATTTGCCGCTGCCAATGAAGCAACCTTTTGATTAATATTTGCTTCTGTTATTTTTGGACGAACTAGCGCATTGAATAGTCGTTCTTGTACTTTAGCAGGAGTTGGTTTGTTAATACTCATATGTTTTCTCGCTACATTCATTAAATGACGAATCCAATTAGCACCTAACTTGTTGACATTGTAGGCCTGACTCCAAATTTGGAATGCCTGTTCCTCGGGCATGGTCTTAAGAGCATTACGCAATTGGGTGGTGCTTACTCCGGTACCACCTTCGTCACTCTTGCGAGGAGTTACATATAAACTAACTTTGACATGAGCCAATGGCGGAAACTTGCTGTATCTGCCCATCATTTGGTCTACAGTTTTTTGTAATCCGGCTTGATCACTGCCCACAGTTATGACTACATTATTATAGAAAGGTTCTTTCTTAATGAGTTCATACTCAATCTTTTTAAAGATACTGCCCTGTGTTTCTTGACCGTCGGCGCCTATTTGATTTTGAACTACGCTGATATGAACTTTGGGATATAATTTTTTAAGAGTTTCTATTTTTGTATTAATGTCAATTGGATCTTCTGGTCCTACTTTATGACCAACAAATACAAATGGGGTTCCATGTAATTCTTGAGCCTTGGCAACAGCATAGTTGATAAGTTGCTCGTGCCCTTTATGTCCAGCAAAGTTTCCAATAGCAACAACTGCGGTGCGAGTCTTTTTATCTCCAAAACTCATAGCAGCAGGTTTTGCGGCCATTGCAGCTTTCATTTGTTGACTTGTTACCTTAAACAAACGACCACTGGGCATGTTAACAACTACACCTTCGTTGTTAGTTCCTAATATATCTTTGCCTTTTAATTTAGGACTGTCAATAATTGCTTGACTTAATCCTTGTCTTGCTTGATCTAAAACAGCCTTAGCCTGTTCCTTTTCGGAATTAGTACCGCGTGTTTTTAATGCTGCTTCTAAGGCAGGATCCATATGGACCACAGGATCAATTATTTTGCTGACATTGATGCCTTTTTGTTGTAGTTTGTTGGTTACAATTTTAATATTACTGTCACTGGCAGCAGTTAAGGCCTGAATAATCTTATCTTCGTTGGGACTTGATTCACCTGTGCTATATTGCTTGACCATAAACGGCACAAGTGTCATTTCCTTGCCTAACTTTTTAGGATCGTAGGGTATGTTAACAAATTTTAATCCACCGTCGGCCTGCTGTGCCATTGGATTGTAAAGCATTTCTGCTTGTACAATTGTGTCATTAGGTAAGCGTTGAATAAACTTGCTGTTAACAATTAAACTTAAAGCATCGTCGTATTTCTTTGTGCGAGCAAGTTGTTCTTCATCTTGACCTTTATTGCGTCCAAAATCTGTAAAAAAACCAACATTGTCAGCATACAATGGTTGTGTAACCTTACTGGTCATAAAGAAAGGCCGACCCGATTCGTCCTTACCAAATCTAATACCAGCACCATCGACTTTTAGGTTGACCTGGATGCCATCGAGTGTACCGCCGTTTTGAGCTATCTCTCTACAGAGTTCTACAAAGTCAGCGTCCTTCATTTCTACACTACTTACGCGACCGTCGGGCAGTCTGTTATAAATGTGTTGGATACCCTGACGAGCATAGTTTGGTTTAGCAGCGGCAGTAGGATCGTCGGCTTCGTCTACTTCTTCTTTGGTCATTCTATAAGATGCTTTGTAGTCAGCCTTCATTTGTTCTAAGTTCATACCTTCGGGTGGTTGAACACGCAACATTGAAAGCATAACATCCACAGCAGCAGATTTTTCAGCTATGTCTCTGTCAGGATCATTTCTGTAAAGACCTTGCGAGCCTTTGCCAAAACATTTTTGTAAGAAACTACCAACGACTCTTTGTTTTTCTTCGCTGTCGAGTATTTGGTTCATTACTTCAAGCAGGCCAGTAAATGACCAAAACTTTTCTTGTAGTTTTTTAGCCTGCTTGTCATCTAACCTTACACCAAATAGCGATCGGAAAATTTTACCGATGTCTTTTTCATATCCAGCTGCCGGTAGTGCCATCATTACTGGCAAGGCATCTTTCATTTCGGGTTCACCGGTTTCTGGATTAGTTACCGGAGTATACTTGGCTCTAAGTCCACCGCCTTCTTTGCTACTGACAGCAAAGCTCAACATTGAATCTTCTGTGGGCACATCAACCCATGTTCGTGCTTTTCCGCGGCCTTCTTGCTTGCGAAGTATAAATTGACGCTTGGTCAATACACCAAAACTTTGAATTAGGAACTTATGGAATACACCTTTGATGCCTTGATCTAGGTCATCCCAACTACTTGAGTGACTAAATCTTGACCAATCGGTTGGTTGGTCGTCATCATAGTCAACAAATTCTAGATCAATTTGAATTTTAATCGGAGGATCCTGTAGTTCCCACAGGCTACTGAATTGTTCATTGCCTCTTTGAAATCCAACAAATCGAGCGCCGCCTACAGATTGTCCTTGGATACTTTGTAAAAATTGCTCAAGGTTGGCTTCGTATTCTTTATTGACCATAGTGTCAATATCACCAACTTTGGGTTTCTTTTCAATGAATACCTTGTCGGGGATTCCTTTGACATTAAAAAAATGTAGAGAAGAACCGCTTAGAAAACTTTGAGACTTTAATAACTTTGGACTCCATAGGGGAGTTTTGAATTGTGCTTGATAGGCAGCATTGATATCTTTTAGAAGTTTATCAAGTATAGGAACAATAATGCTTCTATTAGTTACTTCAAGATTAATATGTTGCGCTTGTTCACCGCCAATGGCAATGTTGCCGCCTTCGAGTAATGGTCTTCTGATTAGGTCAAATAAATTCATTGTTAATCATCTAATTGAAATTCGTTCTTTTTAACAGCTTCTAGATAATGATCGCAAAGGCGTTCGCATAAATCATCGCGTAATTCTTTAGGAAAGTGTTTGGCTGGCTGGCCTTTAAGTTTATTTTTATGATAATATTCCATACAGCCTTTTTCAACCATAGGTCTAAATGCTTCCTGATATTTTTTCTTATTAATATTTCCAGATTTATAATCCATTGCCATTTTTTTACCAATTGGTATAAAAAAATCTTTATGAAGCTTGTCGTGATCAAGGAAGTAATAAAAAAGGTCGTTATGCTCGTCGTGGGTACGCTCTTTTTCTTTATTATCGTTTTTACCAATATTAATAGCAGGACCGAAAAATTCTTTTAAGAGCATGTTTACTCCCAGGCACGGCAGGACCAATAACGAGCTTTCCAGCGTGGCCCTGGATTTTCGCAATGGTGGCGAGCTCTAAAGCTCTTACGGCGTTTCGGATTAGACTTTTTAATCTTCATCTTTTTGTCGCCAAAATTGACTTTTACAATATTACCATTGGGTTTGCGTACATAAACCTTGCTCTTTTTTACATCTCCTGGCAGGCGTTTACCAAGGGGAACAGATTTTCCGTGATATTTGGCTTCGGACAACTCTTCTACATTTAGGTAGGCAAGCATAGTATCGTCGCCGGCAATAACAATGTCGTTGTTTATGAATCCAAGAACATGAGATTCAATAACAAGATCATCTAATTCGATATCAAAATTATCGCCTTCTTGTATTTGATCATCAATTTGATTTAAAAGGTCAGCAATACGCATAACAAATACTCTCCGTATAGAGTATTTATTATAATTTTATTAAATGGAAAATTAGTGGTTATAGAGGATGTACTGTACACTGCCGGCGTCTATGGCTACATGGCCGCGTACCCAAACAAAATTGCCATCAAAGTTAACGCAATCCACAGTACTGGTAGACCTTGAATTCATCTCAGTATAGTTTACTGTGGTTCCGCTGATAGCAAACCAATCGGAATCTACAGGTTCTGTAGCCAAAGTAGCCTGCATTGTGACTGTGCCCACAAAGTTCATATCTGCTACATACATAGCAGTATGTAACCCGCCACTTACACCGTAATAACCATTACCGGGCAACTTGTTGCCTAAGAATACAACTGTGTTAGTCGCCGAATTAGGGTAAACAACCGCAGTTGTGCTGGTAGTTAATGGATAATGATCTGGTGTAAAAGTAAGTGTTTGACTTAACGCTGGCATACAGTTTTCCTATGAAACTGTATTTATGCTGGATAATGGTACAAACTGTTCGGTCCTTGAGATGTAGCCTTGTGAAGCTAATCCTAACATAGTAAGAGTTTTAGGATCGCTTACATATATAAAAGGATTCCAACACCACCTTTGCTTGCCTTCTAGCCATTTTTTAGTGGATTTACTAACCAGCATAACATCTTTACTATAATGATTAACCCATTTGTTTAAATTTTCCCTTACGCTATCGGGCAACTGTTTTAGTACAATTTTATGTGTGTAACGCCCATGGGGTAATCGTTTGACCAATACTTTCTTTTCGTGTTCTAACATAAATTCCATAGCCTGTTCATCGGCAGGTTCGTAGACACCACGGACAAAAGTATGAAGACGTAAACATAGTTGATCCAATAAATCTTTAGATTCTAAATACAAGTTAACTATGTTGTTATGTTCAACCCGTATCTTGTACAGAGTAGGATCAACATCTCGCAGGTGTTTAATGAATTCTACAAATTGATCCTTATCAAATTGGCTATGTTTGTTTCGCCCACTGCTGTACAAATCTAGATAATTAGGATAATCTACAACTCGTTCTGCAATCTTTTCGATCTTTCTTCCTCTAAGGGCGAAGGCAATAGGAACCCTAAGATTGAGTTTGTAGGGATACTTTTTATAAAATAGTTTAAGCGTTTGATAGTGCTTCATTTTCGTTCTTAATAGGCAACAGATCAACAAATTTTAGCTGAATGGCGTTATCTTCTTGATCTACTTCTACAACTCCGCCATTTTTCAAAGCACCAAACAGAATTTCTTTACTGAGTGGTCGCTTAATTAGATCGTCGATGGTTCTTTGAAGAGGTCTTGCTCCCATTTTACTATCAAATCCTTTCTTAATTAAGAAGTCAATGGCCGCTCCAGTTGGCTTAATTACAATATTTTTATCCTTAACAAGTGTATTGAGCTCTTCGATAAACTTCTTAACTACCTTAATCATTGTAGCATGATCAAGTTTACCGAACTTAATAACGCCATCTAACCGATTTCGAAACTCTGGGGCAAAAAACTTGTTAACAGCGTCTTTAGGATCACCATCACGCTCTAAGCTACCAAAGCCCACACCGTTCTTTTCAGCATCGGCAGCACCTAAATTACTTGTCATAATAAGAATAGCATTACGAGCATCTGCTTTTTTACCATTACTACCTGTAATAAATCCGTTATCCATTAGTTGTAGTAATACTGTAAGCACATCGGGGTGTGCTTTTTCAACTTCGTCTAACAATAATACGCAATTAGGATTCTCTTGTAGATTTGTAATTAACTGACCGGCGTTATCATCGAACCCAACATAGCCCGGAGGAGCTCCGATAAATTTTGCCACGCTATGTTTTTCTTGATACTCGCTCATGTCAAACCGTACAAGTTTAACACCGAGGTTACTTGCTAATTGTTTGGCAGCTTCAGTTTTACCTACACCGGTTGGCCCAACAAACAAGAAATTACCAATGGGTTGATTTGGAGATTTTAGTCCGGCGTGAGCAATAAAGACTTTATCAAGAAGACTCTCGATAGCCTTTTCTTGCCCGTATACTTTAGATCGCATATTTTTATCAAGCCCTTCGAGATTGACTGCTTCTTTATTGGCCACTTGATCAAGAGTAATATTTGCGATCTTGCTTACTTCAAATACAATTTCGTCATGGTCAACAACACCGCCTTCTTCGTCCTTGACCTTAAAACGAGCACAGGCACAATCAATAAGATCGATGGCCTTATCGGGTAGTTTTTTATCACTAATATATTTGATAGAATATTTTACACTATCAATGATAGCTTGGTTAGTAATTTTAACACCGTGGTGCTTTTCATAATATTTTTTAAGGCCTTTAATAATCTTAATAGCGGTTACTTCATCAGGCTCGTCAACAATTACACGCTGGAATCGACGCATTAGAGCACGATCTTTTTCGAAGTGCTTGCGATATTCGTCCCAGGTAGTGCTGGCAATAACTTTAATTGTACCTTTGCCTAGACTGCTTTTGAGCATATTAGCCATGTCATTGGCATTACCTGAGCCGCCAGCGCCAGCGCCATTTATCATGTGCGCTTCATCGATAAACAGAATGCTTTTGCCTTTCTTCTCGAGAGCAGTAATTACGGCTTTAAGTCGTTCTTCAAAGTCACCTCGATACTTACTTCCTGCTAGCATTCCGCTGATATCTAGACTGTAAACACTATGGTCTTGAATAAATTTTGGAACTTCGCCTTCAATGATTTTTTTTGCCAATCCTTCGGCAATGGCAGTTTTACCAACACCGGGATCGCCAATTAAGATAGCATTACATTTTGTTCGGCGTGCAAGAACAAGTTCAATGTCTTCAATTTCTTTTTCACGACCGATAACAGGATCAATTTGTTTTGATTTTGCTTTGGCAGTTAGATTGGTACAAAATTGTGTAATAACTTTTTCTAAATGAATTTTTGCTTGATTGCTAATTTTTGGATCATCGTCGCCGATTTCTTTGTTTAAGAAAGAAAGAAATTTTTCTTTATCGATATTAGCCTTTTTAAGGAAGTAAACTGCCATACTTTTCTTTTCCGAAAATAAGCTAATAAAACAATCAACTGGTTCGATAATTTGTCTCCCACTATACAAAACATGAGTTAGAGTTGTGTTAAGCAATCGGTCAACGCTGACAGTCTTTTTAGGTTTCGCCGATTCGAGATTTACAAGTTCTTGTAATTCATTATCAATATAATTTTGGACAGCATCTCGTAGATAGCCAACATCTGCTCCAAATTCGACAAGGAGTTTGCTAAATTCATCATTTTCTAATAAGCTGAATAAAAAATGTTCCAGTGTAAGATACTCGTGATGATTATCACTGGCCAACTTAACAGCCTTCTCAAAAATTTGTTCGAGATCTTTATTCGGTGATAGCATTATATATTAGTTCCTCTTTTTGCTTTTTTTAACTGCTAGTGCCCATTTTAGATTACTAACTCGATCTTGAAATGTAATTCCTTCTAAGTGATCCAGCTCATGTAGAAAGCATTTACAGTTGTACCCGTCAAACTCGTCCTGTTGAACCTCACCAAGGCTGTTCTGCCATTGGACACGAATTTTCTTAGGTCTCTTTATATTAACATATATTCCGGGAAAACTCAAGCACCCTTCTTCCAGGTCTTCCATATCTTCAGTACAGGCTACAACAACGGGATTAAAAAATGCCTGAGCCATTTCTGGATTGCTATTGTGTCCCATAACAAACATTCTTACAGGTACACCTACTTGATTGGCCGCTAGACCTATGCCATCGTGTTGAAGCATTAATTCTATCATTTCTTTTTCTAAAACCGCAGGATCAATAGTAGGATTAGAAAAATCAAATTCAGGAATTCGTTCTCTTAGTATAGGCTGTGGAAATTTTAAAATTTTCATAATAATATTTAATTGTAAACTTCTTTAATCTTTTGAAGTTGAGTCTGTGTTAGGTTGGTTGGAATTCTAATGTTAACCCTTATTAACAATCTTCCGACAAACCTATTATCAGACATTTTAGGCATTCCGTACCCAGGAGCACTCAGCATGGTACCGTGTTGGGTGCCAGGGTTTACTTTTATTTCTAATAACTTGTTATTGAGTGTATTAATATGATAACTCTTACCCAAGATAGCGTCAATGGCATCAACATCTAATACTCGTATTAAATCGTCACCTTGCCGATCGAACTCTGGATGTGGTGTTACATTAACCGTTAAATGAATGTCGCCCCTTGGTAAATTAGGATGCGTATCGTCCCCCATTTGTGCCAAACGCAAGGTAGTACCCGGTTGAATACCTCTAGGAATTTTTACTTCTATGGTTTGATTTCGACCACTGGGTAATACCAAATTAGCAATTAGGTCCTTGCCATTAAAGGCATCTTCTAAACTGATTTCAGTTTGAATGTTTAGTGTTCTGTTACGCTGTTGGGGTCTTCGTTGGCTAAAAATATCTCCAAATGGACTGCCCCCACCGCCAAACATCTGTGAGAATATGTCTTCGAAGCCCGGAGGCATTCCGTCAAACTGTTGAAACCCTTGCGGAGCAGGATTGTCATATTGCGATCGTTTTTCTGGATCACTGAGAATACGATATGCTTCTTCTACCTGTTGAAATTTAGCTGTATCGCCGCCTTTATCAGGATGATGTTGGCTAGCCAGCTTTCGGTAAGCTCGTTTAATTTCATCCGGGGAAGCGTCTTTGCCGATTCCTAAAACTGAATAAAGGTCTGTCATAATAGAAAAAAGGTATAGTAATTATACTATACCTTTTGATTAGATGTCAACAGAATTACTTTTTAGCTGGCGGAATATCTGTTCCTTCTAGCTTTTTGTGAACTTTAATCTTTTTACACTCTTGAACGACTTTACCGTCTTTACCTGTAACTGGCTTGCCGTCTTTCATTTTATCATGACATACTTCTTTTACTTCGGCCTTGCCTGCTGTATCGGCCGCAAAACTGGGTAACGGAAAGAAAATAAATTGAATGGCTATCACCGGAATCATTAAAATCATTTTAATTTTACTTATTATATCGTATAATTTTTGCTTAAACATAGTTGCTCCTTAAATTAAAGGTTGTGGAGGTTGAACAGGTGCTGGCTTACCTCCAAACCCTGCTACTACTTGTGGGCTCCAGTCGTTTGAAAATGTTGGTTCTGTTCTTCCTGCCACTGTGTTAGGTACGCCTCCAAAGCCTCCTCCGCCAAACATGTCCTGAGGTGCTGCTGCGGGTGTACCAAACGACCCGGCGGCACCGAATCCAGCTGCCGAAGTAGTGCCAAATGCTGAAGGCCTGCCTGATGAAAAGTTGGTTGCTGCATTGGGTGTTCCTCCTGTTGGGGTATGTGTTACCGCTGAATTTTTAGCCGCCGAATCAGCATTTGCCGCAGCTTGCTTTTGTGCTGCTAACATTGCTTCTTGATCTTCTTTACTACGACCGGCTAACATAATTCCACTTAGTGTACCTGTTAAGAATGTAGCAATAGGAACAATAAGTTCAAAGAATTTTTGATCTATTGGAGAAATTGCGTTTAATGGCTGTGTTACAAATATTAAGCTGTACAGTACTACAAATACAATACCTGTAAGTGTAAGAGCAAGGCAAACCCCAATAAAAAATTTGAGGCGAGCCATCAATTGATCTTCGGAATAGATAAACGGTTGATTATTTTCCACAGTTACATCCTTGTGCGTTGTTATTGGTTGGCGCTTGCCCAAATGTAGGAGCCCCCGGACCCATGTTAGGTACTTCATTTTTTCCCTTTCCTAATGTTCTTGGATCAATTTGTCCTTTGAAAACATGCTCGGGACAGGTTCTTGTTACATCACATAATGGGACTTTACAAATGTCCTTTTCCCAGTTTGCTGGATCCTGGCAAGGATATCTAAATCTGTCGCCGCCAAACACTGCTAATCCAATTGGTAAAGCAATTAAAATTATTAATGATAAAAATAATTTTCTATCGTTGTACATTAGCAGCTCCTGAATCTATTATATTTAGCTATTTTGGTGGGTTTGCACTTCTGCCCTTCTTTTCTGGCGAAAATTTTTCGCTGGCAGTAAATCCGAGTCCTGCTATTACAATATACATCATAGAATCAAATATTTTTTGATCAACATGATAACCAAACACGCTGGAAATAAATCCCCATGCACATAGTAAAAATGCTAAAACTGTTATTACTCGTTTACTGCTAATACCGTCATCGGTACCATCGCTGAGCATACTTCTTAACCAGTGCATTTAGGCTCCTAAAATATGTAAAATGTGATTGTAGTGTTTCATACGATCTTCTAATCCTAATGTTCCGCCGTTAATTCTTTTGGTAAGATTGAGCATATCTCCTTTGTCGGCAAATACATTTAGATTGTTATTTTCCCAGAACCAGCAGGCGCTTTGTACAGCACCTTCAAATGTTTGAAGGTATTCTGGAATATCTTCGATTGGTGTTTCAATACTATCGGCAAATGCTTGATAGTTATTACGTCCTGTTAATTGTATTAGGCCGCGCCCGCAAAATTTCCATCCATCGCCAGTTTCTTCTGGACCATTGCCCATTCTACCACCATAAGCACGGTTTGCGATCATTTCTGGTTTCTGAGCATATTGACGAGCAATATCAATATTAGGAAAGTATTTAGGCCATACACGACAAAGACTTTCTGCTCTGTAATTTAAATTCTCTTTAAGAAACTTAAATTGTCCGCTTTCGTGAGCACACTGGGCTAAAAAAGCAGACACCCGCGCCGGTGTGTTTATTTCATAATCTGGCAAGCATCTTTCTAAAGCACTATGCCAAAAATCAATATAAGGATTTCCGGGAAGAATTTGTTTAAGTTGTTCTTTAGTTAAAATAAAATTTGACATCGTTGATTCTCTTTATACTAGTTTAGCTATATTAATTAGTCCGTTTATAGCTGTATTTAATTTTTGCATAGCATCAAGCTCGGCCATCTGCCCGCGAATGTTTACAGTTCGCTGAATATCTTCTACAAGCTGAACATATTCTTCACGACTTATTTGCCCTGCCTTGCATAGCTCGGTATATTCATTAACATACTGAATAGCAGCATTTACGTCTGGGTTTTGACTGCTGATACTGGCTAAAAGGCTTTGGTTGTATTCGATGCTCATTTTGGTTTAGCTCCTATTGTTTTCTGCATAGTTTCAGCAGATTTTTCAATTATATCAAATTTAATTTTGCAAAAGGGAGCGCTTACACTACCTTTGTTATATTGATCGTTTAATCCTTGAACAATTTTATCAAGATCTATTGATGCTGAAATTACCTTACTATTATGTGGCAGGTATTGAACATAGTTCTTAAAGGCTGTACTGTCTTTTGACAACGATTCTGCATTTGCTTTTGATCGTTCAGTATTGTCGCATTGACTCTTACTAAACGATGCGTTGGTTCTTATCTGCGTAATTTGTTGGTATTCATTTGGATCATACTTCATTAGATAAGATTCTAACAAGGTTGAACAACCTGTTAAAGAAAGTATAGAAAAAATTAATATAAGTTTTTTCATTGAGATTCCTCAAATATTTTCTTTTGAGAATTATACCATTCTACCCATCCGTCAAATTTAATTTGACATTCTTTATATTGAGCATAATTTTCAGTAACAACTTTTAGAACTTCACTAAGGTGTGTAACTTCATCTCCAACTTTTTTAAGATCTGGGCAGGCTTTCATTAGCTCTGGGGGTACTGAAGGAAAATTTCTTTTAACAGGAACAGCGGTAGCAAGACATCCGCTTAACAATATAGTAGGAAGTAAAAGAAATAGTTTTCTCATTTGCTAGCTCCTGCTGCTTGATTGAGAATTTTAGGAACTTCAGGATCGAGTTTACATTCAGCGTCGATACGTTTTTCAACTTCTTTAATTTTTTCTTGTACCTGTATCTGTACATCTTTTACAACTTTAATTTTTTCAACTACTTTGGTTTCAATTACTGTATTAACAATCTGACTTTTTGCCTCGGCTTCCTTAATCCTTTTCTCAGCTTCTGCTACTTTTTCTCTCCATTCCATTTCTGTATGATACCCGCCGGCAAAGTATAATCCGGCGGTAAGCAAGAGTAAACTTATAATTTGTGCCAGGTGGTAAAATGGAGCAAAACTTGGAAACCATCTTAGAATTTTATTAATGACAAAAAAACTTAATAATGTGCCAATAGCACCTACTGCCAGTATACAATGGACAACGTACAGCAAAACGCTGTCAGGCAGAAAATGAAGAATCCACATTACCAACTGTCCTTCTGAACAATCATTCCTTTCGTGCCATTACGGATTAAAAATTTATCACCAATTTTATCAATGTCATAGTTGCCTAGATATTTCTGTAAGAAGTAAACTTGACTTTGACTATTCTCATCTAAGCTAAGTGCGCCAGGAAGTGTATCTTTCAAATCTTCAAAGCGTCCAATCGAAACAAAACGCATTTTTAAATCGCCAAAGAATGGTTTCTTAAAAGTCATAGAATTATCAGATTCGAGTTGAACCCCATCGATGGCACCTTGATTAAAAAACTTGTTTACATCGTTATTTTTAATTTCTAAAACTTTACGGTCATATGCCACAGATGTAGTTGGCACATGCTCTGTGATTTTTTGTTCGCTAAATGGAATGATGCCGCTAGATTTTTGATATCTAAATTTCCAGTCGTAATTATCAGTGAGCTGACTAATACCACCAAGCAGTTCTCTAAGCTGTCCTGGTAAACTCTGTGTTCTTTCAATTTCAACAAAGACTTGATATTGACCATCATTTTCTTCGCCGGCACTCATGTCGGCATCTAGAATAAATCTGTAACCTTTTTCAATAAATTCTACTAAGTCGCTGGCAGGGTATTTTTCTCGAACTTTAAATCCTAATACTACAACATCTTTATCTTCGCCCATTTTACTTTTAAAACGATCAATAGAAAATGTATCGCTGACATAATTTTTTAAATCAGCGGTTCTTAGCCCTTCGTTTAATTTTTTCATTGTGGTGCCTCAGTTGCAGCTGTTTCAGGAGTAACAGCAGTTTGTCCTGCTGGCTGTTCGCCGCCTTGTTGATAGTGCTGTAATTCAGCTAGTCTATTTTGTTCTTTAAATTCTTTGCCAACCTTAACATCTTGCATTAGCTTTTTTGGCATAGTAATTTCAACTATCCAGATTGGATGGGCATCAATTTTACCTTTCTTGGTACCGGGTCGATAATCGCTTGGATCTTTGATTTTACGCGGAACCATTATATGATCTTTCTTGTATACTACTTGACACCCGTACTCTACAAGTCTGCGACCGCCTTCAGGATCTGGCATTTCTTCTCTAGGCCACATAAATTTACAGGTAACATCATATCTATTGATATTGGGCCCTACAACAATTTCGCCTTCTTGCCAATTTTTGTAAACATAAAGATCAAGCTCGTCAATGACACGCTCGAAGTCTTTAAGCACTCCAAAGCTGTTATTATCCTCGCTTAAGGTTTGAAGGTTTTTAATTACATCGACAATATCGTGCATAGCATTTCTCTTTTAATTATATATTTATGAGCTCAGGCTGCTAATGGATTATATGCCGCTATTAAATTTTGAATAGTTTTGACTATGTTTTTTAGTTTCGGGTGTAAATATCTAGCAGGTCGATCGTTGATACTAGGAGATAAAATTGCCTAAAGCACGAAGACGCGAACGAGACTCTGCTAGTCGTGATCCACGACTTTTGCAGGATCAAACAAACTTGATTAATATCAAACCTTATCTAAGGCGCAATCAACAGGTTCATATAGTTCCACGGAACTTGGCACAAGAGACCTATATTGAATTGCTAAAAAATCCCAAAAAATACATTGTTTTTGCTATCGGCCCTGCTGGCACGGGTAAAACAATGCTGGGTGTACAAATGGCCGTTAAACTGTATAAAGAGGGGGTGATTAATAAAATAATCGTAACACGGCCAGCTGTAAGTGTAGATGAAGAGCACGGGTTCTTACCCGGTACATTAAATCAAAAAATGGAACCGTGGACAAGACCTATTTTTGATGTATTCGAAGAGTACTATCATCCAAAAGAAATAGCAGCCATGCTAGAAGATGGCGTGATAGAAATATCACCACTAGCTTATATGCGTGGACGTACTTTTAAAAATGCATTTGTTGTCGCAGATGAAATGCAGAATGCCACACCCTCACAGATGAAGATGTTACTAACTAGGTTAGGTGAAGGATCTAGAATGGTAGTAACTGGAGATTTGAATCAAGCAGACCGTCCTAAGGAGAACGGATTACTAGAGTTTTGCGACTTATACGGCCAAGGAGGTGAGTATCGTATGATCGCTATGGTAAGGTTTGAGGCAAAAGATGTTGAGCGTCATCCAGTTGTAAAAGAAGTTTTAACTGTATACAAGGAGATCAGGATCGATTAACGTTACTTAGACTCAAAAGAAAACCACATAACACTCGACCTGCAGGACCGTTATGTGGTTTTTTGTTATTGTAGGCGTGCCAACTTAATTAATGTTGCGGCTAGATTAATTTCGGGATCGGCGATAATGGTATGATCAACAAGTCCTTGCTTAATGATCAGCAAGGCTGAATCTTTAGTTTCATCGTCATTACCGAACAAATGGATATTGTTGTACATCCAACGATAGATATCTACCATTTCGTGTGCCTGTGCCCGACCGCATAAAAATGTTCTTGCTTCCTGAATACGCCTTTGTTTAAAAAGCTCAATCATTTCAAGTTTGTAGTCACTTACACCACTATCTTCAAGGGCAGGATCAAGCAAAGTACCTGTTGTACTATTTTGTTGAAGTAAATTAATACACTTACGTAAATCTGGATAAGAATATTCGATATACTTTATCAAAGTTTCATTTTTAAATTTAACATCCTCGGTTTCTAGAATGTAAATTGTTCTCAGCAAGAATTCTTCTTGATCAATTGATCCAAAGTGTAATTGTTGTACTCGGCTATGGATTGGACCTATAATCTGATTAGGGCTATTGCAAGTTAAGATGAATCGACTGGTGTTAGAATATTCTTCCATAACACCTTTCATAGCATCTTGTGCCTCGGGTGTTAGCCTGTCTGCTTCATCTAATAATACACACTTAAACGGGCCAAACGGCATCATCTGAATAAAGTTGGTAATTTGTCGACGAACTTCTTCAATGCCTCGATTGCGACTAGCGTTAATCTCTAAAATATCGTAATCGGGAATGCCAATTTCATTAAGCAGTACTTTAGCAAGGGTCGTTTTGCCGATTCCGGGCCTACCACTTAGCAATAGATTGGGGATACTGCTATCTTTAATCCATGCCTGTACTTGATTTTTATGTCCGGCATCCTTAAAAACATAGTCCTTGACTGTTTTTGGACGATACTTTTCAGTCCACAGTTCTTTCATCGCAGGCCTTCCATTACAATAATCTTATCAATTTCTTTACCAAAGTCTTGATCGTTATGAACAATGTAAAGTCCGTTGGTAGATCTATCTGTTTTACGATCGTACCTTTTAGTTTCAACAACACGCCCACCGTTGGCTACATATACGGTAAAGTGTATGGCTCGTTCAGGTTGATCAATGGAAGCATCGGCTCTGCTTATTCTTAGAGATTTAGTTGAAATATCCGGCGCAAGATTTACTTCTTGTTGCCGTTCTGCGTCAACTGCTTCTTTGACCGCCTTTAACATCCAGCGTTTAAAAAATCCGATTTTCTTTTTCATAGGTTGTTTTTGAGGTGCTTCTGATTCCATTACGGCATATCCTGTTGTACTTGCCTGCGCCATTGCTGAATACATTTAGGTCCTTTGAAATACTTTTGTAATCATACTAAGAGGACCTTGACTTGAATCAACTTCGTGACTTGAAAAGTTTGATAAAAACTTACCGACAGTTGATAGTTCGTCTTCGGTCATAAAGAACTGATATGTAGACACAAAATCTACTTCACCGTCTTTGTTTTTACTCTCTTGAATAAATTCTATATTCTTCATTGAAGCTGGAGATAGAATATCACTGACTGTAATTCTAAGTCTAAATCCAGCACCGTCTTTTACTACTAACTCTTTCATTTTTTGCTCCTTTCGGCTTCTGCTACTCTTTTTCGTAGATTTGATGAACTAAATGAATGATCTCGTCCATTGTAGATAATTTCAATTCCTCGCTTTTGACAAATTTCTTTACCAGTAAAATCTTTGTCTCTATACTCAACTCCTAAGATTCTAACATCGATGGGCAGAATAAGCAAGAGATCTTCGAGGTCTTTTTCAGTTTGATAGACCACAACTTCATCGACATTACGATTAGTACTTAGTTGTATTTGGCGTTCTACTATGGATTGTACAGGTGGATTTTTAGAATCTGGCCGATCAATGGTTGGATTTGTCTGAAGAGCGGCAATTAGATAGTCACAATGGTTCTTGGCTTCCGCTAGCATAGCCACATGTCCGGCATGGAACAAATCGAAGGTACTGAATGTAATTCCAATCTTTAAACCTTCTTCTTTTAGTTCTTTTATTTTATTAAAAATCATACCAGCTCCTCGAGAATGCCTAATGATTCGGCAACAATTAACAGTACACCGGCACTGATAAAATCTCCTTGGATTAGTCTAACGCCTGCAACAATGCGTAATGCGCTTTTGGCAAGGCTAACATAAAAATGTCCTCGGCTAGTATCTTTGGGTTGAATATTAATTAAAGGCGGATGATGAGGGCATCGACCTTGTTGCCAGTTGCAATTAGCACTGTATTCCTTACCACAGGTTTTACATTTTTCGTTAAGCATCTCGTAAAATCTCCATGAGTTTTTTCTTTTCTTGCTCTCGAAGCCATTCTTCTTCGATGCTAAACTGTGGGCATCTGCGAAGTGCGTCTTCTAAAATCCATTTAAGCCTATACAGGTCTTGTTTAGCACCCCATTGAACATACCCATCTAATTTCATGTCTGAGGCATCGTAGGCGGCAGCATTTATTTCTCTTGCTGCGGTTGCGATGTTATAAGAATATTTGAAACCCATAACATAATATACAAAATAAAAAAGGGCCTGTCAAGGCCCTGTTTTGCCAATGCTGTTTTTAAATGCCCGGAATATTAAAATTAGCATTCGATCCAGCGCCAACTGGTACGGCTCGTTGAACATCATTGGGTTTATCGTCGGAGGTCATCATAATAGCATCATTATCTACAAGACGGATTGTAGTAATAGACCCGTCGTTGTTCTCATACTCGATACCACGGGTCCAGCGACCGTGCTCAACGCAGACCCACTCGCCGACCTTAATATCTTGCTGTTCAGGGCCGACCGCCCAAACTTTTGCCCACCTTGGATGGATACCTGTACTTTTACCGTCGTCGGAATGAAGATAAATTCCGCTGGAAGTTCTTTCCATACCAAATTCCATATCGCTGACTAATACCTTATTTCGTAAAGGTGTAATTGTGCCTGTGACCTTTGACATTTATTCCTCGGTACTCTTTTTTGTTTTGGCCATAGGAGCAGTTTTTTCTTCGGAAACTACTGTTGTGTTAACTGCGGGCGAGTCTGGCATTACTTTCTTAATGTTGGCATTAGGATTTTGTTCGTAGTAGTCGGCTACAATATCTTCACGCTTACGAACAATTTTTCCACCCGGGCCCAGTTCGTCGCCTCGAGCATTGACACGCATATTGCCTACGGCTGGCATTAATTCGTTTTGTAACATGAGTTTGTCCATGTCAACTTCTTTTCCTTGCATAGTTCTGTAAACCATGTTTTTCTCCTATTTTAAAAACTCTCGAATGTCGAGTTTGTATTTAATACTATCGATCTTGTGCACTCCTAAAAGATAGAGCACATAACTGGATACACTGCTTCCGCGTCCTACACCCCACACAATATTATTAGAACGCATAGTGTCTACTAGATATTTTAAATAATATAGCAATTCTGTCATTCCATGTTTATGAAAAAGTTCAAGTTCGTGATTTACTCGTTCAACCTGCTCTGGTGTTTCGCACATGTCATATAACCCTTCGTAAAGGTTTGGGCAGTAATCAACGGGCATAAACCATTGCTTTTGATTTTGTTTGTCAAAAGTATCTTTATCTACATTAGGTGTAATATACTGGTTAAGATAATCAATTTTGTCTTTGTTAACATCGATGCTCTTGTTGAATTGATTTACCAATTCGGCGTTTTCTAACAAAATTTGATCAATGGTAATACCTTTGTAGAGGGCTTCTACCGCTTCGAGATCGGATATTGTAATTTGACCATATTGATCAGTCTTCACTTTTGCCGCCTTTGATAATTTTTGGACTAAATTTTGGCATATCGTCTATGGGTAATCCTTCCCAGTTAACTTTTCTTTTTCCAGTAACATCGGGGTTATCTTGGGTCCACCAGTGTTCACCACTGAACTTTTCTTGAAAATCATGCATCTCGTTAATACTGTACTGTACACGATCTCCAACTGCGCTGTCAATAGTGATTTGATAAATGTCAAAGTATTTTTCAGTCACTGACACAAATTTGGAAAAGAGTATTGTACCAAGATAATAGTCGTATGGTTCGGTTGGAAGATGTACAACATTATTAGCAACTGAAGTTAATGAAGCTGAAATTGGATTATTTTGATTGATTATAATACTATTACTTAAAACATTAAAAATTACATGTTTTAATTTTTCAAATCCTATACCGAAAGTTTCGGTGATGGGAATGTATGGCTCGATATAAATTTTTAAATTGTAATGGTTTGGTAAAATAATATTTTCATCTATTATGGTACAGGCAAACTCTGCCGGCCATACAAATACATCTGAATCATTCAACATTTATTAAATCATCTAAATCTTTATCTTTGGCGGCTAATTTTTTAAGTGAATCTGCCTGCCGCCTATACAGCTCTTCTTTGTAAATGTCAATGGCAATTAATAAATGATGAGCAGCGGATCCTTGACCCATTCTTGATGCTATAGAATATTTTTTAGTCAGTTCGACAATTCTTAAATCTAGATCCTGATCTTTTATTGTTCTAACATCGCTAATTAAAGGATGAAACATCAGTCACCTGTGATTTTTATAATAAAGCATAAGGCATAATAGGGTGGCATATTAGCCCCTGTACCAATAATACCTTGAGTATCGACACTAATGCCGGTTGTAGCGGTATTACTTAATCCTACTGTTGGAGTAGCAATCGAACCTTGAAGTAGATAATCGCCGCCGTTGGCTCTTGCTAAAGAATTAGAAGCACTTAAAGTATTTCCAGAGCCGCCGCCAAGGTCGACTGATGTTCCAACAAAATGCCTATGTCCGTTATCAGTAATACTATGCGAGTGACTCACTACAATAGCATCTTCGCTACCGCCTATGTTTCCTACATTATAATTATCACCAGCACCTAGTATAAATTTATTTTGTAGATTAGGAGTTGCTACACCGCTATGTGTTAATCCGTCGCAAAGAGCCCATCCTGTTGGAATTGCTGTTTTAGCTCCGGACCACATAAGTATTGTGCCCTTAGGCAACACATTATGTACAAACTCTGTTGTAGCATAATTTGTACTGGTATTATCGGTCACTGGTTGAGTAATTTTTTGAGCACCTACTACTTCACCTGTAGTGCCGGTAGTAGCATTACCAATTTGTTTAACCATTACAGTATCACCATTATCTGATGACCAAATATCGTAGTAAATTGGAGCGATATCTGTTGAGTAATACGGAAGTACATCGTTGCCATCTGTGTACAGTTGTCCGGCGCCAGCACTGAAGTTAATAATAATTTCTGTCGATGTAGTAGGTCTAACTTCTAATCGTACTGCGGCAAAATTCCCTGTAGGTGGCCAGTTTCTAACTTCAAATGTTGTATTTCCTGAAACCGAAGCTTTATGATAGTTTCCAATGCTGTAATCAAGATTACCTGTAATGGGCACAGAGCTGCTTGCTAAAAAAGCACTATTTTCGATAACAGCTCGAACAACTGTTCCTGTAAAGCTAAAATCATTGTTAGAATTTAATTTTGCTGAATTAATTTTTGAACTTTGAAGATCGGCATCTAAATTTGAAAAAGCATTGTAAGTATTTTGAAAATTACTTCTAAAGCCTTGAGAATCGTTATCTTGTCCAGCGACAGGAAATGATGTATCTATTTTATTATAATATGTGCTTGCGGTTGAAATTGTAGCCACAGTTGTCTCCGTAAAGATTACAGTGTATTTATAGCCAAATTATTTGTGTAATATAAAATTCTTAAAACATTATCAAAGCTCAAGTCGGTACCTAGCTGCAAGGCTACCCTGTCGTTAATTGTATTGGAAGATTTTACACTATGTATTTTTGAAACATTCAATACAAATGCTTCTCCGGGTAATGCTACAAACGAATCTGCTTCTGTTAAATTATCATCTTTAAACACATATCCGTTAGTTTGATTTGGAATTTGAAATTTTTCAGATCTAGTATTTTCTTTATAAAAAATAGTTCTGGCGTTTTCAGTCTTAATATAAAAATTTATTGCAGTTTTTATACCGGTATCGGTGTGGGGAGGTACCTGGTCTGTTATATTCATAACTGTTAAACCAAATAGATTTCGGAAAGGCTCTGAAATAATTGAATACAGTTTGTCTTTTTCTGGAGTTGTTACATGTTTATAGGAAATTCTACCTCCATAACTTACTCTATCTGCCACTGGAGTAAAACTTTTAATTTTGTAAGAATTTTTTAATTTAAAAAAGTAAGGATACATTTAATCATACCAATCGTTAATTTTAATTTTTTCTCTATTTTTTCTAGGTACAAATGGTTTGATTGGCCAATGTTTAGCACTATCTTTTACCGCTGTTTTTAAAATATCAAATATAAAAATTGTTCTCGGTAACTCACCGGAATGCCGTGTTCCGTGTAACACCATCGAGTCATCGAACCCGAATAGTTCTCCATCTTTCCACTCGTGTCGTTCATTTTCGATATCAAAAACGCATCCATTGGCTTCTTTTAAAACTAAATGAAATCTTAGATATCTGTAATCTAACCCCCAGTGATGATTTAAATGGCTACCAGGATAGCAGATATTGAATTGAGCTGACCCTAATACATTAAAATGCTCTCGTACCCAACTACCAATTGTAGGCATTGCGTTTAATCTTTCTTCTCTGAGCATATATTTTGCTCCGCCTTTTTGTTGAAACCCGGGCCAGAAACTTGCTTTTGCTTCATTGTGGTCCAATAATGTATCTCGCATAAAAATTGGAATAGATTTAAATATTCCTTTGTATACTACATCATTGAGATATTGTTGTGTCGATATGTAGTTTGCTTTTGTTCCATTACCTGTTGTATTCTCGCTATTAATTAATGTTGGCGCCCAATTAAAGAACTCGTTACGAATAGATTGCCAATTATTAGTTAGATAATCTAGTATAGGATTTGAGTTAAAATAAATGTAATTGCTGATCATTTTATCTTTCTACTAGTAAGTTTTTAGATTTTAACATGTTTACAGTTGACTCCCAATTGATGCTATCGGGTATTGAAAGTCTTGCTGAAAAACACCATCGAGGATCAGAACTCATTTTGATACTATGGGGTATGTCGGTTCTTACAAGGTAGGTATTTTTCTCAGTTAATTCTAAATTATCAATTTCTTTTAAGTTTTTAATTGGCCAATGTATGTAAGGTGTTTTTGCTGCTGTATAGCTAATGTCTTCTTTAGTTACTGTTTGTGGTTCATACCATGTCATTTTACTATCTTTGCCCCCAAACACCCAGTTTATTCCCCAGGGAGTAAATTTAAGTGGGTCTGGTTTAGCAACATCGACATGAGCGTGTGCAGTACTAGCACCGGGTCCGCGATAAAATATCATAACCGTATATAGAGGAATGCCTAGGCGCAAAAGGTAAATTAACCATTGCCGATTAAACACCTCTGAAGCTTTTGGATGCCAAACTCCGTATAATCCCGTGGGTGTAGGAAAAGTATAGTTTGGTAAAAAACAGTCTGTAGTATCTATATTTAATTTATACCAAGGAGTCATAATTTTAATTAGCCATTAAATGGTTATCGTACAAAATTTTTACAAGAGACTCCCATGAGTAATTTTCCATGTGTTGAAATCTCATCGAAACACACCATCGTGGTTGTTCTTTCATTTCTATTTGATGTGGCACATCAGTTCTAACCAATACTATTTCATTTTCTTTTATACTATATCGATCTATTTCTTTTAAATCTTTAATGGGCCATTCGACAAACGGACTACCGGCATCGGTGTACATAATTTCCAATTTTTTATTTGGCAGTTCATACCAGACCATATCACTATCTTTTCCGCCTATTATAAAATTAAAAGCTCCGGGTACAGGGGTATGTAGTCGTGGATGTAAATCTATATGAGCTGTCTCTCGATAAAAATTTGGAGTCCTGTAAAATAGCATTCCAGTAAAAAAATTAAGATTTAGAGACTTTGAGTAATTTAGCCACCCGGGGTTTATAACCTTATCGATATGAAGTACCGATACAAAAAAATTTTCAACCAATGGAAATTTAAAATTCTTATCTATAAGATCTTGGCATTGAATATTTGTTCTATAAAAACATTTAGTTGTCATTCGATATACCCTAACTGCGTAAAAATTTTAACTAATTTGTTGTATGGAAGCTGTGGCTCACCTACCGTATTCCACCCAAACGCTATTCTTGTACGATTGCTTTTATTTTTTACTCCGTGCCACTGATGAACATTTTGAAGGTACGCATGAGTGTTCACAGCATAGGAATAGATTGGTTCTATATCAGTGTCAGGAAAAGTTTGACTATTTTCGCTTGTTCTGGGAGGTAGATGATAAAATTCGGATACACATTCTTCGCTACATCCTTCAATAGGAAAATAAATTGCACAAGGACGCCAGGCCCGGTCAACATGTGGCAACATTATACCTCCCGGAGGTATAATTGAAACATTGCCGTCAAGATTCATTATGTCTAAGATGTCACTAAAATGGTTATTCCATAAAGGATCTTTGTTTGCTTCTTTTACATTCACCCCTGCGATGGCATGAAAAATATCGTCCCCTTCACCCATCTTGTAGGTAAACCCAGATTTCCAAGAACATGCTACAGAGCTACCATTGTATTCCGTTGGTACAATTGAAGCAAAATATTTGTTGTAAATTGTTCTTATTGCTTCTAATTGATCTTCCTTAAATTTCATTTTTCTAAATAGATCGTTCTGCTTAGGCCGATCGGCGACATTTAAAATAGTAATCAGGTCTTTATTCATCAAGGTATCCTAAATTTCTAAATGTATCTATGACTTGAAAATAAGTTTGTCTATTTTCTTCTATCCTAGTATTCCACCCAAAACTAATTCTAGTTTTATTACTTAAATTTCTAACACCGTGCCATTCGTGAACATTGTAAAGAACAGCATTGTTACTAACCGCAACAGAATAGGTAGGCAAAATAGAGGTGCTTTCTACATATTGACGATCTGCTTGAATATTTTTAGGCATGTTGTACCAGTCAGTTACACATAAATCTGAGCAACCGTCAATAGGAAAATATATAGCAGGAGGCCTGTCTGCCCGGTCCACATGTGGATTCATTACCTCGCCTGGCGGAATAAGAGATAAATTACCGGTGTGAGACATGTAAGGCATGACATCTTTAAATACCGAATTTAAAATTTCAATAATTTGCGGAGTATAAAAATTTATAACTCTAACATTTGAATGTACTCCGGAATAATGATTTTTGGGGATAACATAATTTTGATTAAAAACAACTGCAACTGCCCCGCCATTATAATCTTCAGGCATTAATTTTTTCCAGTAGGTATGGTATATGTCACAAAGAACAGTTAGCTGAACCTTAGAAAATTTTAATTTAACAAAATAATTTGTTTGCGGAGGGTTATTCTGACTAATGGAATTCATTAAATTAGCATTTTTCCTAAAATTAAATCTTCGTCAATATAACCCATTCTGTGTAATATAGGTCTAAAATCATTTTCGCTTTTTACATGCCAGGTTATTTTGTGAGCATATTTCTTCATTTCTTGCTCTGAATATTTAATCAGCCGTATTCCTGTCATCCCTTGTCGGTGCTCTTTATGAAGAAACAGTACATCGTTGGCTGCAACAATGGTATTTTTATAGTGGATATGTGGTTTTACAAACCAGGCGCTATAACCTATTAATTGTCCTGTAGATTCATCTCTGGCTGTTAACAGATAAAATTGTTTACTTTTTTCAAGTTTATCATAAAGATCCCAATCGGGATCTAGTTTAATTTTGTCTTTATGTAAGGTTAATTCCTGATAATGATCTTCTAATAAAGGTTCCATTTCAGGTTTAACTTGTAAAACTGGTTCGCACTGAAGTAATAATTTCATTTTCTTAAATATCCCCTTTCCCAATCGGTGGTAATATATATTGGTTTGTTTAACATCATTTGATTATAGGTTCTATAATTTCTCCATGATGGATATTTTATTTTATTCTCAAGATAATCTTGGTCTTTTGTATATTTGTATAATTGTTTTTTTAGTGGCATCTTATAGTTTCTGAAATCTGTGCCAGCAAATTTAACTTCGCTATTAGTAGATACCGCATAGTTGTTCCAATCTTCTCCGGCTCCAAAATGAAGTAAATTTTTATCTAAAATCATATCTTCTGTTTCTAACAACCACATAAGTTGTTCTGCTTGATAATTTAAAGCATAATCTATCCACCAAAATAATTCTTTAACATTGTTTAATTTTTGCGGGCACCCTTTTATTAATGCTCTGTAATGCGCTACTGAGAGTTTATCACAAATGTTTAAAAATTGTTCTATTGGTTGTAGCAGTCTTTCGGGGCGCATTACTCTATAAATGTCGTGACCAAAAACTGGATCTAATAAATGCCCAGTAACTACAACTCCGTCTTTAATAAATTTTCTTAGTTGACGATCAGTATAAAAATCAAAATTTTCTGTTTCTAATTTATTTTCAATATATTGTTTATAAAATTCGGGATATTCGTGTATGGAGTTGTCATTTAATGCTACAACAATTTGATCTTTATGGGTTTGCTTTAATAATTCGCAAAGGACTAGTGTGCTATCAATGCCCCCACTCCAGGTAACATAGATTTTTTGATTATTGGCCTTGCTTATTATATTGCGAGTGCTGTTATAGCATAATTCTTCAATAGACAGTGGTTCACATAATTGTCCAATGGGGGTGATTGTTTCTATATCAGGTAAGTTAAACATTGATCTTGAACGATCGAATGCATGAAAAATATGCACAGGATTGTAAATCTTATAGGTCATGCCTGTGTGATGATAGTATTTCAAAGTAGACCCTCCTTGTCGAGAAAATCTATAGCATCATCATATGATAGAATTGGTTCTGGTTTTACAATATACCAGTTGTAATTTTTTGGTTCAGGTAGGTGAAGGTGACGATAAATGGGAAATTTTTTATCTTCTTCGTCAAGTTGAGGTACTTGATTCACGGCCATTTTCAATAACTCCAATTAAAACCCCACCTAAATCTAGGTAATAGGGTTTAGTATTGAATTTAGCCATTTTAGGGTGGGTGTGATGCTCTTTGTGAATCCATTCACCGGCCATGGGAATTAATATTTCTAAGAGCCATAAATTTCTTATTCCTGTTGGTCCGTGTGCGTATATTGTATGAAGCCCGGCGGTGACCAAGTAAGCACTGATTGGTAAAGCGTATAAAAACAAAAATGCTTCAGTTCCGAAAAACCCTAATATTACCAATCCTGCTATAATACTTAGGGTTAACGAATAGTCCATGAAAAACTTATGCATAGGATCGCGCATCATTTTTACAACATTCCGGGTAGCTGTAATATTATCTCTGTCTTTGAATCTTAGAAAATGTCCCCAACTAGCATCGTAGGGATCGTCTTCGGTGTCAGAAAATTTATGATGAGCCATATGAACACTGGCCCAATGAACCGGCGAGCTATTTAAACTAATTGTGCCAATCATTCCAAATAGCCAATGCCACGCACGATTACATTCAAAAGCAGCATGAGAAAATAATCTATGATATCCAACTGTAACGGTAAGTGCTATTGCTATATAGATAGCAAACGCAGGGATCATGTAAATCCAAGAATACTGTAGGCAAATAAAGACTATGGGCAAAAATGACCATGCTCCTAGTGTTCTATGCCAAGCTCGAGTTTTCATTTAAAAATTAAACCGTGACATTTGTTTTCTGTTAAATTTAATACTTCAACATCCCCACTTCTAACTCTAATCTGGCAGGGTCCTGTAAAAGTTTTATTATTGATTTGTACCGTGCCTTCGACTAAAAATAAATCTGTTTTGTTAGAAACAGGTTGAGTATCATTGGCTTCTAAGGACCAACTTTTTAAATTTGGTAGCCCGTCTTTGTTGTATTTTATAGGAATACATAACCATTCTGTGTACTCATTAAAACTTAGCTGAAGTGTCCCTGTTGACGAGGCGTGGGCATGGGCATTTTCAGAATTTAACCAACCGGCTGTTCTGTCATCGAGCTGCTCGCCAGTTTCTTTAACCTTAACTTTAGCCGCGCCTTTGGTATAAAAATAATAACCAGATGTAACCAAACCATCTTCGCCCAATGGAACTTCTCTGGTATCACCAGGTTCTGCTTTCGAATGTATAACTGTGTAGCCAAATGCGGCATGCGGCTTAAATCTCATACTGTAGCTCCTGCCATATCGGCCAGCACTCGCTGAATAGCTAGTGTTAGTTGCAATTTAGCAACATCTCTTCTGGTAACTTCAACAATATCGCCGTCAATTCTAGTGGTATTTTCAATAGACTGATCTTGAATAAATGTTGTAAGATGTTCAGGGTGATTAGATAAACTTTGTAAATGAGCCATTCTTTCTAATTGAGCTCGAGGAGCCATAACCTCTATAAGTTTTGCTATTTCTTCAGAATCAGCAAGTTCCCCATCAACAATAGGAATATCTAGGTTATATGTTAGCCCGTTTGGAACATCATCAGTAAAATAATTAACCACTAGAGATGCGTGTTCTGGAATATAATTTAATATTTTGTACTGTACCTGCATAATATTGTTTATCCTTGATTATCAATTAATTGGACCAATTCTGGTACCATAACCAGCGCCAACCCAGGTAATATATGAAGCAGATCCTTGAGTGGCAGAACCTGCTGCTCCGCCAGATCCAGCTGCCAAGTTGCCGCTTGTGCTTCCATTGCTGCCTCCGGATCCTTGAGAGCCACCGCTACCTCCAGCATATCCGCCTGTACTTCCTGCTCCGCCTGAGCCACCACTTCCACCATTGGTACCGGCAGATCCAGCTGTAGCACCACCGCCGCCACCTGCTGCTCCGCCAGATCCAGCATTGTAGCCGCCTCCGCCGCCTCCGCCGCCTCCCCAAACATTGGGGCCTTTATAGTAATTACCGCCACCGCCACCACCACCACCACCACCACCGCGGAGTTCGCCTAAGGCATTATCGACT
>Ga0214923_10001703_pt1 | contig 30665 bp, 41 predicted proteins | sample LL1510_MetaG_FD_177993 | JGI IMG/M metagenome (GOLD analysis project Ga0214923, IMG submission 177993) | Freshwater microbial communities from Lake Lanier, Atlanta, Georgia, United States - LL-1510 | ecosystem: Environmental > Aquatic > Freshwater > Lake | place: USA: Georgia | collected...
GAAAAATCAATTTTATCAGTTAGAAATGTTGCTGATTACATTACTGTAATCTACCAAGACATTTCTAATATGGGTAATCAATCAGAAATTAACTTAAAAGAATTATTAACGGAGTATAAAGATAAAGGTTTAATAAACTCTTTTTATATTTATAAACCACAATTAAACGCACCTATTCCACATATTAATGAAATAAATAAAAGGAATATGGGTTTATATGTTTGTCAAGGTGAAGGTTGTACTCATTATATGTCAATGGATACTGATGAGTTTTATAAAGAAGATGAATTAAAGAAAGCTTTAGAAGTAATGGTTGAAGGTAATTACGATTCATCGGCTTGTCAATTACAAACATATTGGAAAAGTGGTCAATGGGTTTTAAATCCACCTGAAGATTATTATGTGAGTCTTTTCTATAAAATACAACCAAATGTTGAATTTATTATGGGTTATAATTTCCCAGTATTAGTTGATCCAACAAGAAGAATGAAACCTGGTAATTGTAAAATATTTACAAGAGATGAAATTGAAATGCATCATATGAGTTATGTTAGAAAAGATATTTCTAAAAAGCTTTACAATTCATCTGCGGTTCATAATTTTTCAGATAGATTAGATTTTCTTTGTGATTATTTTAATAATTGGAAAGAAGGTGAAAGAGCTCTTTTAGCTGGAGTTGAAGAACGTTATTATAATTTAAATAAAGTTAATAATATTTTTAATGTCAATGAATGATTTTTTTGATCACATATATTGCATAAATTTAGATAAAAGAACTGATAGATGGGAAGAATGTCAGCAACAATTTAAAAAACATAATTTATTGGTTGAAAGATTTAGTGCTATTGATGGTAGTAAGATAAATAACCCAACAAAACTTATGCCTGGTGAATACGGTATATTGTCAACCCATATTGAGTTAATAAAAGATGCTAAAAAAAAGGGATATAAAAATATTTTAATTTTAGAGGATGATGTTGAATTTATTGACAATTTAAATGATATGTTTAATCTTATGAAAGAACAAATACCTAATGATTGGGTTATGTTATATTTAAGTGGTAATCATGTCGGTGGGTGTTTACAAATATCTGAAAATATGTTTAAAATATTCCATTCCTACGCTATTCATTCTTTTGCGATTAAATCTGAATTATTTGATTTAATTATTAATGGATTACCAAAATATAAAAAGGCTGTGGATATTTTCTACGCTGAATTACAATCACTATTCCCTTCTTACGTTATTAGACCACATTTAGCTTGGCAAAGGGAAAGTTTTTCAGACATACAAGGTGGAATAATGAATTATGATTTTTTAAAAGATATAAAATAATATGGTAACGTGTGAATTAATGGGTGGTTTAGGGAATCAATTATTCCAAATAGCTACAACAATATCCTTAGCAAAAGAAAATCATGATGATTTTTGTTTTGATATAGATACACATAATGTTCATTGGCAAGGTAATAAAGCTTCTGTTTATAAAGGTAGTATTTATAGTAGATTAAGAAATGAAACATTTAATGTTGAAAATACATTTAATGAAAACGGACACGAATTTAAAAAAATTGATTATAAATCAAATATGAAAATAGTCGGGTATTTCCAATCAGAAAAATACTTTTCTAAGTATAGGGGTGATATTTTAGATTTATTTAAACCAACGGATGAAATTAATAATTATATTAATAAAAAATATGGTTATTTTTTAAATAAAAAAACTTGTTCATTACACGTTAGACACGGTGATTATTTAACATTGGCGGCACACCACCAACCACTTCAAATGAAATACTACCAACAAGCTATAAGTCATTTTGATAATGATACTTTATTTATTATTTTTTCAGATGATGTTGAATGGTGTAAATCGGTTTTTAAGGGTGATAATTATATTTTTATTGAAAATGAAAGTGATATTATTGATTTATATTTGATGAGTAAATGTAAAAATAATATAATTGCTAATAGTTCATTTAGTTGGTGGGGTAGTTGGTTAAATAAAAATGAGGATAAAAAAGTAATAGCACCTTCTAAATGGTTTGGACCTGCGAATGCTCATTTAATTACTGATGATATATATACAAATAAAATGATAAAGATATGTTAAAAAAAAGATTAACAATTGCACATTATTCGGAAAATTTGGATTGGTTAAAGTTAATAAATAAAGGTATTGAAATTTTTATTTATCACAAAAAAAACACCAATCTATTATATAATGAAAAGAAAGAAATAAATAAGAATGAATTTGAATTATGTAATACAGGTAGAGAAAGCCACACATATTTAAAACATATTATTGATAATTATGATAATTTATCCGATATTGAGTTTTTTTGTCAGGGTGAACCGTCTGAATTCCCTTTATTCCCCCATATTGTGAATGAAGATATAATACCGGAATATAAACAGTACAGTGTATTCCCAAAAACATTCAACTCGATTAAAGGTAAATTAACTGAACACATGATTAATCCTGACCATATTAGGGATTATGGTTATCCCGATACAATTGATATTTGGAATAATCTTTTTGATTATGAACCACCTGAAATTGTTAGGATAGTACCACACGCACTTATTAAAATTAATAAAGAAAAAATATTAATGCACGATAAAAAAATATATGAAAAATGTTTGGATTATTTTTCAGATGGTAATAAAAATAATTTATATGCTTGGAGTTTTGAATATTTTTGGGCGTTATTATTTGACAATATTCACATAAAAAAATAAAATGAAAGAAAAAATAGGATTAATTGGTGGTGGTTTTCACCACTCACAATCATCGACTTTAGACAAAACCCCTAAATTTTTTGAGTGGTCTAAAAATGAAATTAAAGATATTACATTTTATATTGATGAATCTATTTTAGGTGGATGTGAAGACTCAACAACCAAAAGAAAATTTGCTTGGGTTGTGGAATCTAGAAGTATTATACCGAATGTGGTTGAAGATATTAAAAATAATTGGGAAAAAATATCCAATTCGTATGAATATCTTTTTACTCACCATAAAGAAATTTATGATTTGGCACCTAATTTTATTTATTTACCATCACACGGTTATTGGATTGAAACCCCTAAAATATTTGATAAGACAAAATTAGTGTCAATGATTAGCTCAAGTAAAATGATGTGTTCTGGCCACAATTATAGGATTGATTGGGTAAATAAACTACATAATAAATTAGATTTATATGGTCGTGGGTTTAGAACAATTGATAAAAAAGAAACCGCGTTAAAGGATTATATGTTTTCGGTTACAATTGAAAATGATGAGTATAAAACTTATTGGTCTGAAAAAATATTAGATTGTTTCACTTGTGGTACAATACCGGTTTATCATGGAACTCCTGATATTGGTGAGTATTTTAATATGGATGGTATTATTACGTTAAATAATGATTTCAATATATCACAACTAACCTCTGAATTATATTATAGTAAAATGGATGCTATAAAAGATAACTTTGAAAGGGCTTTAAAGTTTGATGTAATTGAAGATATAATCTATACTAGATACATATCGAATGAATAAAATTTGTATTATAAAGCAACCGGCAGGTTTAGGGGATATACTATTCACATCTAAAATAAGGGAAATTTTTACGGGTTATGGATTTCACGTTATTAACCCTGTAATATCTGAATATAAATGGATTGGTGAATATTTGAATGGTGATTTCCCCATATTAGATAAAGACTTTAAATATTTTGAGGTGTATAATAATTTTAATGAACTATCACCTAAAACTATTAAATTTGATGGTGGGGATGTTTTAATTATACCTTTAAATACTGCGGATATGGTTTATTCACCAATTATGAGTGCTAAATATAAACTATTAAATATTGATTATAATGATTGGTTTAATTTTTTTAATTTTAAACGAAATTATGAAAAGGAAAATTCATTATTTTTTAATGTTTTAAAATTAAAAAATAATGAAAAATATTGTCTTATATCTAAAAACTATGGTAGTCCACCTAATTACACTAAATACCCTATAAATTATATTGGTGATTTAAGGGTAATTGAGTTGGATTTTTACGATGGATTTAACCTTTTTGATTGGTGTAAAGTAATTGAAAATGCCGAAGAAATACATTTAATAGATTCATCAATCAATTTTATAATTGATGTATTGACATTAAAGACTGATAAACTATACTTATATAGTCGGAGAAAAAATAATTTTTCCGAAATAAATTATTTGTTTAAAACAAAATATACGTATAACTATGATTAAAATTATAAATTATAAGGGTAAAAACTACCCATCCTTCCAAGAAGAAGGAAACGCTGCTCAATTTGTAATACCATTCGCAAAAAAGGTTTGTACTGGTATTGGTTATGATATAGGGTGTATGAAAAAAGAATGGTCATTCCCAAATTCAATACCTATTGACATATCATTTAACGATGGATTTCACGCATTATCCCTACCAAAAAAAGATGTGGATTACATATTTTCAAGTCATTGCTTAGAACACATTGATGGTTGGGTTGATGTGATGGATTATTGGTATGATACATTAAAAATTGGTGGGACACTGTTCCTATATTTACCCGATTATAGTCAAGAATATTGGAAGCCTTGGAATAATAGAAAACATAGAAATATTTTTAGTAAAGAAATAGTAAATGATTATATGGTGGATAAAGGTTATAGAAATATTTTTATTAGTGGTATAGATTTAAATAATTCTTTTGTTGTAATAGGGGAAAAATAAGATGGGACATATAGATCGATTTGATATTAATGATTTAATAAATAAATATAATTTAAAAACTTTTATTGAAACCGGAACTGGTATTGGTGTTAGTTTAGAGTATGCGTTAAAATTTAATTTTAACGAAATCTACTCAATTGAAATAATAACTTCTTTATATGAAGAAGCAAAAATTAAATTTAAAGACACCAAATGTAAATTAATTAACAATGATTCAAAAAACGGTTTAATAGAAATATTAAATAACTATAATGGTGGTAATATTTTATTTTGGTTAGATGCTCATTTTCCGGGAGCTGATTTTGGTTTAGTTTCTTACGATTCAACAAAAGATAATGAAATGAGAATTCCATTAGAAAGTGAATTAAGACAAATAAAATCCATTAGAAACATTGAAAATGATGTTTTTTTAATAGACGATTTAAGAATTTATGAAGATGGACCATATACAGGTGGTATATGGACTGAGAGATATTTATTGGGTGGTGATAACATTAATTTCATTTATGAAATTTTTAGTGACACACATGAAATATTAAAAGATTTTAGAGATCAAGGATATATATTTTTAATACCGAAAAAAAATGGATAAATATTGTTTAATATATCAACCCTGTGGTTTAGGGGATATTTTTTTCATACAAAAAATATGTAAATTTTGGTCAGAAAAGGGATATAAAATCATACTACCTGTTATACATGAATATTATTGGTTGAATGATTACATTACTGATGTTAACTTTATATCTTGGGATGATAAGGTAAGAAAATTAACCCATTTGGATCCTTTACCTGATCATGTAAATTTCCCATATAAAGAAAGATATAACCCACACCATGATTCTTATTTTAGTGATGATTTTGTATTTATTAATTTATTTAAAAGTAGTGGTGGGTTAATAATGAAATCAAAGTATAGTGATTTAGGTATAGATTATACTGATTGGTCAAATTATTTCACATTTAAACGTAACACAAAAAAAGAAAATGATTTATATGATTTATTGGGTTTAAATGAAGGTGATGAATATATATTTATAAATAGAAATTATATGATGAGACCAAGTGTTGTTCCATACACTAAAATTAGTAATTCACCTTCAGATTATAATAATCTAAAACTAATTGAGTTATCAATCATGGACGGATTTACTATTTTTGATTGGTTGAAGGTAATTGAAAATGCGAAAGAAATTCACATGATTGAAACATCTTTAAATTATATTTTAGAAACTAAACAAGTAAAATTAAAAACTGATAAACTAAATTTATATAGTAGAATAAATAATTTTGTAGAGGTTGACTACTTATTTAAACTTAATTGGAATTATATTGTATGATAATAATAGAAAGATTCAACGGTGATAAAGATCCTGTCGAAAATTTAAATCTAAATAGGTTTATTAACGAAGGAAGGGATTGCTATTTATTTATGGGTAACACATATAATGACGTATTTAATTCAATGTATTTAGATAAAGAACGTGTTTTTTTATCATTAGAAGAGCCTAATTTTTGTACTGACTCCGATACCGCACACGCTAAATTAATCACCGGTTATGGATCAACTACTGTTGGTGGTTATAAAAGTCAGGATACACCACCGGATAAAGTATTAACACTTTGTCCTTTTATGTCTAAATTATTTGATAATAGGATTTTAATTTTTTTCCCATTTAATGAGGATTTTATACCAGAATCTTTTGATAAAAAATATGATGTTATATATACCGGAGGACACCCAAATAATACAAATTGGGGTGATGTTATTAAAACAATTTCTAAGTACAATTACAGGTATGTCTATCACAACCATAGTGATTTTGTTACAGATACAAATATATCATATCGTGAAAAAATTAAATTATATAGTGAGAGTAAAATAACGGTTACACATAATTTAGCTACAGCTTGGCCTCAATTTATTAATAGATATAGAGAATTCCCAAGATATAATGAAAATGAAGCTTTTAAAAATTTAGAAAGTACTAGGATACCACAATTCAAATCTAGAGTTATGGAGGCAGCATTTACAAAATCATTAATAGTTAATTATTATGATGAATGGAATGTTATTGAAAATTGGTTTGAACCTAATAAAGATTTTATTTATTTTAAAGATAGTGATGATTTAGATTTAATAATAAAAGATGTGTTAAATAATCCTGAGAAATATGAACCAATAATAGAATCCTCATTTAATAAAGCAATTAATAATTACACAACAAAACATTTTGTAACTAAATACTTAACATGAAAAAGATAATAGTAACAACAACAATTAATTCACCAACAACAGCAACAATTAAATTCGCTGAAATAGCCCAAAGAGATAATTGGGGGTTCATTATTGTTGGTGATACGAAAACACCTCACGATGAATACCTCCAAATGGAATTAAAGTACCCTAATGTTAAATATTTAACACCGGAAGAACAAGAAAAACATCATAAAGAAATAAGTGATTTTATTGGTTGGAAGACGATACAAAGAAGAAATATTGGATTTATTGTGGCATATAAAATGGGTGCGGATATAGTGGCAACTGTTGATGATGATAATATACCTTATGAAAATTGGGGACAAAATCTTTATGTTGGTAAAACAATAGATGTGGATTTATACGAACCCGAATTAAATGTTTTTGATCCGTTATCGGTAACTAAAGATAATTACATATGGCATAGAGGATATCCTATCGAATGTCTTCAAAAAAGACATAGGGTTGAATATAAAGGTAAAACTAAAAGAAAAGTTTTAATACAGGCTGATTTATGGGATGGTGATCCGGATATTGACGCTATGGCTAGATTAACATATAAACCTATTGTGAAATATTCGGATATTAAAGAACCATACTGTTCAAACAAAATATCACCTTTTAATTCCCAAAATACTTTTTTATCTAGAGATGTTATACCTTATTACTCGGTTTTACCATTCACCGGTAGAATGGATGATATTTGGGGTGGTTATATATTACAACACTATTTCCCAAACTCTGTTATATATAATTCAGCTAGTGTATATCAAGATAGAAATTTACAGGATTTAATAACTAATCTAGAAAAAGAAATAATAGGTTATAGAAAAACTTATGATTTGATAAATAATTTACATAATTTTGAGGGTATTTTACCTGAAAAAGTTATTGAATTTTATAATTTATATAGAAAACAATTTTAATATTTTTATTATGAAAAAAGCTTTAGTATTGGGCGGTGGTGGTTTTATTGGTGGTCACTTAGCTAAAAGATTAAAAAAAGAAGGGTTTTGGGTGCGAGTTGTTGATATTAAAGAACAACATGAGTATTGGAATCATAATGATATTTGTGATGAATATATTTGTGGTGATTTAAGAAATCCTGAACTTGTAGATGTTGTAACAACTTCACCAAACGACACACCATTTGATGAAGTATATCAATTAGCGGCTGATATGGGTGGTGCTGGATATATTTTTACAGGTAATAATGACGCGAATGTAATGCACAACTCAGCATTAATTAACTTAAATGTGACATACGAATCAACTAAAAAATCAGTTAAACGTATTTTTTATTCTTCATCTGCTTGTATGTATCCTGAACATAATCAGTTAGACCCTAATAACCCTAATTGTGAAGAATCATCAGCATACCCAGCAAATCCTGATTCAGAATATGGTTGGGAGAAATTATTTAGTGAGAGATTATTCTTAGCATTTAATCGTAACTATGGTTTGGATGTTAGAGTAGCTCGATTCCATAATATATTTGGACCAATGGGTACTTGGAAAGGTGGTAAAGAAAAAGCTCCTGCAGCTATGTGTAGAAAAGCTGCTGAAACTCCTGATGGTGGTGAAATTGAGGTGTGGGGTGATGGTCAACAAACGCGTTCATTCCTTTATATTAATGATTGTGTTGACGCTGTTTTAACATTTATGCGTCAAGATAATTTCTTAGGTCCAGTTAATATTGGTTCAGAAGAAATGGTTACAATTAATCAATTAGCTCAATTAGCTATTGACACATCAGGTAAAAATATTACTATTAAAAATATTGATGGTGAAGAATTTAGACAAAAATATGGTTTTAAATGTCCAATTGGTGTTAGAGGTAGAAATTCCGATAACAAATTGTATAGAGAAAAAATGGGTGTTGAATTTAATATACCATTAAAAAGTGGTGTTGAAGAAACATTTAAGTGGATTAACGTACAACTAAATGGGAATACTTAACATAACACACAATTCCGGATTTTTTTCTTGTTCATCTGTAAGATTAATAGAAATTATTAATTATTTTAATAATAATAAATCTTTACCCGATTTAGTTGACTCATCAAAACAATATGTACATTTTAAAAATAATTTATCGGATGATTTAACAAAAATTATTTATATTAATAATGATATGAAAATTGATTTTTCCGATGAAATAAAATTCAATAAAAATAATACAGATCAACAATTTTCAAACTACAATGAAATTAATTTTAACAATATAAATCCTTTTATTGAAAAATATTTTCTAATATCACCACTAATTAATCAAAGAATAAATTATTTTATTAATTCATATTATTTAAATTTAGATAAAACCATAGCTGTTTTTTATCGTGGTAATGATAAAATCACAGAAACTAATATTGGTTCTTATGAAACTTATCTATATAAAATGTATGAATTATTAAGTAAAAACCAAGATTGTAAAATTTTAATACAAACCGATGATCAAGATTTTATTAATTTTTGTTATGGTAAAATACCTTTTACTTTTTTTAAGGAATTAACTACTATACCAAATAACCCAAATCATGTTATTCATTATTTTATTGACAATAAAACAGATTTTGCTATAAATTTTTTATCTGTAACAAAAATAATGTCAATGTGTAAAATTTTAATTACACATTCAGGTAATTGTGGTTTATGGTCAGTATTGTATAGAGGGGGTACAAATAACGTATTCCAATACTTAAATCATTTTAATAATGGTGGTGTGTGGTTTAATAATTATATTTAATATTATATGTATAATTTTATAATAATAGGTTCCGGATTTTTTGGTTCTATTTGTGCTTATGAATTAACTAAAAAAGGTTATAAATGTTTAGTTATAGAAAAAAGAAATCACATCGCTGGTAATTGTTACACCTCTAACAGAGATGGTATAAATCTTCACGAATATGGTCCTCATATATTTCATACCTCAAACGAAGAAGTTTGGAAATGGATAAATCAATTTGTTTCTTTTAATGATTTTACTTTAAGACCTGTAGCTAATTATAAAGGTGAAATATATTCATTACCTTTTAATATGTGGACTTTTTCTAAACTATGGAATATAACATACCCATATCAGGCTAAACAAATAATTGATAGTCAAAGTAATCATATACTTGAACCTAAAAACTTAGAAGAACAAGCCATTAAATTGGTTGGTGTAGATGTATATGAAAAACTAATTAAAGGTTATACGGCAAAGCAATGGGGTAAAGACCCTAAAGAATTACCTAAAGAAATTATTAAACGATTACCGGTAAGATTTAATTACGATAACAATTACTTTAATGATAAGTATCAAGGAATACCGATTGGGGGTTATACTCAGATATTTGAAAAGTTATTAAATAATATTGAGATTAAATTAGGTGTTGATTATCTTAAAGACAAAAAATATTGGGACACACAAGCGAGTAAAATTATTTATACGGGTCCAATTGATGCTTATTTTAATTATCAATTTGGTGAATTAGAATACAAAACTACTAACTTTAAACATATTTTTTTAGAGAATAATTCTAATTTTCAAGGGACGGCAATGATGAACTTTACTGAATATAAAGTCCCTTTCACCAGAATTATTGAACATAAACATTTTGAAAATATAGATTCCAAAGATACGTGGATAACAGAAGAATACCCAACCACGTATAAAGTAAAAGAAACTGAACCGTATTACCCCGTAAATGACGGTGAAAATAACTTAAAATACTCTAAATATAAAGAATTACATAATAAAGAAAAAAATGTAATATTTGGTGGTAGATTGGCTGAGTATAAGTATTATGATATGGATAAAGTGATAGAATCTGCCCTTACAAAAGTTAAAATAATGATTGATGGTTATATTAACTGTTAATCATATTGTAGATAGCATCAACTAAATCTTTGTTTGATTTAATGTCTTTATCTTTAATCATCCCCATAACTTGTTGAATGTAATTTAAAAAATGTTTATAACTATTTTCACTATTTTTTATCTTAGTATAATTAGATTTAGGTAAATCACATTGTAAATCGTATTTTTTAACAAACATACCAAACTTTCTTATTGCTAACCTATCAGCAATTATCTCAATATCCAATATTTTATCAGCTATTTCAATTACATCATCACTATTGAACGCATCCATCTCAATCTCCATTCCGTGTTTTTTAAACTGATAGTAATGACTTGTTTCGTGTAATAAAACATATAAAAAATAACAAAAATTATTATATAATACATTACTATTCAATATTAATCTATCGTAATGTGCTATACCTGCAGCTGATCTTAGATTTTCAAATTTAATACCTTTTACATCGGACCCTTCAATCCAATTAAATAAATCTTCCATCAACTCAGGTGAATAATATTTAGGATATTTTTCTTTAATAATGTTATTTAATTCACTATATTTTTCGTTAGTGATTAAAGACTCAAATGTTTCCATCAATTTCATACTTAATAATAAATATTTAATTTTACAAAATAAAATCCTATATTTAATGATATGGAAAAAATAGAAAAATCTACCGAAGAATTACAAGAAGGTTCTGAGGTCATTACCGAAAATGGGACTTTTTCTAAAAACCAGATTTCAGAAGATAAAATCATACAGTTTTTAGAAGGTCATAACCCAGAAAAGGGTGTTGTTTCAGTTGAATACGATTACGGATTACAACAAATATCAAAAATAGTTCAAAACTCAGATGGTAGTAAAATTATAAGGAAAGACAAACTTAAAGCCTTTGCTTGGATTAAAGACCTTAAAGACGAAAATTTCTACCCAAACAAAGAACTTCTTAAAACTAATATTAAAAAATACGGAATTACATTTAAAAAATTACAAACAGGTAATGTTCTAAGACTTGAAGAGGGTTATAAATTTATAGTTCATACATCTAAAGGATTAAATGAACTTAATAACTTTTTTCGTGATGGTGGTTTAGACCCATTTAAAAGACTTAAACCCGGTGAAAAACAAAAAGAAGGGACAAAATCATTCAGGGATTTAGTGTTAGTATTACCTCCAGTTGAACAATATCTCATATCAACAGGTATTAGATTATTTAAAGGATTTGATGATTATAATGACTTACATAAAGTAGTATTTGATATCGAGACTCACGGATTAGATCCCAACCTATCAAGAATATTTTTAATTGGGGTAAAAGATAATCGTGGGTTTGAAGAACTTATTGAAATGGGTGATGATGATATATCCGAAATTACAGGTATTTTTCGTTTTTTTGAACTTATTACTAAAATAAAACCATCTTTACTTGCTGGTTATAATAGTGATAACTTTGACTGGTATTTTATTTTTGAAAGGGCTAAAATATTAGGGTTGGATATTAAAAAAATGTGTAAGGATATGCACCCCAATTTTGAGATTACTCGTAAGCAATCAATGCTTAAACTCGCCAATGAGGTTGAACAATACGAACAAACACTTATTTGGGGATTTAATGTAACAGATATCATCCATTCAGTTAGAAGAGCGATGGCTATTAATTCCGATATTAAATCCGCTGGTTTGAAATATATCGCCAAAGAAAATAAGGTTGCTAAACCCAATAGAACACATATTGATGGTGATCAGATTGGTGTGTTATGGAATGATAATAATTATCTTTACAATCAAAAAACAGGTAAATATTCTATATATGATAGTAATATTGAGTTAGGTGAAGATGATGAGATTGTTAATGGTAAGTATATAGTTAAAAGATACTTAATGGATGACTTACAAGAAACATTGGATGTTGACAATATCTTTGGACAATCTTCATTCTTTATCTCTAAGACAATACCTGCAGCATTTGCAAGGGTTTCTACTATGGGAACCGCTACCTTATGGAAAATGATGATGATGGCTTGGTCGTATGAGAATGACTTAGCAATTCCCTTCAACGAAGAAAAGAGAGATTTTGTTGGTGGTTTATCTCGTCTTATTCGTGTTGGTTATTCTAAACGATTAGTTAAACTCGATTTTAGTTCCCTTTACCCCTCAATTCAAATTACACACGATATTTTCCCTGAATCAGATATCACAGGAGCGATGAAAGCGATGTTAAGATACTTCCATAAGGCAAGGAATGAATTTAAAGCTTTGGGTAAGAAATACGAAAAAGAAGGTAATACTGAATTGGCTAAATTATATGACACAAAACAATTACCGATTAAAATCTTAAATAACTCATTCTTTGGTTCGTTATCAGCACCCCAAGTATTTCCCTGGGGAAGTATGGATAAAGGGGAACAAATTACTTGTTCTGCTCGTCAATACCTTAGATTAATGGTAAAGTTCTTTATGTCAAAAGATTTCCAACCTATCGTTATGGATACGGATGGTGTGGATTTTGCTTTACCTGATAATATTGATGGTTTAGTTTATGTGGGAAAGGGTTTATCTGAGAAAACTAAAAAAGGTTTTGAGTATAAAGGTGTAGATGCTGCGATTGCTGAGTTCAATGACAGATATATGAGAGGTGTAATGGGATTAAGTTTGGATGGTGAATATCAATCATCAATCAACTTAGCGAGGAAAAACTATTGTGACTTAAAATGGACAGGTAAAATGAAATTGGTTGGTAATACTATTAAATCTAAAAAGATGCCAGGTTACATTGAAGAGTTTATTGATAAAGGTTTAATGATGTTATTAAAAGGTGAAGGTGGTGAGTTTGTTGAGTATTATTACGAATATTTGGATAAAATATTTAATAATAAGATTCCTGCGTTAAAGATTGCTGCCAAAAATAAGGTTAAAATCAGTATGGAGGATTATATATTAAGGGGCAGTAAATTTAATAAAAATGGTAAGGCTCTTCCAAAGATGGTTCATATGGAGTTGGTGGTTGCTAATAATGTTAAAGTAAATCTTGGTGATGTAATTTATACGATTAATAATGGAACTAAAAAGTCACACGGAGATATCGGAAATTCAAGTTTAGTGGATATATCCGCTTTACAGAATAATCAGGGTCATATTGAACCATATAATGTTGCAAGATATGTTAGTATTCTTAATAAAAGAATTGAACCATTAATGGTTGTATTTCACCCTGATGTTAGAGATAGAATATTGAAAGATGATCCGAGTAAAAGGGAATATTTCACAAAGACTGAATTAGAATTAACTAATGGACATCCATTCGATCCGGAAGATCAGGATACTATTGAAGAATTATTTACACCTGCTCAAGGTGAGGTTGAGTTTTGGAATAAAAGTTTTAATTATAACCCAAATATGTTTGGTTTTAATCAAACATATGGTAATGGTGTTCCTAAATCGTGGGGGGATGAAATTGATAAAAATACATATGATGAGGATTTTGATGTATTAGAAAACTTTTGGATTCCAGGGTATGAAAATTAAAGATTATTTAGACATCTTAGATAGATTACCACAAACACCACATCATCAAAATAAGATTGAATGTGCTTATTTTTTAGAAGGTGGTGGGTTGGTACCTGGTAATGATACTTCATATGATAGACTAGAATTTTTTCAATCATCGTATAAAGATCGTATGGGTAGGGTTAAATATCGGTGGAAAGTGGGTGAGGAACCTAACATTGATTATAAAGTTGATAATATCTATATTAAAACCACAAATGATTTAATATTTGCTACCTTAATTAATTTAACTTACGAATATAAGTTTAAAACTTGGACAACTATGACAAGTAATATGAAATCTTGTTATATTGATTTTAGATCTAAAACATGGTCGTTAGTTGATTCTAAATGTGATAAGTTTTATTATGTGGAAGATGAGGGAATAATTGAAAAGATATTTTATAGTAGTGTAAATGAATATCCGAACGGTATTCCGATTATTTGGGAGGATATATAAAAAAAGGAATAAAATCTTCCTTTTTTTGTGCTTCTATATATTTATTTAATATGAAAATGACTAAAAAACAATTAGAAGAGTTGGTAGATAAAGCAGGTGCTTTAATAGGTTCTAAATCTATGTCCCCTAAATATGGTGGTAATCTTGTTGGTTCTTACGACACAACTGACGATCATGTTGAAAAAACAACACAAGATAGATCTTATGAAACACCATATAGAAGATATTTTGGTGAAGATGATTTAAGTAATCACCCATTATTTGAAATATCTAAAAAGGCTAAATCATACTCTCAATTTATAGAAATGGCTAAAAAACATAAACCAAAAATGGATAATGATGAGGTAGAAGAAGCCGCTACATTATTTGGTTTTAGAAAAGACAAGAAAAGAATTGTTAAAGAAAAATTAACCGAAGAGTCGTCACCAATATCATTAATACCTGGTAACGTATATAATTATAAAGGTTATTTAACAATGGGTCCTAACAAAGGACAACAAACAACTGGAAAATTGAAATTTAATAAACAAATAACTAACGATATGTTTGAATTTATTATCATTTCAATGGATAGTGATAAGTCAGGTCATGTTCAAAGCAAAAAAGCAGGTGATAGATTTTTAACAAGTAAAGATAGTTTAAAATATATTACACCTGAAGGGGTTAATGAATCTATATTAAGATTTAGTGATGGTATTAATGTAAATACGTCAGGTGAATTAAGACCTCTTGAATTACCTGATGGATGGTATGTTGTGGGTGAAGGAAAACTTATCCCTGTTAAAGATAAGTCTGAAGCAAAATCTTTAATTAAATCAATGACTGAAAAACCTATTAAAGAAAGTGCTAGTAGTTTATTGGAAAAAATTGTTAAAATTAAAACTAAAGACGATGTTTTACCAAAGATGGTTAAAAGTAATAATCATATAGATAAAGCAATATCACATCTAAAAAGTTCAATAGATAGTATTGAAAAATATAAAACCAATTCAAAAGTATCTGGAATATATAAATCATTAGAAAAAACAATTAATTCTTTAGAAAATATTGTGGATAAAATTGAAGATAAAACAGAATTAATGGATTCAATAAATGAAAGTAGTTTGGTTGATAAATTAAATCCTGAGGCTAAAGAAAATTATAAAAACTTATTTGGTTCTAAAGACGCTAATCCTGAATATAAAAAAGGTTATGAAAGGGGTTATAATGATGGTTATTTAGACGCTAAAGGTGGTATTAAACCAAATAATCAATATACTTGGGATAAATATGTCCCTAAAAAATAATGGCTAATAGTAAATTAGAAAATAAAACATTTGTAATACCTAATCACATATTAAAGACTGTGAAACCAGGAACTATGCGTTCTGATTTCGTTCTAAGAAGAAAAGATGGTTTATCATACTATAACGTAAAAAGACTTAAAAACTTTTATGATACTCAAAGTGAAAAAGATCCTGAAACACACCAAGCGTTAGGTGAAGATTTAAAGAAATGGGTTGATACTACATTGGGAACTCACAGAGATTCTATGTATAAAGGTAAGAAAGTTAAATCAGATATTGGTATGTTAAACGTATTTAAATCAGCACATACAAAAGATAAGGGTAATGGTAGTCATAAAATTAGATTACCTAAACCACAAGCAAATGCAAGACAAATATTTACAGGTAAAGGACTATATGAAAGTGAAGAATACGATATTTTTAAAATGGAAGATGAAAAAATAGATGTATTGAGAAATATATTAGATGAAAGTTTAATTGAAAAGTATTCACTAATCATAGAATCACCTTTATATAATAATGTGGAAGATATTATATCCGATATAATGTATTTCGAAAATAAAACAAAAAAATATAAAAAATAATGGAAAGAGCACAAGATCAATTGACAAAAATTGCTGAAGCACAAAGAAATACTTTGTTAGCTAAAAATGATTATAACACATCTAAAGAATATTCAGCGGTAAATAAAGATGCTTTATCTGATGGAGATGAAAAAGGTAAAGGTGAATTAAATGGTTCTATCGGTTCTGCAACTGATAAGGCTGAAAAAACTAAATTAGTGGTTAAAAACCCATTTACACCAGATAATCAATATCAAAAATTCGATGTCCCTGTAAGTTACTAATGAAACTATTTGAAACATTTCAAGAAATACTATTAGAACGTGCTGATAGAAATAAACTAATGGACGCCATTGAAAATAAAAACGTATGTAGAATTTACTATGAGGGAGATACTACTATTGTTAAAGGATTAAGGGTTATTGAACCAGTATGTTTAGGAAAATCAAAAAGAAATAATTTGGTTGTAAGAGCTTGGCAGAGAGTGGGTGTATCTGATACACCTGATAATATACCAGGTTGGAGAATGTTTAGATTGGATAGAATTAAAACATTTGTTCCGTTAGAAGAAAAATTTAACGAGCCAAAACCAAATTTCAATAAAAATGGGGATAAGGATATGATTGAAATTTATCAATTAGCTTCATTTTAATAAAATATATAATATAATTACAAATATGGAAAATATACCTTCATCATTAAAAAAATATTTAATAAAAAATAACTTGACTGAAATACCGAAGTGTGGTTGTGGTAAAGAATTAAGGTGGCAAAATAATATTAGTAAATTAACAAAATATTGTGGGACTGGTTGTGACTTTTCTAAAAAAACAAAAAGAGATAATGTAAAAAATTCTTTTATTAAAAGATATGGGGTTGATAACCCTTTCAAAGACGAAAATATTAAAATTAAAATAAAGAATACTAATATTAAAAAATATGGGGTTGATAACCCATCTAAAAATACGATTATTAAAGATAAAAAAACAAAAACTTTTTTAAAAAACTTTGGAGTTACCCACTACTCAAAAACAGATGAATTTAAAGTTAAAACTACTAATACCACATATGAGAAATATGGTGTAAGTAATTATTCACAAACAGAAGATTTCAAAGAGATTATTAGAAATAATCAAGAAGAAATCAGATATAAATACAAAAATACCACATATGAGAAATATGGTGTAAATAATTATTCACAAACAGAAGAATATAAGGAAAAAAGATTAGTTAATATATTAAAAGATGTTAGGTTTTCCTACAATAATAACAATTTATTTTTTAAATGTGAAAATTGTGATAATGTTAGTATTATAAATAAAGGGTTAATTCATAATAGAAAAAGACTTAATTTAGATTATTGTTTAATATGTAACCCAATAGGGTTGTCAAACACATCTCAATACCATAAGCAAATATTTCAATTTTTAAAACAAAATCATATTGATAATGTAATAGAAAATGACAGGAAAATATTAGACGGTAAAGAAATTGATATATTTCTACCTGACCACAATATCGGTATTGAAATAAATGGTTTATATTGGCATAGTGAAGAATGTGGTAAAGATAAACAATACCACATATCTAAAACTAAATTGGCGTTATCTAAAGGGGTTAAATTGGTACATATTTTTGAAGATGAATGGTTAAATAACCCAGAAATCGTTAAATCTAGATTATTAAATCTAATAAATAAAACCCCTAATAAATTATATGCCCGTAAATGCATTATAAAAGAACTTACTAATAATGAATGTAAAGAATTTTTAATTAATAATCATTTACAAGGTTATACTCCAGCAACTAATAATATTGGCTTATTTTATAATAATGAATTAGTTAGTTTAATGACTTTTGGTAAAAGAAAAATAACCGGTAAGAATACATTAGAATTAATTAGATTTTGTAATAAAATAAATACAAATGTAATAGGATCAGCTAGTAAATTATTTAAATATTTTATGGATAAATATAAACCAGAAGAATTAATAAGTTATGCTGATATTAGATGGTCTGGATTAGAATCCGAAAATATGTTATATAATAAATTGGGGTTTAAGTTAAAACATATAACAGTTCCAAATTATTGGTACGTTAGGGGTATTAATAAATACCATAGATATAATTTTAGAAAAGATAAATTAATTAAAGAAGGTTTTGATCCAAATAAAACAGAGAGAGAAATAATGATAGAAAGAGGATTTAATAAAATATGGGATTGCGGAAATTTATTATTCGTAGCTTCATTTTAATAAAATATATAATATAATTACAAATATGGGAATGTCACCGGAAGATTTGATGCAGAAACTTAAAGCGTCAAAACAATTAATTAAAGAAACAGAAGGGCTTAGATCTGTCAATGGACAGTTAATTAAAGAAAAGCCTAAATCTAAACCAAGAAAACAAGTAGTCGAAGAAGATTTTGACCCAACTCCATTTAGAGTTGATAAAGGTGGTAGTGATGATGAGTATATGCCAGAAATACCATATAAAACAGCAAACTATCAACCAAAATCACAATCAACCGCATCTGCAGCATCGACTAAATTAACTGAACAACAAAGATTGAAGAATCTTGAGAAATTACCTGAATCAATTAGAAAGGCTATGATTGAAACACCGATACCACAAGTTCAAGGGGTATCAATATTTGACGATTCATTTATCAATGAAATTGCAAATGATGGTGAAGTTAATTTAATTGAAGAACAAGAAATTATCACTACAAAAAATATTAAGCCAAAAACTCAAAAAATTACTTCAGAAGGTTTGGATTATTCAAAAATAATTTCTATTATTGAAGAAGTAGTGGAAAGAAAAATTAACGAATATTACGATTCTAAATTGGTTTCTGAAAATGTTCAGGTTAGAGTTGGTAATACAGTTTTTAGTGGAAACTTAAAACCACTACCAAAGAAAAAATAATTTAAAAAGAAAAAATATATGAAAAAATTAGTATTAAGTTTAGCAGTAATTTCGGCGATGGTATTCGATTCATGCACAAATCAATCAAACACAACTGAAACAACATCAGATTCAACAAACATAGTTGTTGATTCATTCGAAATGTATTTAGATTCTATGGATATTATTATGGAATACCCAATAGATTCTATTACTACCGACTCAATTAATTAAGTTAAATAAAAAATAAAATGGTAATTAAATTTTGTAAAGAAAAATGCTGTCCCGTAATAGAATATGTAGAAACTTCTAATATTGTATTACTTGGTGACGCTAATGGACCTGAAGGTATAACAACTTGGTCTAAACAACAATTTGCTGATTTTTTAAGTGCGGCGAAAGAAGGTAAATTCGATGATATCATCGAATCAAAATAATTATCACCTATCTATATGAAAAAAGATTTCATAGAAAAAATACATTACTATTTAGAAAATGGTAAAGTAGTTTTTACGGAACAATACCATATGGATAGGGGATTTTGTTGTTCTAATAGGTGCAGACATTGCCCATACGAACCAAGACACATAAAAGGAAATAAAGAATTAAAAAATGCCATCAATAGTTCCACCACAATTAACAGCACTATCAACACTTAGACAGGGTGTAAGTGAAACTAGATGTTTACTTAGAGTATTAGAAGCCTATAATAAATTAGGTATTCCAACAGGTGATTTACCAAATGGTAATGTAAATCCAGTTCTTTTATTAGAAAAAGAAAGAATTAAAGCAATTTTTGATGAATTAAGGGAAAATGTAAAAATAGAAGTAACTAACGATTTACCTATAGCTATACCTGTCACAGTAGCCACACCGGCAGGTCCTGGTACGGGTGTTGCTAGTATTCTTGTACCTGGAAGTTTTAGTTTAACAGGAGTTTTAATATAATGGAAAATAAATCAAATAAAGAATTATTGATTAGACTACAATCAATAATAAACGACTTTAACAAAGGTAAAGAAGTCCTATCACAACTACAAGAAGAATACGATTTAATCATAGAAGAACTCAAAAAGAGATTGGACAAATAATTTAGTTTAATTCTATTATACTTATATTTATTTTCATGAGTATAGAAAGTAGAAGTATAAGTACAGGTAAAAATAATCAAAACATAGTATTTGGGACTGTTATTGATAATAAAGACCCCGAAAACGCCGGTAGAATTAGAGTCCTTTTAGATAACAATAAATATAAGGTAGAAAATTTTGTAGCTTGGCAAAAAGGTAGAACAGTTGATAATACCGTAACTGATCCTTATATTTGTAATCCATTCCTACCTAAACTTATTAATGTAGTTCCAAAAGTAGGTGAATTAGTTAAAGTAATATTTTACAATCCCGATTACCCTGAATTAGATAAAGAATATGTTGGACCCGTTATCTCTCAATTCAATAGTATTGAATATGAAAACGCAACTCAAGGTAGGGTATTTACACAATCACAAAAAACAAATCTATTACCCAATTTAGGAAACTTTGAATATTCTAAAGGGTTATTACCTGATATCAATAATATCACAATTTTAGGTAGAAAAAGTACCGATTTAACAATTAAACCAAATGATGTTTTAATTCGTTCAGGTAAAGTGGATCTTAAAGATAATAAAAAGTTCAATAAGAAAGGTTCATTGTTTCAGATATCATCTAACCCTGTTAAATTGGATAGAAAAACTAAACCTGTTACGGTTAATAAAAGAATACCTGAACCAATTAATAATGTTGTTATATATAATCTTAATTCAGATAATTCAGGTTATGTAAATGTATATAAATTAACAACACCTAAAAATACAAGTAATATAAACGTAAATACGGATTTAACTAATCTAATATCTACACCCGCTATTACATATACTTTCTCAGCCAATACACAAACAATAGGTATTAGTTATATCAATCAATTCCTTAGTTTTCTTGATAATAACCAAGTTAAAAATCAAAATACTGATACCGGTATTATTACAATAAATCAACCGGTGGTTGGTGTTCCTTACCTATTAAAACCACAAACTAATAATCCTAAATATAGTACTGTTAAAGTATTCAATGTGACAACACAAGGGAATAGAACGATTAAACCGATTGAAAATCAATTAGTGGATACTTTACAAGAAAATATAAATACTTCAGTTGATTATCAAAACTTTATGGTGGGTTTAAGTGATATGATATATCTATTATCAAATGAAACATCAATACCTGAAAAAGGGTTTATTAATTTTGACGGTATAAACAATGGATTTACTGTTGATAAAGTAACAAGAGAAATAAACGATAAAACAGATCCAATGGTTAGGGGTGATCAATTAGTTAAGGCTTTAGTGATTATAATAAATGCTTTCTTAAATCACGTTCATAGTGGATTTGGTTTTATGAACGTAAATCAAACAGACGAAATACAAAAATTAACTAAGTTAAGGTCTGAACTTAATAGTTTAATATTAAACCATAAAATAAGAATAAATTAAAAAATTACCTATTTATAATGTATGGAAGATAAAATATTAAAAACATTTATGACAATGAGTGAACAATTTAAAGTTCTACATTGGCAAACTGAATCATTTGCTCAACATAAAGCTTATGGTAAATTCTATGAAAAGATATCTGATTTAGCTGATAAGTTTATGGAAGAATATATGGGTAAATACGGTAGATGTTATTTTGATGGTGGGTATGGAACTATTAGAGTTTATAATATAAATGATATGGATGTTCAAAAGTTTGTTATGCACCACATAGATATATTCAATGAATTAGATGAACATTTAGATGATGACGATACTAACTTAACAAATATTAGAGATGAAATTGTTGGTGAGTTAAACCGATTAAAATATTTACTTACTTTAAAATAATAGTATAATACAAATTAAGATTTTTATTCTATTAGTCCGAGCTATTTTAGCTTTTGAGTGTTTATAAAGACACAAATGGATTGGTAGATGTAATATAAATTATAATTAAAAATTAAAAACAATGTATCAAGCAATTAACAACGCTACGCCTGAAGCTTACGTCACAAGAAAAAAATCAAGGGCAAAAATCTATCACTACAATAATCTTTTTTTCAATGATGAAGAAACATTTGAGATTGAATTATTTAACCCAAAAACAAATCGTGTATTAACAAAAATATGGTTAAATGGACAAGAAATATCTGGTTCAGGTATTATCATAAATCCGGGTCAAAGAATTTTCTTAGAAAGATTTATTGATTCCAATAATAAATTCGTATATAAAACATACGATATTGAAAACAATACACAAACATTAGAAGCGATTAGAAGTAATGGTGATATTGAAATTAAATTCTATAATGAATATTTTAACACTAACACCTTTAACGATTTTCCTATATTTAAACCTACTATATGGTATGGAACAACCACACCCACTACATTATCTAATCCGTTTATAGGTAGTACCTCTACCACTACTAATGGTTATTACGGTGATAATATTTCATACACATTAACATCAAATGTGGTTGGATCATTATCTAATTCTAAATCAATTGAAACTGGTAGGATTGAAAAAGGTGAATCAAGTAATCAATCATTTGAAACAACTTATGGTAGTTTTAATACCTTTTCAACAAAAGAAGTGAAATATAAAATACTTCCAATGTCATCAAAACCAATTGAAGGTAAAGATTTAAAGAAATACTGCACTGAATGTGGTAAAAAGGTAAAAGAAACCTTTAAATTTTGTCCAAGTTGCGGAGTTAAGGTATAAGTCAAAAAACTAATTTGGATTCACCAGAACAAAGAAAAACCCCTTAATAGGGGTTTTTTTATTTAAGATGTTTTATAATTTTTTCTTTTATACCTGATTGTTTTATTCCTTCGTTTGGTTTTCTTGTATGAACAAAATTAATTAAACCATTTTCATTAAATATATCACCTGAAATGGGTTCATATATACCAAGATTTAAATCATCAACAGCAACCCAATTAGTTATTTCGGGATGTTGTTCCAACCAATATTTAATTTCAATAACCCTTTCTTGTTCTAACATAGCGTAATTATGAAATGTTTTCCACCATTTAGGGTCAATGTCTTTAGTGAATGGAGTGATACCAATAGGGGTTTTTATAATACCTTGAGATAAATAATACTCACCCAACTCTTCTAATGTTGCGTGGTATCTCCAATCAGATGATACTATAATTTCAGCACCTGTTTCCTCTAAAACTTCATTTAATATTTTAATGGCTTTTTTATCAAAATCGTCAAATCTAACCTCAACCGGAGCATCACTAATGAATTTAGATGATTCTGGATTACTTGAACGATATTTAGACCATTTCTTATTTCTACCACCCCAATTGTTGGATAGGCAGATGACACCATCATTATCTAAAAATATTGCTTTCATATTACGTTGTTTTATTTTTATTACCTTTAGTGGATTTTAATTTATTAGTAGTGGTTAAATCTCTACCATCATATAATTTAACCTGATCCAAAAAATAACAATATTTAGATACCCCTGACATACCAATAACACATTCAACACCACCAGTTTTAAACCCTGGGGTTCCTTCAGAATGGACTTTATATATTATAAATAATTCTTTTTTACCTGCAACCATAACGGTTTTACCAATATCAGATACTTTGATTTCACCGGGGTTTTCAAATGATAAGTAAGATAAACCACTTTTTGTTTGTTTTGTTATTGTTTTTTCCATACACAAATATAATACTTTTTATTAGAATTACAAAACAAAAATAAAAAAAATTAAGGTATGGTAGGTATATTATTTATTTTAACCATTATTTCGTTTATATTTCTACATATAAGATTTAAAAATAATGGAAAATATAGGAAACGGTAAAATTGTCAGCGTTCCAAAAGCGGTATTGGAACAACCTGATTATCAATGCGAGTGTGGGAGTATCACATTTAAAGAACTTTTAAAGGTTAAAAAAATATCCGCATTGCTATCCCCTACTGGTAGGGAGGCTTTAATACCTTATGAGGTGTTAGTATGTAATAAATGTGAAAAAGAAATTGATTTAAAGCTATGATAATTAACTTAGAAGGAATAAATAAGTTTGATTTAAACCAAGAAAAACTTAGTATGATTTGTTTCACCGCTAAATGGTGTGATCCTTGTAATCATATGAAACCAACAATCAAAGAAATATCGGAAGAATATAAAGATTCTATTGATGTTTATAATGTTGATGTTGATGTTAATAAAGAATTTGTAGACTCAACATTCCGTATTCCGATTGTTCCAGCATTTTACTTTGTAAAAAATGAAACATTAATGATGAATAAAGAAGGTTCTTTATCAAAAGAACAAATAATTGATATTATAAAAGAAATTGAAAAAAATGAAAGTAATACAAAATAACGAATTAAATTTAAATAACGATAAAGTTAGTATCCTATACTTCAGTGCGTCTTGGTGTGGTCCTTGTAAAATATTAAAACCGGTAATGGAAGAAATTTCAAAAGAAATGTCTGATAATGTTGATATTAATTATGTTGATATCAATGATAATATGGAATTATCAGGTAAATATGAGATTATGTCAGTTCCAACACTTTTATTCGTTAAAGAAGGTGAGATTAAAAATAAAATTGTGGGATTACAACCAAAAACAAATATCGTTCATGCTATCAATAACATCCAATAAAAAAATGACAGATAATATATTATTACAGGAAATACTTGAGATAATAAAAACCACGCCGAATGACATGGTTTTAGGTGAAAAAGTTAGAAAATTATATACTCAAAGTATTAATTCTGAAAAATAGCTTTCTCTATAATATGTGTATTTGATTTCAATATCGGGTTGCTGATATAACTATTAATAGCTGGATATTTAGCAAAGAATTCAGATTCAAACTTATCCGTTAGAACATAAATAGGGGTGTCTTTTTGACACCCTTTTAGTTTATCAATATTTCCTTTAACTAAACTCTTTTCAATTACAATTAAATCTACTTGATTTTTAGTTAAAAAATTCAATGCGAAATTAGCGTCTATAAAATCATATGTTATAACACCTTTAAGGTTGTTATTTATAATTTTAGAATTAAGGATATTGGATAGTATATCCTCATCAATTATCGCCACTCTTTTATAACACATAATGTAATAATATTTTCATGTCAATAAATAGTATATTTTTAAAATAATTAAAAATATTTTTTTAATTCTGAAATAACCCATTCAGGTCTTTCATTTATATCTTTTTCCCAAAATCTAATCAATTTAATTCCATGATTTTCACAATAAGTATTTTTATTTTTATCATTTTTTATGGTTAAAAATTGACATTTATATTTAGGTTTATTATGGGTAGATTCCGGATTACAATGATAAAAATCACCATCAACCTCAATTAGGATATTTTTACTTGGTATATAGAAATCATATAATTTTTTACCAATCTCATATTGATACTCATAAATGATATTTAGATAATCTAAATATCCTTCGAATTTAATTTCAAGCAAACTTTTATTTTTACTTAATTTGGTTTTTAACCATTTAATTCTTCTTTTTGATAGTTTTTCCCTTAATTCAGGGTTTTCTTCATATCTTTTAATTTGCGACTTAGATACTTTTTGTTTATGTTCTTCACTTTTATTTACACCTGACAATGATTTAGATATTTTTTTACCCCTTTCTTTGTTATTTCTAAGTTTTTCTTTAATACCCTCTATTTTTTGTTTAGTTTCATCATCATTATTTTCCCACCAACCAACATACTTACCATTTTTCCAATTTTCGGATTGAGTTTTAGCTGATTTGATTTTACTTTCGGGGTTCTTATGAAAATTGTTATTTGATGTTGAGCTATTATGTCCGGTTAAAAACCTTCTGAACCCCTTATTTTCACCTAAAAAATTGGTTGTTTCACCACAACCACATTCACATAATGGATATATACCATTTAAATATGTTTTTACATAAGTATCCGAAGATTTAACTTTATGGGTTAAAGACATATGTTTTCGATAACTAATAAAATTATCAAAAGATTTATTACAAATAAGGCAAGAAAAAAGTTCCATATAAATAAATATACGAAACTTTTTAGAAGTATCAATCCGGATGGAAGTATTTTTGTATAAAGTTTATAACTATTTAAAAATCAATAAACTAAAATACATCTATCAGGTCTTAATGTTACTGCAATATCTGCAATATCATTAGAACTATAATCTAATGAACCAAAATTGGCTGACGATATAAACGTTCCCTCTAATCTCCATTTTTGAACAACAGCTCCTGGTGGATCTAATAATTCTAAATCGATGTCTTTCTTGTATCCCGCTGCGTAACCCATACGACCTGTTACTGATTCAGCACATAAACGAACCCATTCCATAAGTGCTTGTGAAGCTGAAGGTCCAATTGGGTCTTTAAAATTAACGTCAATTGTTCCCCAAGTAAATCTACCTGCTACATAAGTAGAAGTATTTAAAAATGGAACTTCCGTTGATTCAATTGTTATTGTTGGTCTTGATGTTGATGTAACATACCATTCATTGATACCCAAAGTTGATGGAAATCTTACGATAAACCTATTTTTTCTTAATGGTTCAAATGGTAATGGTATTTTGCTTAATAAATCTGCCATATTATTGATTTTTTAGTTTTTTATTTCTATTTATTGTATAGTGAATTAATTTCATTTTCTTATAAATAGTGATAAATAAAAAAAATGATAAATATTGAGTATTTTTTAAAAAATAATAGTGGTGGTCAAAAAACCAGGGAAAAGTGGTTGGGGGAAAATAACTTAGAATATTATACCATAATAAAAAAATGGTCTGATAAATATGGGTTTAATGAATTACCTTATAAGGAACAGATTTATTTATGTTGTAATGGGTTAACTAAAACCCCAAAATGTATTGAATGTGGGAAAGATTTAAAATTTAAAAAATCTTTGTCTGAAGGATATCCACAAAATTATTGTTCAATGAAGTGTATGAATTCTTCTGATGATCATAAAAATAAAGCTAAAGAAAATAGGGATTATGTTGATATAAGAAAAAAAACAAAGAAAACTTTTTTAGAAAAATATGGTGTTGATAATATTTTTAAAAGGTCGGATTTAATGAAAGAATTTTATATTAAAAAATTTGGTGTTGATCACCCATTAAAATATGATAAGATTAAAGAAAAACAGAAACAAACCGTATTTAACAAGTATAGTGATTGGGTTATAACTGGTAAAAAAAGTCGTAAAGTCTTATTAGATGGGTATACCAAAAAAACCCAAGAAATGTATCCCGATTTAAATTTTATAGAATTTTCACCATATAGTGTAAAAATAAAATGTGGTGTGTGTAATGAAGAATATGAGATAACAAGGGCTCTTTTAAGGTATAGGTATAATAATAATGTAAATTCATGTATTTTATGTAATCCAATATTAGAAGAACGTTCAATTAAAGAAAAAGAACTTTATTTGTGGTTATCAAATTATACTAATGTTATTAGATGTGAAAAAAACATATTAAATGGTAAAGAAATTGATTTATATTTACCCGAATATAATATTGGTATTGAATTTAATGGGTTGTATTACCACTCAAACCTTTTTATCGGGAATAATTATCATATGAATAAGACAAAATTGGGTGATGAAAAAGGTGTAAATATTGTTCATATATATGAAGATGATTGGATGTATAAACAAGATATTATTAAGTCTATCATTTTAAATAAAATAAAAAAAACACCTGATAGAATATATGCTCGTAAATGTGTGATTAAAGAAATCCCTATTAATGATTGTGAAAAATTCCTAAACAAAAACCACATTCAGGGTCACAGTTTTAGTAAATATAATATTGGTTTGTTTTACAATGATGAGTTGGTTTCACTTATGACATTTGGTAAAAGAAAAATAACTGGTAAGAATTCATTGGAATTGATTAGGTTTTGTAATAAATTAAATACAAATGTACTTGGTTCGGCTTCCAAATTATTTAAATACTTTATAAAAAAATATAAACCCGAAGAGTTGATTTCATATCAAGACATTGGATTATTTAATTCGGGAAATTTATATGGAAATTTGGGATTTAAATTAAAACATATATCACCACCTAATTATTGGTATATCATAAACAGAAAAAGGGAATATAGGTACAATTGGAGAAAAGATGTATTAATTAAAAAAGGATTTGACCCAAATAAAACTGAAAAAGAAATAATGGAAGAATTGGGGTATTACAGGATATATGATTGTGGAACTAAAGTATGGGAATGGAATATTTAATTTAAATATTTATTCCTCACTAATTTTCTTATTTTTTTTAGATAAGTAGAAATATAAAAAAAATAAAAACCCAGATATGAGGTAAAAAATTGAAACTGTAATCCAATAAGAACCGGTTAATTGTAATATTGTATAAAATATAAGGTCAAACCCAAATGGATTGAAGAACATCGCCATCATCAATATAGCAGTTAGATAATTTTCTTTTATCTTGTTTTGAATTTTTAAAATCATTACGTTTCGTGTCCATATCTTAAAAGGGTTTATTTACTTAAAACAACTACTTATTCATTGCTAGTCAATAAATACACGATAAATAAAAAAATGAATATTTTTTTTATATACGATTATTTTTACCTATATTTGCGTATAATAATGATTATTTAAATCCATATGTATAAAAATAAAGACTTAAAAGTATTTGTAAGATTTGGTGGTGTTAATCTTAAAACCCAAAAAGGGTATCAATTTAACCCTACTACTTTTCATAAACCACCAACTAGACGTGGATTTTACGCTATGCCTAAAATTGCTCAAGAATATTTTCTTTTAGGATCTATAAACGAGTTCCAACCTGGAACTGTTGCTAAAATTAAAGATAAAGAGGATTATTTTGATTGGGATAAAAAACGTAGGAAATCTATGTCTTTAAGAAGAAAAGAGTTTAAGAGGGTTAAAGGATATGTTTGGCATCATCTTAGTGATTATTGTGATATGAATGAAATCATCACAATTCACGGTTCTTGGGTTAAAACAACAATTCATCATTGGGAGATTGCATTTAAAAGAATGTCAATTAAATTAAGATATGGTGAATCTAAACAAGGTTTTGACTTTTCAGTTAAATCAATTAATGAAGCGAGAGGTATTATGGGGGTTTATTCTAAAGATCATTGTGAAGTTTTTTTTGACGAAAAAGTTTAATTTAAAATAAAAAATAGCAAAAAAAAAGGTGGAATAATATCCACCTTTTTTTATAGAGTTTAATTAAGATTATCTTAATTCTGCAATGTTAAATGTTCTAACACCATCTACTGTGATAACACCATAGAACCTATTATTCAACACCTTAGTTGCGTATCTTGTCATGATACCTTTTATAGGTGCGAATGTAAATGGATTATACATAGTTGGGGTTAATTGTAATGGAACGTATGGAGCGTATACATAACCAGTATCTAACATAGATGAACCTTTATGTCCGATTAATACTTTGTTAGCTGGGAAGTATGGATCTCTATATACTTTGTATCTTCCTTGAAGAGTTCCAATTTTTTCAATACCCATATTGTATTGATCTTCTTCAGGGTTAGCGTTTGAAACGTGGAAGTATTGTAAATCATCAAAGATTGCTGAAACTTCAGCTGAACAAACTATCCAATTAGCACCACCTCTTAAAGTTGATTTGAAGATTTGAGCTGAAATTTGATTGATTGCTGTAATCAATGTTTGGTTCCAGTCTTTTTGAGTGTATGGAGCTTGACCTGCTGAGAATCTCTTCCAACCGTTCCAATCCCATCTTAATCTCCAAGCCGCTGCTTTTCTTAAATCTCTCAAGATTTCTCTATCGATTTCTGCTGCGATTTCTTCAGATAAAATAGCTGTTAATTCAGCTTCTGCGTCAATGTTATGGAATGCACTAACGTCTTGAGCCATTTCAGGAGACCATTGTGCTCTTAATTTTCTTTCTGTTACAGAGATTGTTACTGAATCTAATTC